>ERZ1066120.1088-NODE-1088-length-18960-cov-5.541656_pt1 | contig 18960 bp, 19 predicted proteins | sample MGYA00382767_ERZ1066120 | MGnify/ENA primary metagenome ERZ1066120 (study PRJEB33369, sample SAMEA5778350) | biofilm metagenome | biome: Industrial cooling water; feature: Water cooling tower basin; material: Biofilm | place: United Arab Emirates | collected...
TGGCTCATTCTTGTAAACTATCCCAATGACTTTACAAGACCTAGAAAAACTAACTCAAGAAAGCCCCAAACCAGAAGGACTCGAGGACCTAAGCAACAACCCAGTCTTCGGCGAAGGCAACCCTGATGCCAAGCTCATGCTCGTCGGCGAAGCCCCTGGTGAAGACGAAGACTTATCTGGTCGCCCCTTTGTGGGCCGTGCGGGGCAACTGCTCGACAAGATTTTAGAGAGCGTTTCGATGAACCGTGATGACATCTATATCACGAATATGGTGAAGTACCGCCCACCGAACAACCGCAACCCGACCCCACAAGAGACTTTAGTGAGTGAACCGCTTCTGCTCGAGCAAATCAAGCTCATCCGCCCCCAAGTCATCGCCACGCTTGGCAACGTGCCAACTCAGTATTTCCTCAAGACCAAGGACGGCATCACCAAGACACACGGCAAGTGGTTCGAGTGGCAAGGCATTAAAGTGTTTCCGCTTTTTCACCCTGCTTACTTGCTGCGAAATCCCAGCCGTGAACGCGGAGGTCCCAAGTGGCAGATGTGGGAGGATATGAAAGAACTTAAAAAAGTATTGGGCGAGCTAGGGCCAAAACCTGCGGGGCAGTTGGTGATTGACCAAACGGAGCAATCTGGACTATTCTAGGAGGTTGAATCACAAAGAACACGAAGAGCACAAGGACAAATAAGCAAAGGCGGGTACTACCATAGAACATAAACCTATTCCTGATGACGTGGAAAAGTTAGCAAAGGAAGCCGTAAATGCTGCTTTTCGCGTTCATAATAGTTTAGGGCCAGGGTTGCTCGAGTCTGTCTACGAGGCGTGTTTAGCCTACGAAATCCGTAAGCAAGAACTCGGGGTACAAACGCAATTTGCTTTTCCAGTCATCTACGAACAAGTTCGTTTGGAAACAGGTTTACGAATAGATTTGCTCGTTGAAGAAAAACTAATCGTTGAAGTAAAAGCCGTTGAAATGCTCATGCCTCATGCCTATTCACGATGCACAGCTCATCACCTATCTTCGCCTAACAAACTGCCGTTTAGGTTTACTAATAAACTTCAATGTGAAAAGAATCAAGCAAGGCATCAAACGAATCGTTCTGTAAATCTTTCTTTGTGCTCTTCGTGCTCTTCGTGGTTAAATCTTTTTATGATTGACCGCTACTCAACCCCCGAAATGAAAATCCTCTGGAGCGAGGCGAATAAATACCGTACTTGGTTGGGGCTAGAACTAGCCGCCACCTTCGCCTGGGAAAGTTTAGGCGAGGTTCCCAAAGGTACGACAAACAAAATACGTGAACAGCTTAAAGGGCAAGAGCTTGACGAAGCGTTTGCGGAAAGGGTTGCAGAGATTGAAAACGTCACCAAGCATGACATTGTTGCTTTTACAAGAGCATTAACCGAGCGCATTGGTGACGACGCAAAATATATTCACCTTGGTCTGACGAGTACGGATGTTGTAGATTCAGCACAAAATTTAATATTGCGTCAAGCGGTTGATTTAATTATCGTTGATATTCAAAAATTGCAAGAGGTTGTCAAAGAAAAAGCCGTCACCTACAAACACACACCGTGCATCGGGCGCACACACGGTATCCACGCCGAGCCGATGACCTTCGGACTCAAGTTTTTGAATTTCTATGCTGCACTGTTGCGTGACGAAGAACGGTTGAAAAAGGCTCGAGCCACCCTCAACGTCCTCATGCTCTCGGGTTCGGTAGGAACTTACGCACACGTACCACCCGAGATTGAAAAACAAGTTGCAGAAAAATTAAACATGACGGTTGACCCTGTGACGAATCAAACAGTTGCAAGGGACCGCCACGCAGAACTGCTAAGCGCGTTGGCAATTTTAGGAACAACGTTAGAAAGAATCGCGCTCGAGATTCGCCACCTGCAACGCTCCGAGGTGCGTGAAGCACAAGAGGGTTTTAGCAAAGGGCAAACAGGCTCTTCTTCAATGCCCCACAAGAAAAATCCGATTGCTACAGAAAACATCACAGGCATTGCAAGGTTGCTACGGAGTAATTTACAAGCGGGACTCGAGAACGTAGCACTATGGCACGAGCGTGACATCAGCCACTCGTCAACTGAGCGCGTGATTCTGCCTGACACGACTACGCTCGCCAGTTATGCCACTCGTCGTTTAACAAATGTCGTGCAAAACCTGATGGTGTATCCAGAGAATATGCAGAAAAATCTAGACAGCCTGCACGGGCTGATTTATTCACAGCGTGTCTTGCACAAACTGATTGATAAAGGCATGATGCGTGAAGGGGCGTATGAAATCGTGCAACGTAACAGCTTGAAATCTTGGGAAACTGGAACGCATCTTAAAACGTTACTCGAGGGAGACTCAGAAAATCCTTTAACCCCTGACGAACTAAGTGAAGCGTTTAATCCAAGTTGGTACTTGCGTTATGTAGACGAGATTTACTCGAGGTTTAACCTTTAAGTTGTTTGACTATTAAGGCTCGAGGTCTTCGCCGAGTGCCGCCAAAACTACCGCCAAAAGTGGAATGACCCTTTCTGCTACCACGCGGTAGGTTCCACGACTCTCCGCTTTAATCCACCCTCCCGCTTGTAATTCTTTGAGGTGATGGTAAAGCTGCCCCGTCGTGCCGAGACCTTCAAGTTCAGAGAGTTCGTGTGAACTTCGCAGGCTTGCTCTGGATTCATCTCGCTTGGTGTTCGGTCTGTGATGCCGTCAATAGCTTCAATCACAAAAATCAAAACCTAAAAAGTATCCCTCCAACATCCCAAAAAAAGTAGAGATACCCTAGATTAGGCTACCTCCACTCATCTAAAACTCTACTTATAAGCTATAGTCTGGGTTGACATAACTGTTGATGAACTGGTTGATCCGACCCTCCTATATTTCGCTGAGGCAGAAGCATACCAATTCGCTGGTTGAACAGCATATTTACAATAATAAGGTGTAGAGATTTGCTGCTGCCGAGCAATCTGACCACTAGAAAGAGTTGTTGTAACCCAACCAGCGTAACATTGTGACCCTGCATAAGAACCAGAAATGTAAGTTTGGTAACTCAGAGGACCTTTGAGATCAGAACTCCAATCTAATATGGCTTCAACAGAAAAGTATGTGCCTTGCTTAGCTGCACAATCACCATTAAGACTCTTTACATAAGTACCTTGAAGATTCGCATCTGAAGCAAAGCTATTGGCAGCGGGAGGAAAGAAGGCTGGGTCACACAAGGCAACAGCTTGGGGTGAGAAGTCAGTACCATCATTCCAAGAACTTAAAACTACAATACTGAATGAACTAAGAATAATTAGCCCGAAAAACCTTACAGTAAACATCATGGCTGAACCTCCAAATGAATAGGTAACATAAAAACCTGCTCCTTGTGGTCAAACGATATATTAACGGAAATGCGTTCTCCATCCAAAGTAATTTGATTGCCAGCATCACCTACTACAGCATTCACTTTACCAGAAACAGCGTCTATAAGTTCTGAACCAAAACGCCAAAATACCCCGAGCGTTGGCAAGACTACAAACTCACCCACTCCTGATCCACTTGCAGTTGAGAATGTACGAGCTTCTTGCTCATCCATAAAAACTAGCTTTTCTTTACGGTCTGACGAAATTAAACTGACACCTATACCATAACTCTTCGCAGTTAAGACTGATGTCTGTAAATACCCAACAAGCTGCTTAGCAATATATACAGGAAAAAAGTAAACGTCTCCTAAACCAATTTTAATTGATGCAAGCTGCCTTTCAGTGACAAACTGAATAAATTCTTCATCCGAAAATGGTGCTGTATCAACTTTTCCCACAGCTAGATCAACATTAATTTTCTCAGTCAAAACTTGCTTTGTACTATCTAAACTAACCTGACTAGGTGAAATCAGACTCTTCGCACGAATCGCCCTCCCGATACTTATATCGGAAACAGAAGCCGTCTCCAAACCAGTCAAAGTAGTTAAGGTCTTACTATCAAATGCGCGAGCCATATGATTTAGAGAATAAACAGAGAGAATAGCTTCTCTAGCCTCTGATTCTGTTTGTTCTAAAATCTCGTTATCACTTAACTGAGGGCCACGGATAGGTTCCTGAGTAACAGACGACGGACTACTAAAATCACAAGATGCTAGCAGCGCAAGAGTTGCCCCTATAATAATAAACCTCCGAAAATTCCCGCAAAGCATAATCACCTCTTTCTCTAAAGCGTATTATTTTAGAATACGCAAAATACCAGTCGAACTTGTTGAGACTTTTCCAAAATGCTTGAAAGTAGTGGCTTTTAGCTTTCTCAAGGCCGCAATTTTGAAAAATTTCTAGCCATTTTTGCCTCAAAATCGAGAGATTTTCAAAAGTCTCAATTAGTTCGTCGTTAAAATTAAGTAAATGAGAAGGAACGTAGAAATCCAATACTAGATTGTCAAAGAAAAACCATTTCATATTAAAGTATTGAAGGTCCATAGCCACCAAATAATTCTAAATGTAAGCAACCCCAAACTATCCCACCCAACGCAACAAATATAGGTGCAGGTCCATCTTCACAACATGTTGCCACGTCTAAGTCGGAACTGTCAGCAAATCCTCAGCTATCATTTGAGAGAATTTTTCAACAAGGGAACCTAGCTCTGTTGTAAAGCTGCTCTATATAAGTGCGACCCTTTTCAAGCGTTTCTTCTTGTTGCGCGTTGGCGAAAGCAACGAAAAGCATAACAGCAGACCACAAAAAACTTGCTTTAGATATACTGATAACCTTCATCTCAACCTTAACTTTTACGTTTTTATGTTATTTGTCAAGGGGTAAGGTTACGTTATGTGATTTTGACTTGGTAAAGTTTGCTCTCACGCTCCTGAGTTGGATGTGGTAAAACCTTTTCAACGGAGGAAAAACCGTGCAACAGCACAGCGAGTCACTTGGCTCGAGCGACGGCATTCGTCTTTACACGCAAGTCTGGCTGCCCGACAACCCTAAAGCTGTCGTCATCATTTCACACGGCTACGCCGAACATTCGGGACGCTATCAGCATTTTGCTAGTTATCTTACAGAGCACGGTTTTGCGGTTTACGCCCTAGACCACAGGGGGCACGGGCGTAGCGAAGGCGAACGTGCCAACGTCAAAGTCTTTAACGAATACGTGAATGACCTGAGCCGCTTCGTGAACGGCGTGCGCGAGAAACATCCAAACCTCAAACGTTTTTTATTCGGTCACAGTATGGGCGGGGCGATTGCCGCACAACTCGTCATCGAGCAACCTAACCAAGTTGACGGGCTTTTACTTAGTAGCCCCTATCTTATAAACGCCGTGTCGGTTCCTGCACCACTCATGGCCGTGTCAGGCATCGTGAGCCGCATCCTGCCAGGCTTGCCTACGATTAGACTCGAGTCCAGAGATATTTCCAGAGATGCCAAGGTTGTCAAAGCCTACGACACAGACCCGCTCAACTATCGCGGCGGCACGAAAGCAAGATTTGGCACGGAACTTTTAGGAGCAGGCAAGTACGTCTTTAGCCGTGCGAGTGCCATCAAACTTCCCATTTTAATTATGGTCGGCACAGGGGACAGGATTGCCGCGTCAGAGGGCGGCAAGAAGTTATTTGAAACGGTTAGCTCGAGTGACAAAACACTAAAAACCTACGATGACTACTACCACGAAATCTTAAATGACATCGGCAAAGAACAGATTTACCAAGACATTGTAGATTGGTTAAACAAAAACAGTTAATAATGTCTTTCCGTAGGGGCGGGTTCGTTCACCATCATTTGGAATGGAGACTATCAACACTTTGATTTGTTCTGTGTTCGTAACCCGCCCGTGCGGTGAAATAAAAACACGTTCAGTTGAAGGAATAATGCGGTTGTGAATCAAAAATGGATTTGTTTGCGAAAGAAAGGGCGGGTTAAGAGTCCACGACAACCCAAAACAGTCATGGTCTGTGCATCAAATGATAATGAACGAACCCGCCCCTACGGTAATCAACTTAGTTGTGCCAGTCTGTCTTTAAGAATCTGCGAGGATGCCTGAAACTTTTCTTTTTCGTCGTCGTTCATGGGAACTTCTAACACGCTTTCAATTCCCTTTCGCCCGACGATGCTCGGCAGACTGTTGGCGATGCCCGAGACTCCGTACTGACCATTCAAGGGACTCGAGACCGTCATGACTGTGTGCTGGTCACGCAAGACTGCTTCGACGACAGAAAGCAACCCTAAACCAATCGCGTAGTAACTGGCCTTTTTGCGTTTAATGATTTCGTAGGCGGCGTTTCTGGTTTGCTCGAGAATACCGTGAAGTTTCTTTTCGTCGTAGCCTTGACCGTTGGCACCTACAAAATCTTTGAGCGGGACACCACCAATGTCTGCTGTACTCCAGAGGGCGAGTTCGCTGTCCCCGTGTTCACCCACGATGTAAGCGTGAACGCTGCGCGGGTCAACGTTGTAGTGACTCCCTAACAGCGTGCGAAACCTCGCCGTGTCGAGAATCGTTCCTGAACCAATCACATGCCCCGAGACTTCACCTAAAATATTTACACTCAGCTGCGTCAAAATATCCACAGGATTCGTGGCGATAATAATGACGGCTTCGCTGTTGATGCCTTTGAGGTTCGCCATAATATCTTCAAACACGGCAGCATTTTTCCCTAACAAATCGAGGCGCGTATCTCCAGGTCCTTGATTCGCCCCTGCGGTGATGACGATGACACTCGCATCTTTGATGTCTTCATAGGAACCCGCCCGCACGGTCATCGGTTTTAGAAAGGGCAAGCCGTGATTTAAGTCCATCGCTTCGCCTTCGGCTCTTGAAAAGTCTTTGTCGAGTAAGACAAGTTCGTTGGCGAGACCGCGCTGCAAAAAGGAATACGCGAACGACGCTCCGACCATGCCGCAACCAATCAGGGCAACTTTATTTCTGTTTGTGTGTTTAGAGTTCATAGATTTAGTTGTAGCACAGAAAAGTTAGAAGATTTGCAAGTAGCTTACGGCTTTAAGACGCTATAAAGATTTGGGAATCCACACCCTTACACGAATAAAGCAAAAGCTAAAAGCCTGAAAAATCTGTGCAATCTGTGGATATAATCTTAACGCAGTGGTTTCGTCCCTCGAGCTTTTTTAGTAGTTGAACGTTTGGGCTTTACAGTTTTACTGGCTCGAGCCTTCTTCGCCACAGTTTTTTGTTTAGGCTTCATGCTAATACTTTGGCGTTGTTTCAGTGTGGCATCTAAGACGTACTCGAGTCCTCGTTCTACGGTGGTGTTAAAGTTTCCCATCGCAATAATAGGGACTTGTTCAATCACGGCTCGCTCGGCAATAAAATCGTGAATCATGCGGATTTCTTCAAAGTGATTGAGATAGCCTTCTTTCTCGCGGCGTTGCCCTGTCTGCTCGTCTCGCAACGCAAAATAACGGCGGTGGGCGGCTTCATCGGGGGCAATCAAAACGAGGTGAACCACAATCGCCTCTTCGGGCGCGGTGCTTGGCAGAAGTCCAGGCAATAAGTGAACCCCTTCAATCACGACGGGTGTCGCCTCGACGACGTTACGTTTGACGACTGCCGTGAGTGCAGAGGCTAGCTGTTGAGATTGCGACTGATAGCCACGAATCACGCGCTTGCGTCTGGGCTTGTCGTCTTCATCAGGGAGAAGTTCGTTGCGCCAAGCGGTATAGCTAGACGAATGCAACTCGGGGCTAAGCTGCGGACTGATGAGTGAGCGCAGTGCCTCACGAATGGCATCTGAAGAGACCATGCGCCGAATTCCCAAACGGTACGCGAGTTCTGCCGCGAGCGTAGACTTACCAACTCCAGGTGCCCCACCAATCAAAATGATGATGGGTTTATCAGACTGCCTCACGACTTTCATAAGTTCGTAACGGCGTGCGACATCTCCCCCCGTCGTGTCTTCCAGCATCTTTCGCACTCTTTCCCGCAAGTTGTCTCTGGTAATTTCTGTCAGCCCTTCGTGCCACAAATCGTCTTCAAAATCTTTTGACAGACCGTAAGCCAGTTCAGGCTCTAAACCTACTGCCATGAGCGACTGTGCCAAAATCCCCCGTGAAAAAGGAAAACTCTCGCCCGCTCCTTCATGCACAAAAATATCAACAGGCTGACCGCGTTGCACCTCAAAAAGATTTCTAAGCTCGCGCCCGAAACTTGCCTCGAGTGCGAGAGCTGTCAGATGAATGAGTTCACGCTCAGTGACGAGTTCGTAACCTTTGTTACGCAGTGTTTGCTCGACTTGTCCTGCCACTCCAAGAGCTTCTTTGAACGATAAATCGAGCTTCTCGAGCTGTGTTGCTAACGAGCGTCTCGAGAAAGGTGTCATCTTGTCGCCTTTTTGCAGGGCAATCGGAACAAAAGGTGGTGTCTGAATGCGAAAACGGTCTGCGGTTTTTTTGCCACTTTCTTTCTCGACACTTTTCGCTAGTCTCTCGACGAGTTGCTCGAGCCTAACCGACTTACCATCCGCCTGACGATAATGCTTATCTAAATCTTTTGCTAAACGAATCGCCACGTCCGTTGGCACACCTGCGCCCTGCAACGACTCGACGACAACCCCCACAGAAAAGTCATAACTTTCTTTCTCGTGCTTGACGCGCAGTTGACGCTTCACCCCTATAACTGTAACGTGCACGAAAATAAAATGCTAGAGAAATTTCACGTTTTCGCTACAGCACATAAAAAGCATGTCAGCACTTCAGCGTGTCAGGAGAAGCAGAGAGCAGAGGGCAGAGAGCCAAAGAATCTTTTTGTTTTTAGCCCTCTGCGTTTAGCTGACATTCTTTACACCTAGAGATTGTCATAACCCATCATCGCCTCGAGAATATAAACTTCCAACCCCCGCGCCCCCTTGACCAGAGTAGCCATTCTGCAAGAACCGCAGCAAGTGCCAAAAGAACCAGCCAAAAGGCAAACGGTGTTGGTCTCGAGCTACCCTCTCCGGCAGACGATGTTGAATTTTCTGCGAGCGTGGGACTAGGCAAGCGAGATTCTTCAGCACTGAGTAAACTCGCCGTGTAACTTCCCGTACTCGAGCGGTAAATTCCTGGTACATCAGTAAAGCTCGAGGTCACTTCCCTTTCTCCTTCTAAGCGCACGGTTCCTTCGGGTAACGAAACGCCTAATGACAAAAGACTCTCATTGCGAAACGAAGCGACGATATTTGCCATGAGAAGCGGAAACGCCGAACGGTTGACTAAATCACTTTGTGACGGCGCAAAGTTAAACGCAACGATGTTGAGACCATCCTGCCTAGACTCGAGTACGACAGGCGTGAGGTCGGTGCTTTGTGCCAAAACTTGCCACTCAGGATTACTAAAAGGTACAGGATTTGCAAGACCGAGGCTCGAGTCGCGCAAGTCCACAAATCTAAACAGTGGATTGGCTCTGTCCCAATCACTGATGAGTTGATAATTTGGTGTTTCTACAGGCGGGGCAAATAAAATAAAATTACCTTGTGTCACTTCTTCAGGCAAAGTTCCGACAATGACGCGCAAGTCAAAGTCGGGAGCACTGAGGGCAGCGTTGGGAAGAATTTGATAATCCACGTTGGGCAGGCTCGAGAAGGCTCTAGCAAGGGCATTGTTGTTGTTATTGGACACGACACGCATCGTTTCTTGACCGACAAACGCACTGTTATCGAGACTTAGAGCGTCCCACTCGGGGGCAAGAATCCGAGCCTCGAACACGCCGTCACTGCTCTGCACGGGAAATGACGTGTTCGCTTGCCCTCCTGCCGCAACGAGCATAGGTGCTTGAGAAATGAGATTTCCATTTTGATACAGCTCGAGCGTGAGTTCTTGCGGACGCGGGTGATTGCTCACCACAGACACGAACAGTTGTTGCAAACCAAGCTCGAGGGCACTAATTCCTAAATTCAGCGCGTCACCCCTGATGCTGTGCAGTGTGAGATTAGACTCGCTTAGTGTTTGGTCAGTGAACACGTGAACCTCAGCCGTTGGAGAAAGTGAACGGGCGAGCGAAACAGCCCGTTCTAAATTGGCGGTGTCATCCACAGCGACGAGGGCATCTAAAGATGTTTCGACATCTGCAACGCTATTGGTAAGAGGCTGCACGACCTGGGCTTCTGTACTAGCACGAATGAGAGCCACTTGTCCCGCACTACGTCCCAAGGTTTTTGCTTGGTTCACTGCCCGTTCTAAGCGAACGCCTTCACTGTCTCTCGCGGCCATACTCGCGGAGGTGTCCACAATCAAAATACGGTCAGGGCGATTAGCGAGCACGACGTTCGGTTGTGCTAATGCTAAAGCCGCGAGCGTGACAAAAGCAAGTTGCAGAGCGAGCAACCAACTCGGTGAAAACCGCCGCCGCGTTTCGGCTTGTTCTTTGGCCTGTTTCCATAAAAATAAAGCTGAGACATCCTGCCGTTTTTTGCGTGCGCGGATGAAGTGCAGCAAAATGACAATAGGAATTGCCAGTAACGCCCAAAGAAATTGTGGTGCGAGAAACGTTAGCACAGTAGACGAATTATACCTAAAAATATAAGTTCAAAGTAATTTGAAACAGAGCCTCAGTGCGTGACTATTTCAAAGAGCTTTTGTAGGGTGCGTTCTACACACCAAAACAGTATCATTTGAAGAAGACCTCGTTCATTGTTGGCTCGTGGTGGTGCGCGGAGCACACCCTAGACGTTTCCAAACTAAAACCTCATTCCTCATTTTTCCATTCCTTTGAACCACTGTATTAACTCGGACTGCACTTCATCAGCAAGTTGCTCGTAGACCCTTCCTCGCTCTTTTCTAAACCAAGTGCGCTGGCGTTTCGCGTATTGGGTGGTGGCTAATGTCACGGCAGCTTTGGCAGCCTCGAGCTTTATCTGACCCGCTAAATAATCCACGACTTCTTTGTAACCAATCGCTTGTTTGGCCGTAGGAAGGTTCGGGTACTGACGAAATAAACCGATCACTTCTTCGACCAAACCACTCGAGAACATTGTTTCTGTGCGGGCTTCAATGCGCGGACGTAGCTCGTCCATACTCGGGGCGAGAATAACCTTGTCGTAGCTGAACATCGGCGTAGTCATTGGAAATTCGCTCGGTGCTTTGCCCGTGCGCCCGATAATTTCTAAGGCCCTCACGACGCGCCTCGGGTTGCGCTCGGTGCGCTTGGCATCGCTGGGACTAAAAGACTCGAGTTCCCCCAAAAGTTTCTCTAAGCCTTCTTGCTCGAGCCGCCTGTACAATTCTGCTTGCATATTTTCGTCAGCTTCGGGCACGGTAGGCAAACCGTCTGACAAAGCGCGAATGTAGAAACCCGTACCGCCAACAACTAAAGGAATTTTCTTTCTTTCTAAAACTTCCCGAATAGCTCCTTCAGCCAAGCGCACGTAATCCGCAACGTTAAAAGGTTCATCGGGATTCACCACGTCGAGCACGTGATGCGGCACGGCAGACCGTTCTTTAGAAGTCGGTTTCGCCGTGCCAATATCCATGCCCATGTAGACCATCATGGCATCCGCCGAGACGACCTCGAGGGGAAAATACCGCGCAAGCTCTAAAGCGAGAGCGGTTTTGCCAGAGGCGGTGGGGCCAGCGAGAACAGGAATCTTCATAAGAGTGAGGAGAAAGGAGTGAGGAGAAAGGAGTAACTTTGCAAGTGCCTTACCCCTTACACCTCACCCCTCACTTTTGCGTTTTTCAGACTAACAAACTTTCATCCAGTAAATGCTAAACTTCCCCACATGGAACTCGAGAAATTTGGCACGTCGGGTGCTATTACTGAACTTCTTTCCATCCGCGACGATGTAGACAGAATCACCAACTTGCATTTAGCGAGTGACGGCCTGACTCCGAAGGTGGATATATTTGACACGGGCGATGCCTACCAACTCATGGTGGAAGTCCCTGGTGTGTCGCAAGAGAATTTAGAGGTAGCGGTGCAGGGAACAAGCGTGATTGTGGCAGGCTTACGTGAACCCGTTGACGACAGCGTAAAAATTATTAACATGGAACGCCCTAGAGGGCACTTCCAGCGCACCGTTCAGCTACCGGGCGAAGTCGAGCGGGAGAGAACGACGGCACATTTGCAAGAAGGCGTACTCGTGTTGACACTGCCAAAGACCTAAAAGGGTTTGGGGTAAAACCAGAAGTCTGAACCCCGCACCCAGCACTCCGCACCCTATGCTTCCTCCTTTTAACCTTCCTTTTGCGGTCAAGCCTCATTATCAAATTCGTGCCGATTTGCTGAAAATGCCCGTCGAAGTTTTCGGGCAAACGCACGATAAACATTTTGTGTTTGACGAACAGTATTTTGATTATGTCAGGGCGAAACTCGAGCAACTCCAGAATAACCCAGACCTTTGTCACGTCCGTGCAAACGCTTACGACGAAAAAGACCTAGTGCAGTGTGCCAAGATTATTTTCAGAAAACTTTCCGACGAACATCCCGAGTGTGTTTTCATTTCAGATGACGATGTAATGTTAAATTTGCTCGGTTTACAACTAAATCTCGAGACTCTGGAAATAAACTACATTGATGCAAGCTATAATAGTGCAAATGATATTGATACAAATTATCTTAGTACAAGATATTCTTCCGGCTTTAAAAGGGAGCTACTCTCGCGTCTGTATGAATATTTGAAAAATCAAACCGCTTTACAGCGTCTTTGGGATTGCCTTGCTCTGGCGGTGCAAGAAGATTTAGTCATTGTACGAGATGACGGCGAGAGGGGTGTGTCTGAACTCATGCACGTGTGCTTCCCGAGCCACTGGAACCCTGGTGAGCGTGTGGGGCAGAGTCTGTTTGGCTTGCACGAACCCGTAGCCAATAACGAACAGCTTCTAAAAGCAAGTAAAAGTACACTACAAGCGATGGTGAATAAAGGACCCTTCGTGCGCTTCGTGTGGAGTTTGAATTCAACCGACGAGCTTAACCTTAATCCGGCGTTTCACACGCACGGGCGCAAGAAGCCTTTGGGTGACGACTCGTCACAATGGTTTTTTAGAGTCGAGCGACAAACGACCTTGCCTCTACCAGAACTTCAGCGTTCACTGTTTACAATTCGGATTCTCGTTGCGCCGTTGCCGAGTGTCCTTAATCATGAACGAAAGAAACTGCTTGAACGAGCTGTGCTTTCGATGGACGAGAAATTATTGACCTACAAAGGTTTAATAACGAAGCGAGAGGTGTTGCTCGAGTATTTACGTCGTTGATGGTGCGCGGTTCCTGAACGCTGTGTTCGTTAATTTCAAAACAAACTATGAACGGAGTCGTGGGCGCACCCTACGGATTTGGGTTGCGAAGCCAATCGTAGTTGGAGGATGTATTGTTTAGCTCTCGAGCCTTTTCACACTAACGAGTGTAACTCAAAGCTGTGTCTATAACTTTGAAGGTGGCACTGGGCGTTTCTACCTCGTCACCGTCTACCGTGTCCAACACGAGATACCATTCACCCACTCGAGCGGACATGATGCTGTCTTTCCGGCTGCCCCGAGACACGGTTATTTCTCCTAGATCTTTGCCACCTTGCCAGACCTGAAAGGTGGCATCTCTAAACTGTGACCAGTAGCACTCGCGCTTCGTGCCACAGCCGTCGTCATTGACACTGACGAGCATGATACGAAGTTCTGAGATAACAGCAGTATCTCCCACGTTAAGCACAATAGTTTCGCCAAGGTTTCCTTGAATTTCTGTGGATTCTGCGAAGCTAAATGTAAAGACAGAGAGTGCCAATAAGAAAAAGTAGATTCGTTTCATAGATTCATTGTGTCTACTTTGAATACCAAAAGTCACCTTAACGCGATATATAAGTCCTCGTACACAATTAGCTTAACCTAATCTTTGCAGATTTTATCAAGAAGTCCTTTATAGATTGAGATTTCCGAAAAGACTAAGTTGAACTTAATTGTGTTGGGGGTACTTACCTGTCATGAATAGAAAATTATAAAGGTTGCATCATTGAGATAAACACTTTAGCCGTTTCCGTAGTACACTAGGTCAAATGATTGAACCTGGTACAAAAATGTCGCAGTCAAAAAATAGAATCGCTCTGGTAGATGGTTGCCGTCTGCCCTTCATGCGCTCGGGTACAGAGTATTTCGAGCTAATCAGCTACGACCTAGCCCGTGAAGCTCTAAAAGGCATTGTCGTCCGCAACGGTTTAGACCCAAAAACGGTTGATGCCGTCATCATGGGAACAGTGGTGCAAAATACTTCGACGAGCAACGTCGCCCGTGATGCTGCTCTCGGCGCAGGTTTCCCAAACACCACACCCGCTTACACGGTGACGATGGCGTGTATCAGCTCGAGTCGCGCCATCGCCGATGCTGCCATGATGCTGCAAACAGCTCAGGCAGAGATTGCCCTTGCTGGCGGTGTTGAAATGTTGAGTGACGTGCCAGTTGGTTTTAGTAAAGAAGTGCGCCAAAAGTTCTTCGAGTCGCGCAAATACAAAAGCCCACTCGAGTACGCCCAATTCTTAAAAGGCTTAGGTCCCAGTGATTTTCTGCCGCAAGCTCCAGCCATCGCAGAATTTTCAACAGGCGAAGTGATGGGGGAGAGTGCAGATAAGTTGGCCGCGATGTTTGGTGTTTCACGCGAGGCACAAGATGAATATGCTTTGCGGTCACACCAAATGGCAGACAAGGCAACTAAAGAAGGCAAGTTAAAAAATGAAATCATTCCAACCGCAGTGCCACCTAACTTTAAGTCACTCGAGCAAGACAATACCTTTAGAGAAGACTCGAGTCTCGAGGCACTAGCAAAACTCAAACCCGTCTTTGTAAAACCCTTTGGCACGGTCACCGCAGGAAACGCTTCACCTTTAACAGACGGTGCCTCCGCAACGCTTTTAATGAGCGAAGAAAAAGCAAAGTCATTAGGCTACAAACCTAAAGCGATTATTCGAGATTTTGTGTTCGTCGCCCAAGACCCGAAAGAGGAGTTATTGCTGGGGCCAGCTTACGCAACACCGACGATTCTCGAGCGTAACGGTTTAACATTCGCTGACCTTGATGTCATCGAAATTCATGAAGCGTTTGCGGGGCAGGTGTTGGCTGTTTTGAGTGCGCTCGAGTCCCAAACTTTCGCAGAAAAACTCGGACGTTCTGAACCTGTCGCCAAAATAGACATGAACAAAATCAACACCTGGGGTGGTTCGATTTCATTAGGTCATCCATTTGGTGCGACAGGCGCACGTTTGGTGACAACGGCGGCAAACCGTTTGCACGACGAAGGCGGAAAATTCGCGTTGGTGACAGCCTGCGCTGCAGGCGGGTTGGGTCACGCGATGCTGCTAGAGATTCAAGATTGAAAGTTGAAGATTGAAAATTAGAAAAATCTTGAATCTTCAATCTTAAATTTTCAATTCACGGAGTGATATATGTTTGATATTCAAAATGAAAACAACACCGCCATCATCTGGCTAGACCAACCGGGCGAAAGAGTCAACACACTGTCCACCAAGGCACTGCAAGAGTTTGGTGAATTGCTGACGAGTCTCGAGTCTGACCCTTCCGTAAACTCCCTCATTTTAATCAGTCGCAAAAAAGACAGCTTTATCGTTGGTGCGGACATAAAAGAATTTGCGAAGTTTCAAACTAAAGAAGAAGTGATGAAACTAATCAGCGAAGGCCACACGCTGTTTAACAGGCTCGAGAACTTCAAGAAACCTATCGTCGCGGCGGTTCACGGGGCGTGTGTGGGTGGCGGGTTAGAACTCGTAATGGCTTGCAGTTACCGCCTCGCCACAGACCACAAGCGCACACTCTTTGCACTACCAGAAGTCAATCTTGGTCTACTACCAGGACTCGGTGGAACACAACGGCTGCCAAGACTTGTTGGGCTGCAACAAGGTTTAGAAATGATGCTAACAGGAAAAAACGTCTATGCCAAACCTGCACGAAAAATGGGTTTGGTAGATGCAACGATTCACCCTGCGGGTTTGCTCGAGGCTGCCAAAAAAGCAGCACATGGGCTTGTTGACGGAAGTATCGAACATAAACAACGCAAGACGAAATTGGCTGAAACCTTGCTCGAGAAAACTCCACTCAATGCCATCATCTACAACAAAGCTGCTGAAACCGTACAGGAAAAAACTAAAGGCAACTTCCCTGCGCCGCCAAAAATTATTGAAACCGTTCGCACGGGCATGACCAAAGGTTTTAATGCAGGTTTAGGAGCAGAGAAGCAAAATTTTTCTGAACTCGTTTTTACGGTGCAATCAAAGGCACTCCGCCATTTATTCTTTGCAAAAAACGCTTCTGAAAAAAACCCTTACAAGAATTTAGCAAAACCTATTTCAACGGTTGGTGTACTCGGTGCGGGTCTCATGGGTTCGGGGATTGCACAAGTCTCTACGCAGGCCGGTTACAACGTTGTATTGAAAGATCAAACGCTCGAGTTCGCTGCTAAGGGCAAAGGCAACATTTACAAAGACGTGTCCAAACGTGTCGGTAAAGGCATGAGCGAATTTGAACGTGATGAAGTGATTGGGCGCGTTACGCCTACCGCCGATTACGCATTGTTTAAGAATGCTGCGCTGACCTTTGAGGCGGTTTTGGAAACGCTCGAGACCAAACAAGCTGTGCTGCGTGATGTCGAAGCGGTTGCACCAGAAGGTCATGTGTTTGCCACGAATACGTCTTCGATTCCTATTAACCAAATCGCCCAAGCTGCAAAGCACCCTGAAGCTGTTCTTGGAATGCACTACTTTTCACCTGTTCCTAAAATGCCGCTTTTAGAAATTATCAAAACCGATAAAACCGCAGACTGGGCTTTGGCGACAGCCATTGATGTCGGTCTCAAGCAAGGTAAAACGCCCATCGTCGTCGGTGACGCGCCGGGGTTTTATGCCAACCGCATTTTGTTTCCGTACATGGACGAGGCACTTAAACTCCTGCAAGAAGGTGCCACCGTTGACGCAATTGATGACGCGATGACTTCGTTTGGTTTTCCTGTCGGGCCGCTCAAACTTATTGACGAAGTGGGCATTGATGTCGGCGCACACGTCACGAATGTGATTGCGCCTGTGTTTGAAGCGAGGGGCATCGAACTTGTTAAGTCTAACCAGGAAATTTTGCAAGCAGGACTTAAAGGGCGCAAGAGCGGCAAGGGTTTTTACACGTATGAAGGTGGCAAGAGCCAAGGTGTGAACGCTGAAATTTACAAGTATTTCACGAGCGAGCGCAGAACCGTTCCCAAAAGCGAAATTCAAGAACGTTTGTCCTTGGCGATGATTAACGAAGCGGTGTTTTGTCTGCAAGAAGGGGTGATTGCTTCGCCGCGAGACGGGGATGTGGGGGCGGTGTTTGGGATTGGCTTTCCGCCATTTTTGGGTGGCCCGTTTTTTTATATTGACGAGCAAGGTGCAGGGAATGTGTTAGCGCGTTTGCAGAAGTTGACTGAGAAGCATCCTCGGTTTAAGGCTTGTCCTTTGCTCGAGGAGCATACAGCTTTAGAGAAAAGATTCTACTAAACACTTTTGTATAGTCATTTATATGAAAAATGTCAGTCTTAATTTCAAAGCTATGCCGCTAGGCGAATTTGAAAACTTTTGCTTTGATGCTTACTCTGTGGACCCTAACCTCAAACACATCGAGAGGTTTAGGTTCAGTGATGATTCATCTGTCTCAGATTTTGTTTTTGAGCAGGCTTTTCCAAATGGTCATGAGAGCTATTCTTGGATAAGAACTAAGAGATGCCCAAAAGTAAGAAAGATTGACATCACCCCACTCGTTGATGAATTCATAAGTTTTGTGCCAACAAAGGTTGATGTCATAAGGGTAATTTTTACTTGTGATTTATCGGACAAAGTTTGGAAAGGTATTTACGACTACGGAGGTTCTAAAAGAAAAAGCCTCTCATTCATTCCGGTGTCACGATCACTTTTTGAGATTCATGTATACCAAAAGCATTGTAACTTGTTGAAAGAATACAATTTTGGTATTGCATGTGAACAACTGTACTAACCGTATGTAACTCACTCTTTTGCTCGAGTTACCCCTCACAAAGTAAATCATAGAGCGGATGTTCTTCGTTTGTACCCACCTTATCTGAAAGTTCATCCAGGCGAGCCACAGCTCGGTCATAATCTTTTTCCGTTTTAATTGTCAACACGCTTTGGAGGGTTGACCAGGATTTCTCGAGTTCTTTCGTGGCAATCATTTCCAATCTCCTTTGCCATAGTCTTTGTGGGTTAAGACGTGCCTTATGTAAATTTTCTTGCAATTAAAATGAACCGAGGCGATAAGAGGCTGACTCAGGTAGGTTATAGCAACGCTTATCATTCTAAATCAGCTAACAGCTTTTCTACCTCTTGCCGCAAAATAGGTAAATCTTTCTCGAGCATTCCCCAAACCATCGGTGCAGAAACTTTTGTATAGGCGTGAATCAGTAAATTGCGAAAATCAACAACCTGCCTGAAATCAGTAATTTTGGTTGGCAAATCAATTTGTGATTTTGAGGCTTGATTCAACGCCTCACCAATAATACCAAGTTGCCTTTCAACAGCCGAACGCAAGAGCAAATCAGTTTTGTAATCGTCATAGGATTTGCCGACAATAAAACTTTGAATAGCCTCGCAAGCCTTGCGAATGTCATGCAGGTAAACTCTGGCATCAAGTGGCATAGATAAGGGTGCGCTCTGGTCGAATAGCGTTTAGAAAATAAGGATTATCCAAGGTTTCTACCTCGAGTAAATCCACATTTCTACCCAATAAATCCTCGAGTCCATGCTTCAGAGCAAAATAATGATGGCTATATTCGACTGGTTTCAGGGGCGCAAACTTGACGAGCAAATCAACGTCACTTTCTTCTCCAAACCGCCCTGTCAAAACAGAACCAAAGACCTCGAGCGTTTGTACGTGATGTGCTCTGGCAAGAGCCTGAACGGCCCCCAGCTTGTTTGCTAGGAAGTTGGGTAGGCTAAGTGGTTGGGTGACAGACATGGTTAGAGTATAGCAGAGGCTCGAGCGTTAGACCTGAGTTTTCGGTGTAGCCCCAAGCCTAACGAAGACACCTGTA
>ERZ1066120.1090-NODE-1090-length-18915-cov-7.410976_pt1 | contig 18915 bp, 10 predicted proteins | sample MGYA00382767_ERZ1066120 | MGnify/ENA primary metagenome ERZ1066120 (study PRJEB33369, sample SAMEA5778350) | biofilm metagenome | biome: Industrial cooling water; feature: Water cooling tower basin; material: Biofilm | place: United Arab Emirates | collected...
AAGGTTCGTAATCCAGGGCAAGGACCTGGAATCATTGTCAAAACAACTGATGGAGATATAGTCGTCGAGCGAAGCAACCAGGTTTGGCAGATTGACCATACCAAGTTGGATAACTTACTCGTAGACGCAAACGGGGAGCAAGCTGGTTCCGTTTGGATCACAGCGGCGATCGATACATTCTCAGGTTGTGCAATGGGTTACCATATCGGATTTGAATCTGCTGGCTCCCATCAAGTTGCCCTAGCACTCCGCCATGCCATGTTGGATAAACAATACGGTTGTGAGTACACACTTCAAAGAGATTGGCACGTCTGCGGGCTACCTGAGTATATCGTCACCGATCGGGCTAAGGAATTTAAGTCGGCACACTTAAGGCACATTGCCGCTGATTTAGGCTTTCAGCTGCGTCTTCGTCTCTACACTGAGCAAGGTGGAGTGATAGAGAGATTATTTTTAGAGCTGAAAACTGAATTTGCAGCATTAGTACTGGGTTTCAAGGGGGGCAACTTGCAGGAACGCCCCAAGCATCCTGAGAAGAAGGCTTGCGTTACCTATGAAGAGTATGAGAAGAAACTCGTTCGCCATCTTGTGGATCACCACAATCAGCATCTTTATCCAAGACTCAAGAATCAAACACGCCTAACGCGGTGGCAGAGTGGCTTACTTGGTGGAAAGCCAAAAATGCCTATGAGCGAGCGAGAACTTGATATTTGCTTAATGAAAGAGGCGAAGCGAAAAGTTCAAGAGCGCGGCTGCATAGAGTTTGCAGCAGAAGTATATACGGCTAGTTTAAGCAAGGATAGTGAGGGTTATTGGAGATATGACAAGGAAGCGAATTTCCTAGAGCCTTACGAAGGTAGCGAGGTTACGCTTAGATACAATCCAAGCAATATCATTTACCTTCTCATCTACACGCGGGAGAAGAATGGTCAACCATCAAAATATCTAGGTACTGTCAGGGCTAGAGATTTGGACGAGGAGCGGTTGTCCTTGAAGGAGTGGGAAGACAGGAAAAAGAAAATTCGCGCCGAAGGTAAAGCAATCGACCAATCTTCTATCTTGGCACAGCAAAGGGAATTATTTAGCTCCTCAAACAAGAAAGCAAAGACTCTTAAGGAGCGGCGGAAAGCCGAACAACATAGGATTACACGTAAGTCTAATCATTCCAATGCTGCGTCTTCACACCCAGAACCTACGGACTATTCTTCTCAGGTAGCTAAAAAGAAGAATAAAATTACTACAGCTGCGATTAGTGCGCCGACAAAGGGTGTAGAGTCTATATATGAACAACCTGAAATGCCAGTGAAGCCTGCGCTGTTTGTTGTTCCTGACTGGGATGAGTTCATGGAAAACAACTGGTAAGTACAGATGAGCCAATCGATCGCAGCCAGTGGGCAACCTCAAGAGGAGCCGCACCATTTACCAAAGCAACAAGAGACTGAGCAAAACAATACCTTTAATTTGAATACAGCTACAAGGCAGCCTGAGCAACAACCAAGCCAGCCACCTGAGCAACAGGCAGAAATTGAGCGCATTGGTAGGCTTGAGCTATACGTAGGACTGCAACGGGATGCCGATCTATTTTCCCGTCTGAATTATTGGCGCGATCTAAAACTTTGTGCTCGTGTCACAACAGTCGATCGCTTAGGCTTGTCGCAAGCTTTAGACTACTACACCAAGCTCCACGTTAAGCGTCGAGGCGATCTATTACAGGTTCCTGCCACAACTGCTTATGTCGAGGTTGAACAACATGGCAGTGCTACCGATCTATTTCTCCTGATTCTCGAGTTTCTTTCTCATCCTCTTAGCTGTGGTCCGCTGCGAGATTTGCGATCGCGGACATGGGGAACCTTGAAGGCATATGGAGTCAAAATTCTAATTATCAATAACGCAGATTTACTATCATTCCCAGCCTTCAACGAACTGGTACGAATTTTTGAGAAGCTAAAAATTTCAATTGTCTTAGCAGGTCCATCGTACTTAAACGATATTTTGAATCCAAACTCTCAAAAGAAAAGACGATATGTCAACATTTACAACACGTTTTTGAAGTATCACGAGTTTAGTTTGCTTTCTCCGGCGGATACGGCAACCATAATTCAAGAATGGGAAAAATCGGGACTACGATGGTCGCAACCATTGAATTTAGCTAAGGATACTACAATCGTCAAAACTATACACGAAGCTTCTCAAGGGCAGCTCAGACCACTATATGAGAATTTGCGTGAGATTGCGGCGTGGAGCCTGGCTCATTCCAACGCTCAAGTTAATCCTCAAAATATCTCCAAAGCTTTAGGCAGCCAGTATCAACCAATATCGAAAGTTAAACCAGTTTAATTGAAAGTTGTTGATGATAGAAGGCATCTATAGGAGCCATATCAACTACCTTTGCAGATCGCTCAATCCACTTTTTGCAATGCCAGGGACTCAACACCCACTCCTATATCTTCCACCCTATGAAGGGGAGAGTATCAGCCACTATCTTGGTCGATTTCGGCGACACGAACTAGTAAGTATATCCGCTCCCAGCAGTTTAAGTCAAGCACTTGGATTAGGAAGTGCGTTAACAAGGTGGGAAAAGTTTCGTTTCAATCCGTTTCCCAAACGCGAGGAGTTAGAAACACTTGGAAAACTAACTGGTGTGGATACAGATAGGCTTACTCAAATGCTGCCACCGAAGGGCGAGAGAATCAAGCTCGATCCCATTCGATTGTGTGCAGCTTGTTATAGAGAAGCTCCCCACCATCGCATCGAGTGGCAGTTTCAGTCAACAGCAGGGTGCGATCGCCACCGACTGCGCTTGCTTGCCAAATGTCCTGGCTGCGAAGAACCTTTCCTTATTCCTGCTTTGTGGGTAATGGGCAAGTGTCAGCGATGCGGCATGCCATTCAGAACAATGGTAAAGCGCCAAAAACCTTACTAAGTGTTTCAATCTTGAATGTAGCAACAGCTTTCTTCCGATCGTCCTAATCGTCGTAACGCCTCCATAAATCCAATCAAATCACGCCTAAAGTGTAGACTTGCCAGCAGGCGTAAGTTAATTGAGAATACGGAAGATTAGCTTAAAGCCTACGCTTGAAGCTTTGGGATGCCTCCAATAAGGCGATGCACAGCGAGCAAAGTGCTGCTGTAAGTGTAGTAGATAATGCAACGTGGGGGCTTCCGCATCAAAAGTGGCGTAAGCCTGTTCATGGCTGTTTTGGGGAATATTATTCAATTGCTTTGAGTAAGGTAGCCTCTCCTCGTTCCTCGACGACTTCGCGCACACGCTGCCATAGTCGACCATCCTGTCGGTAAATTCTCAGAGCGGCGATCGCATTTAACGCATCTGAAATCGTCCCAGATGGAACTAGTGACAGTACGAATTCCAAGGCGTCATCATGCCTTAGCATGGCAATTGCTAACAACCCAGTTTGACGCAGCTCTTTTGCCTCTACTTGCTCCCACCAAGTTCGAAGAATGTCAAATGCTTCAAGCGATCGCAATTCCCCCAACGCCAATGCTGCTATTTCAGCAATCTCCACATTCTCTGCTAAACCAAGGGGTTCTTTGCGGGCGTAGAGAAAACGCTTAATCAAGGAAAGAGACTGTGATGGCGCTAGCTTGAGCAGAGCAACCAGGCATTCTGAGAGTACCTGCGGTTCGTCTCCTATCCGCACTCTCAGCCGTAAGAGTGAAGTACCTTCTGGATTCTCAGTGTAAGCAATTGCCCGTGCAGCTGCTACGCGAGCTTCTGGTTTGGGATCGGCCAGCAACTCTGCAAGCTCATTCATAACCAAAGGATAATTCATCCTTACCAATCCCAAGGCACATACTCCGCGCAAAACAGCAGCGGTATCTTCCTTCCCACCCCAAACAGCTTCCATCTGTACATGCTGAATCCCTTGAAGAAAGAGACTCTCCTCACCATACTCCAAGCGATAAAGCGTTTGGGCAATCTCTTTTTTGGCAAAGCAGCCCGGATCGACTTCTGTAGGACTTATCATCATTTGATCCCATGCCAGTACAAGATCGGGCACGAGCTGAGCAACCACTGCCTCACCCACTATCTTTGCAGCTTGGGCAACAGCGACAGAGCACTTACTCTTAAGTACTCGGCGTAGTGAGGCAATACTTGCTTCCGACATGGGGGAATCCCGAATCTGAGCAAGTTCGGCAAGTGTCCGTTCGAGCTTTCGTGATTTTGCCATGAGAAGACCTGATGTGGTTGCTACGCCCCTCAATGGAGCAAAACTTTGTTAGTACTCCTTTCTACCTTTGTGCCTTACAGACCAACCCTCTTTTGTTAAAATGGGGTCAAAGCTTGATTTGTCGTAGACCGAAACGTCGCAATTGCGTCGAAATCTCCCAAAGTGATAAAAGAGGGCTAATAGACATAAACCACATTACTTCGTCCTGTTCTCTTTTGATTGGTTCTAGCTTTTGAGTGCAATTTTGAGTGTTAAAGCAGACGAGACATATAAAGCGCATTTTAATACATTTATACTAAAGTCACACATTTCTCTGGTGGTGTGTGTTGAAACACCTACTAGAGAAACGTAATAATTGGTTGTGCATCAAAACATTTTCCACTGCAAAATTGCACTTGCTTCGGCACAACCTATTCTCACTCAACTTTGGCAGGAGTCTCCCCCATCAGTTTGGTTGAAACCTACTTCTCCCTTCCAGTGTTGGTTTAAGGCGCTCATTGAGATACCGATTGTGGCTGAGAATAGGGTGCCGATTTTGTGAAGATATGCACCGTACACGCGTCGCCGGAATCTTCCCTAACACAGACTCGGCACTTCGGCTTATAAGCGAACTCCTCGTCGAAGCATCCTGGCCACAGGCGAAGCCATACCGTTCGAGTATGCGATATCTTCCAGGCGGCTCTCGGCTTGAACCGAGCACCAATGGGTGGTATTGCGGCTGTGACTTTCCTTCAAACTGCCGCGATTTCATTCGCCTGCCGTCACCACCCTTCCGAAAGGCGCTCGATGACATCCCTTCTAGCTAAAACTCTTTCGCACGTTTCCCAGCCCGCACCTTCCGGCTGTACCGTGCTTCCGTAGCGCAAGTCGAAGGCGTTGGCCTGTTTCTTTCGCTCGGTAAATTGACTTAAGTACTCATCAAGGGACTCGATATTGTCGATCCAAGTGTCATCGATTGTATCGGGCAACGAACCAAACAGGTCGTAGCGATCCTTCATTCTTCTCGAAAGGGCTTCGTAGACCTTCTCGTCATGGGTATCGTGATATACCAGATTGAGCATATCCACGCGATCGCGGGTCTGGCCAAAACGCTTGATCCGGCCGATACGCTGCTCCAGGCGCGAAGGATTCCATGGCAGATCGACGTTGATCAGCGTTCCAAGGGTTTGAAGGTTGAGTCCCTCGCAAGCAGCATCGGTTGCCACCACCAACCGGATCGTTCGCTCCCGCACCGCCTTCTTGATATTCTCACGCTCGACACTTCGCCACTCCCCCGCGTAGAACAGCCCTGACTTGCCCGTTCCGGCATACAGCGCCACTCGTTCTTGTGGCAGCTGCGCCGTCAGGCTCTTGGCGACCCAAAAGGCTGTGTCGTAGTATTGGCTGAAAATGATACATCCAAGTTCCAGCCACCCCCGCTCTGTCAAGAAGTAAAGGACGGCATCCAGCTTCGGGTCCGTCGGTTTCTGACTCAAGAAATGCACGATCCGCTCTAGGTGAGAGCGTTCCTCGTCGATAATCTCCGGAAACTCTTCCATCAGCAATGCAGCCTCCTCCTTGTCTTCGGTCTGCTGCAATCGCTTGTCGAGAAGCTTTTTTGCCGTCGACAGCCCGCTGGCAATACTCGAGCAAATTCGGCTCTGCATCATCGTCTTCATGAAACCGGCGGAGCGGGTTCTCTTGCGGAGCGCTGCTGTAAATTCTGTTGCCGCCTCATAAGCAGCGTCGAACTCGGCTGATGTCAGCAAGCCCAACCCCTGAAACATCGGCAGGTACTCGCTTTCGCTCGGCCAAATATCGACCGCGATTTTGTCCAGGAGACCGAGCTCTTCGAGCGTCGACCGCTTCCGCAGCACCGTATGTCGCAGGATGGGATTGTACTGCTGAAAGAAGGTAAGACCGTTCCGCCGCTCGCTTAAAGCGTCCCGCAACTCGAACCGAGTGAAATCGTCGAGATCGGTGATCGGCCTATCGGTATAGTACCGATCCTTATGCAGGCGTAAGTCGCTCCGCACGTGGTCGAAAAGGGGATGCTCGGTGCGCGGCGGTAAGGGATTGCGGATGAGATTCCATGCCTCCGCCTCGTCGGTCACTTCTCTCTCCCCGGTCAGGATAGGTAGGGCATCTCTGAAATGCCGCCATACGCTGAATTCCCGCCCTAAAACGTGGTTGGCACCGTTATTCAATACCTCCAGCAAGTCCCACAGCTCCTCGACATCCGTTTGAATGGGCGTTGCCGTTCCCAAGATCACGTGCTTGGCCCGCTTGGCCGCCTCCCGCATGAATCTCAAGAGATTATTCGGTTCGTCGCCCCTGACGGTGACGCCCCGCGATCGGCGAGCGCGGTGTGCCTCGTCGAGAATCAGCGTACCGAAGCGCCGCTCTAGAAGGACTTGCGCTTCAGGGGCGTTGTGAAAGATGAGCCCTGTCGAAACGATGCCGATTTGAAAGGGGCAGCGCCCGATATCTTCCGCCCCGCGAGTCTTGACGATATGGCCGTTGGGGTCGAGCCATACCTTTTTGCTCGACAGCCACACCGCTGAGGGAATGGCGAGCTTATCCTTCAGTTCCACCTGCCACTGCTGGCACAGGGTGGACGGTGCCAGGATGAGGGCTGGGCCGTCACCAAGGAGACAAGAGACCATGGCCGCCGTGGCGAGAGACAGCGTTTTCCCCACACCCACCTCGTCGGCCAGGATAAAGCGGGCTACGCCATACGTGGCTCGGCTCTCCAGGAACATGCCGACGAATGCTTGCTGCCAGGGCTTGAGTCCTTCGCCGTGCTGGTAGACGGGCGACTCCACCAAAGCCGCAGCGGCTACGTCAGCCGGTGACAAGTCTTTGAGCTCGACCTCGACCTTCCGCGACAGCCGACCGACCTCCTCGACGATCGCATCGGGCAAGGGGACGCTCCGGTTCCATAGGTGCTCGAACTCCTCCTCAACCCAGGCAATGCCTTCGGGCGAGCGATCCTCCCAGACGATTTCGTAATGCTCCTTCCACCCTTCCCGTGTCTCGTTGAGGCTGCCGATGAAGGCAGACGTTGACCCGTCGCGACTTTCAATGATGCCCGCCTTCCCATGGAGAAACGGTGCGTCGGTAGATGACACGACGCGGACTTCGACTCTACCGTCCCGTAGGAGATCGTATAGCTGCTTGTAACGGGGGCGGTGGAGCAGGCTATCTATATCGTGCGCTCCTTCGTTCCACTTCTCCTTCAGCGCAGTCTCTCGCGCCTGGCGCGACGCTTGACCGATCGCGATGTCACGAGGATCGAGATCGCTGTTACATACGATTTGTACCTTATCGATTCCAGCAATCTCTTCTGCTACGAGCTCGAAGATCGAAGAACGAAAATAACCCGCGATTCGCTTATAAGTGCGAGCATTCGCCAAACGCTCCTTCAGGAATACATGACTGAGGCGTTGCTGCCGAGAGCTGAATCGCCTCAACAAGGGAAGTGTCGGTGTGCCTGACATTGATTAGCCCCCCAATCGCTCGTTCTTGATGCGGGCAAATAGAATGCGAGCTGCTGCAGCTTCATCTGGGAATGTCTTTTCGCGCTTTGTCGCAATAAACTGACATAATGCCATGAGGTCGTCGCGGCGGGTGAGGTAACCTGGCACCAAATCGCGCAGGTGGGCCATCACTTCGTCGCTGTCAATTTCTCGCTGTAGCTCGTAAAGCGCAAAAAGTAACGCTCGCAGCGGAGACTTCCCAAAATCGCCCTCAAAGCCTGCCTTCTTAAAATCGATAGCATTTTTAAGCCGAGCATCATTGGCCTTTACGGATCCCATTAGGCTTCCGTAATCTGCTACTCGGAATGCCTTGGCAAAGTTTTGGTAGTTGTCTAGCTTCTTCAACCCCACTGCTTCCATATCCAGCATTTTGACGTAGAATCGCTCTGCACCGGAGCATCGCTCCCACACGTTCGTCGGTATGCCTTCCGGCACGAGATGCTCGTTAGCGATAGTTACGGCATAGTCAATAATCTCTTTTACAATATCGCGTTCCCCTTTTTGGCGCGGGCGAAGTGCCTCGGCTGCCATGTCCTGACCGTCAATACGGCGATAACCTGTTAGTACTCGGAGCGCAGCAGCATAACCTGCCATTTGTAGATCGGCATCCTCAAACAGATTCTCAGCACGACCATCACCCTTGATTTTTTGATTCAGACCGACCATGGTTTCGATCTGCCGCGCTACTTCTTCTCGCACTTCCTCCACGAGCTCATCACGATAAGTAGCTTCATCGGCAAGACGCTTGCGAACCACAAGAAGTACCGTTCCCTGGACGTACCCCCCTTTCTTGAGTTCGGAGCTGGTCTCTGTGGCTATATACCACGCAGCAGTTACTTTGAGACCTGCACCCCACACAATGCTGGTCATATCCGCCCAGACTCCCGCGTCCTGATGTGTGAACATCACAATCTGGACCCCGTAATCAGGCATGTGCTCGGCCATCGCACGATAAGCGGATATCATTCCGCGACGGAAATCGTCTCCTCGACCCCGAATTGCTAAAGCGCGGCGACTATCCCAAAGCCACTCTTTGAAAGGAGCAGAATGATTACGTCGGAGCCATGAGAGGAAGAACTCAGTTATCTCATGATACTGTACAGCATCCGCATACGGTGGATCTGTAATGTATACATGACATACCCTATTTACCTCCTCAGCGGGGCATGTCTTAATGTCTTTATGCGATGGTCGGCAAGCGTTTGTATGACGGATCTTTCTTTTGAAACAACTAGAAGTCAGGAAGTGAGCCGATCTCTCGCCCCAATTATAAAAAGTATTGAATGCTTGGTTATAAAACACGTGGTTTGGCAAATCTATCGGACCACCGGTCTTTCCTCCCTTGACACTAAGCCACTGGCAAAGCTTGCTCGAGTAATCTAAAGAAGCAGCAAAAATGAGATCCGCTACTACGTGCGTTTTGTGTTGCTGATAAATACTTCCTATCAGCAGTTGACGAGGGGAAAATAAATGATGCCAGTATGTCCACCCTCGTTCGCGGGTGAGGCGCGTTGTTTCATCTCCGGGATCGATCGGCATATCCGGCACCAAACCGTCCTTTTGCCACTGACTTAAATTAGCTGTAACAATATCCTTAACTCTCTGTTCACGTTCTAAATCCGCTTCTGAAACGCTAGCGAAGAAGCTTTCTTGTCGACTCATTGCTAGAGTCTCCCGTTTGATCCAATGAATCGCATAGAGACGCTCCTGAAAGACATCCTCGGGACGAGGTGTAAAATCACACTTTTCCCATCGCCGCAGCTTATTTCCCGATGTCCCGTCCGAAAGTCGGTAATCACCCCTTATTGTCTTTAGTGGCGTACGGTACGTCTCACCGCTGAGACTATATACTAATTCGTCATTCTGAATCGTGCCTTTTTCAGCAACAGACATTTCTCTATCTGTAACGCCTGTCACAATCTCGATCTCGAAGCTCCTTGTTCGTTCATTTGGCACAAGACGTGCGATCGTATTTCGGCTCTTGCTAATTACCCAACTCGGTGCCATCGGAATCATCCAACCGGTCTGCGGACAGCGCACTTCCAAGCAGTACAGATACGATTTAGCTCTATTGCCAAACTCGTCGTGTTCCACTTGAAGAGACGCAATAGTTGCGTCAACGATGGCTGCGAGCTCGTTTTGAGCCGAAGCAACCTCTTGTCTATAGGGAGTATCGGCATTAATAATGTGCAACGCCCCCCATGCTAGCATGCACGCTATAGGATTTAGGTCGCTGGCGTATACATCACAGCCAAGTCGAGCTGCTTCAAAGGGAATCGAGCCACCACCGCAGAATGGATCTCCGACTATTGGGTGTTGGCCAAAGCGCAAGATCCCAAGCTGCTGTACTAACTGCGGCAAGGTACTAGCACTGGTTCCAAGATGAGCATTGATGTAATCCCATATTGGCTCATAGAGCACCTTCTCATCACACTCATCAGGCCGTTTTGTGATGGCTAGTTTGTCTACATAGCTTAGCTCTGACAGCTTTTTTGCATCCTTCTGCGATTTGAGACGTCGGACTAAGCTTGCATCGTCAATAGCCATGAGCATCTCGAAGATAGTTAAGTCAGCTTCGAGATCCTCTGTTGTAGGCAGCAGCACCCCCAATAAGCATGCTTTGACCAAAACAAGCGGCTTCCTTCCCTTCCAGTATCCACCCAAAGAGGTAAGTATTTGAGCATGAACAGCCTTGCGTTCTTTTTGCGCCTCAGCAGACATTTTCTGTGCTGGAAGAATGTATTCAATGAGGCTCGGCCTATCTTTCCACGCCAAAGGCTCTATCGCCATCACTCATCCTCCACAACAATTTCTGGTGACACATTCGACAAGAAGGGCGACGGCTCTTCATTAATGCTGTCAAACAGACTCGGCTGCCGCACCACCTCTGACTGCTGGAAAAGTCGGGAACGCTTCACAGGTGCAATGTGTTGAATCTCCGCAAGAGGATTCTCAGTAAGGGCGTGCCGCAAGGCTTTTCGCCACCCGATTTCTACGTGTTCGGTCCTTCCTGTCGCTGCAGCTGTCACGGTGTACAGCCACCAGCGTTCCTCCGGACGCAATCCTGTCCAGTTCCGGATCGCATTCGGCACCAAGTCGATGTTTGCTCGTTCTACTGCCCAGGCAAGGACTAGCAGTTCTTTCCCAAGCAGTCGCTCCACTTTGTTAAGCCCTGTAGTCCAGCGACTCGTCGTCATTTTCTTGGAACGAAGCCGCTCGTTGAACTCGCGCTTGACATCCTCCGCGATCGCGCTCCACGTTGCACGCGATAGGTGACAGCGTTCGGCTATGTCCGGCAGACCATTAAGTCCTGCCTTCACACCATAGATTTCACTGATTATCACCGGAGCCGTCCGTCCGGCTGGGATCTCTACGACAAAATGGTGCGGGTCGACCGTGGCAGGACAACCAAATCCGACCGTTGCCCGCTTACCAGTAGAACTCGTCATTGCTCCACCTCCCCCGCTTCTGGATCGATATCAAGTTTCTGGAGGAAGGTCTCCAGGTCGTGACCGCTCCCAAAAACTAGATCGTCGACGCGGAGGACAACTTCAGCCGTCTCATTGCGGAGCGCCGTACGAGCAGCGGCAATGAACGTTTCGATATCTTCAGCTTTCACTTCAGTATCCGTCCCGAAGCGCGTGCTGACTGTACGAGAGCCTTCCCCAACAGTCAGGGAAATACCACCCGTGAGCTTGGCGCTTACCGCTTTTGCAGTATTGATCGCAGAGAACGCTTCACTATTTCCTTGAAAATCGACGCGCCTTCGAAGCTTTGCAGGCTTTCTCGGGTCGATAGTGGGTCCCTTTTGATCGACAGCCGGAATACTGAAGTTTCGCGTAGTACTGACGCCACAGTCTTCCGCATACGCATATATCGTTACCGCTTCAGTCCCTGGAAGTTCAATGGGATCTTTATATACGGCTCCTTCCCGTGCATTCGCCCCTGTCGTATTCCAGCGAATCTCGCCGCGAGGCTTTACCGTCAGCTCTACAGTCCTTCTGGTGCCTACTGTTTTCGGCTGATGGGTTAAGGTAAGCTTGTTACTCCACCGCACGGGTTCGCCCGTCTCGTGCTTCCCGTCGGGATCGATGGCAACAAACCATAGTGTTGTAGCATCGGTTTTCCAAATAGTGTCTGGCACGACAGGGCTTAGAGCAGACACTTGGCTACTAGCAGCATAGTGTACTCGACCGGCTTTTCCTGCATCGCGTGGCAGGATTTCCAAGGTTGCTTCTCCGGTAGCCTCGATGTAGTCGCGTTGCGAAACCGTGACTCCCGTTCGAGGCGGTGGAAATGGTCCCTTCTCGATATATCCGTCTTCGGTATAGCGCCAACGCCCTTGTCCCGTGGCGATCGTCCGCAGTGTTTCAATTCCCTTTGGTGGCAACCAAGGCCACCGTTCGTTACTCACGGCGCGACTTACGACATCTCGCCATGGAATGCGTCGCTCGCCACCTGCGGGCCAAAGCATGTCCTCTGCGCGGGTGAGCAGCATTTCTACGTTTTCGTCGATATTGCGGTACAGCTTGGAAGCGCCAACATCAGCTAACGCCTTCTCAACCTGCTCTTCGCCCTTAAATTCGTTCTTTGTAAATGTCATGGAAAGCTTCGCATACGTCAGCTTCCCCTTCGTAGGATAGTAGACGCGATTGAAGAGATTGACGACTGTGGAATTGAACTCGAACTCTGCTTGTTCTTCCTCCTCGTCGAGTTCCGACTTATGGGGAGAGCGATCTCCGCCTGTTTCCTCCAAGACGCGGGCGATAGCCCAGATACGGCGAGTCTTTTCCTCAAGATTCGCCAGGTTTGAGCCGTCACCCGTAACGACGCAGAAATTATTTTTTTCTGTCACGCTTTCCCAGAATCGCTGTGCCTCTTCAGGTGGCACCTTGCTGTCTGGGCTTAATACGAGACAGATACGAGGTCCGTTGAGCTTAATGTCGTCAATCCTGGGAAGAGCGTCGACCTCCTGATAGGCAATGCGATTTATCGGTTTAAAAATATCTTCGAGGCGACGCTTCATCTCCCCATCAATTTTTGGCTGCGGAGCGTTGGTCGCGCGGCTTTCAATACGCTTGCGGAGATTTTCAATGTTAGAGAAGTACCAAGCATCGTTTTCCTTACGGTGCAGATACCACGCATCGCTCCGGAAAGCCTCGAAAGCGTCCTGAAACTCAATAACGCCTCGGTGTGGAGCAATTAGGCACTCTAGAAGCTGCATCTTGGTGAAACCCTTCACCGCGTCCACTGACTCGGAGAGGGAGGCTGTCAGCAGCAATGAGGTCAGCTGACTAGCGGCATCGTTGCCAAAATTAGCATCGACAAGCTCGGCGATCGCAGTTCCACCGGAAGCGATATCGTGAGCGATCGCCCCTTGAAGATTGCCAATCTTATTTATCTCTTCTCGGACGTCGCTGATATTTAGATTGAGATGTTGGCAACCGATGAGATGCACGTCGTTGTAAGGACGCTCCCACACAGACTTGATGATCTTAGAGATAAACTGCATCAAGCCCCGCGTCTGCCGGTAGCTTTCATTCTCCTTGAATAGGGCAATGACGTGTTTTACAGAAGGATGAAAGGGATAGGAGCCGTGAATTTCATCCGCGATCTGCTCGGCGCTTTTTGCGACGGATTTTGATTTAACCGCCTCAGATAATGAGGCTGCATACGCCGATGCAACCGCGTCAATGACGGAGCGATCGGGGAGTGACTTGAAAAGGCGCTTGCGGAGAATGTCGTAGATCTCGTGCGTCGCCAGATCGACGGGCGTAATTGGCTGCGCCTGTCGATTGGCTTCTTTCTCGAAGTTAGATATAGCCTTGCGAAGCTGGCTGGTTGCCCCTTCGTAACTTCCGGAGAGGTTTGACACCACGACGCAGCATCGCTTTAGCTTTAACGCAGCTGAAAGAAGATTGGACAGCGCGTAAGTCGTGACCTGCGCTAAATTCCCAGCTCCCACGAGCCGAGTCATGGCATAGTCAAAGTATGGGGGCAGCTCGTCCAAGAGGATTAACGTTGGAGTATCTCCGATCAATTGAATCCAATCCTTCTCGGAAGGAGCCCTGGGACCATCTTTCCAAAACTTGCTAAACTCCGACTCTTTGCGAAGCTGAGAGGCAATTTCGCCCCAGATAAACTTATCTTCAAAACCGCCGCGTCCGTTAATGGCAACAACATCGGCATTGCCGAATGCAATCTCTCGCGCAATGTCTGGAACGATCGCATTGCGTAAGTCAGCATCGCGCGCCAGCAGGCCTAGGGCGATCATGGAATGCGTTTTACCGCCGCCCATCGCTTGCTTTAGCTCAAAGACTGCTTGCTCGGATCCGCCCCCTAACCGCTTGAGTCCAAGACGCAGGAGCAATTCCATGCCCTTGGTTACAAAATTTTTACTGAAGAAATCCTGTGCGTCCTGGGCTGTCCGTTCGATCACATCGGAAAGATTCTCGATGTGCTCGCTCATGGCATAATTAATTGCGTTCGGGTGGAGCTCGCAGGCATCTTTGACTGTACGTAGCATTATCGATCCTAAAAACGCGCTAAAAAAGACTCTCGCCTAGAAACGAGGTCGACTGTATTCAGCTCTTTCCGATACTTTTGTACGTGACCGTATGTACTACGTATATGTTGTCCCTCTTTTGTCAGAATGGGGTCAAAGCTTGATTTTCCGTAGGCTGAAACGTCGCAATTGCGTCAAAATCTCCCAAAGTGATAAAAGAGGGGTTGTAGATACGTAACTCGCAACGAACCAAGAAACGACAGCACGTCGAGCCGAGGAGTGCGGTCACCCTATAGTTTCGCCTGCTACGGCGGCGCTTTTGTATTGTGTTTCGTCATCAATCCTCCCATTTCAGCTCTTGTCATACTCGTCACTTCAAGGCGAGAGCGAAAGGGATGAACCGGACACCACGTCTTTAACTTCGCCGCTCACTCGACGATATCCGCACCTTCCTTCACTGACATCCGCAGGAATGCGGATCTGCGTTAAAGGGGGATTCGGTGATGTCCTTACTTACACGCATCCGCGAGAGAATAATCAGTGACTCCGCATGTCGTCGTGTAGCATACCGACAGCGACCGTGACCACATCGTCGCAAGCCGCGTCAAGCTTGGCAATCGCTGTGTATCTACGACACCTGAAATTTCACCCGCTCCCAAGCAACCATCCGCAGGATGGAGCTGTGTCACAGCGTCCCCTCGTCGCCTCATCCTGGAAGGAGAAGCGTAGGAAAATGAGTAAGGGGCAAAAAGCGCAACGACGGCGGGGGCTCTGGGAAGGGAAGGATGTCACCCCCTCTGTCCGGCAAACCGAGCCAGGATCGGCTCGAAGCCCCCTACGGCGCTCCGTCACCCTCGACCAGCCCGAGACCCGACTGCAGGACGGGAGAGCCGAACCGTGTTATAGGGCACAGTGGCAGTGCAGCCGTAGCGACTATCTCGTCCGTCCTCGGCGGGAGCGTGTCTCCAGCAACGGACTCGGCACAGGGTACAGTCTCTTGAGGCTGACGAGTCGTTTTCTTTCTTGCCCACGTTGCCAATGTTGTCCTGTCGCTGGAGAATAAAGTAGAAACACAAATGGTATACAACAATTGATTGCCGGAGCACGGGACGAGTTAGCAGGTCTGAACCTGTTTGAGGGCAAAAAAGCAGAGAGCGAGCCTGCGATCTGGATTCAGCAACAAATTGACCAATGGCAGCAGTTGATAATCAAGCTCGAGTAAATCTGCTACTTCATCATAATTTAGTATCTCTCGCCTCCAGATTGTAGATAAAGCTATATAACTGCCGCAGGGAGTTTCATCAATGTCAACAGGGAAAGCTAAGCCCGATACTATCCCCATATCATCTATCGATCCTCCAAATATGGATGGACGTACAGTCCTTGCTAACCTTTGCACTGGTGAGAAAACTCGCCAGCAGTTATGGCAATACACAGAAAAACACACGCTGTTAGTTAACGAGCTACTAGAAAAAGTAGCCGAGCATCCTAAATTTGAGCAGTGGCAAAGAAAAGGTGAAGTAACCAGGAAAGCGGTAGACGACATTCTCGTACCATTGAAAAGTCGTTCCTGCTACCAAGGACTACCTCATCGAATTTACGTTTCGGCGTCGCTTACGGTTACATATTGTTACCAGTCATGGTTAGCGCAGCAAAAGCTGCGCTATCTCAGCTTGGTAGGTAAGACAAGATGGTTGGACGTCGTCAAAAGTGATGTTGAGTTAGCAGCAAATCATGACTGTAGCCAAGAAGCAATCAGAGTTAAGGCTGAGGAAATTTTAGGGCAGGTACAACAGCAGCAAGCGGCAGACTCGCTGAAGAAAAACGAGAGGCAAAGGAAAAAGGGCAACCACAAACCCAGAAAAATGCAGGCGCAGAAAACTACATTCGATCTGCTATTTAAACAGTACGAGTCGACTACAGAGCCTTTGACTAAACGGGCGATCGTTTACTTGCTCAAGCACAATCTACAACTGGGCGAGCAAGAAGAAACTCCCGAAGAATTTGCTCGACGTTTACTCAAAAAGCAGATAGAAATTGAGCGACTAGAGCAACAACTGAAAAGTCGATTACCCAAAGGTAGAGACCCCACGGGTGCGCGATTTGAGCGAGAAATTGAGTTGGCTATTGCTCTACCTCCGACGGATGGAGAAGGTAGTAACTATGAGGCAGAATTTCAATCGTGGTTAGAGCAAAAGCAAATTCGCCTGTTTAACTCATCCCACTATCCTATCGTCTTTGGCAGTTCAGATGACCTCTACTGGTCGAAACCACAGGAAGTCAAGGTTGACGCTGGCGTAGATGGTGCCGATTGCAAGCAAGCACGCTTGGAATTACAAGCGCGTTCTGCTCCGGCGACAGGAAAGAAAAGGCGCTCTAGAAGCAGAACCAAGCACAGACGCAAGCAGTCACAGCAAAGGCTTTACGTTCGTTTCCAAGGCATGGCTCAACATGTGTTTGAGGTATACTGCGATCGCCGTCAGCTTGCTTACTTTCGCCAATTAGAGTCCGACTGGCAGACTCACAAAGATTTAAGCAAGCAGGAAAAGTTCGGAATCGGTCTATTCCTCCTGCGTTCTGCGGCTTTACTTTGGGTAGAAGATCCCGAATTGTACAAGAGAGTAAAAAAACAGCGATCGCGGGATAGTTCGACTGCGGAAACGTCAGGCTCTGCTCGAGATCGACAGCAGCTTGAACCTTGGAATACTCATCGTTTATACTTACACTGCACTATTGACATTAATTTGTTATCCGCCCAGGGAATCGAGCAGGTGCGTCAGCAGAAGATAGCACGGGCGCGTAAATCCCTAGAAACATTTGAGAATAGAGAAGCCCAATCTACCGCAAAGTTGCCAACGGCTGCAACACAAGCGACTCGTGTTGTAGATGAGTTGGAGCCACAGAAGCAGATTAACCAGGAGATAGCGAAAAAACGTACCCAGTCCACTTTAAATCGTCTCCTTAACAATCCTCCCCCTCCTCGCCCCAGTAAACCGCCATATATCGCCGCTCCTAATCGGGTGCTTGGCATCAGCTTCAGTCGTCAAGAGCCAGTTAGTGTGGCGATTGTGGATACGACCCAACGATCTACTCTAGACGAGTGCAGCACCGAGGAACTGCTGTTGTATCACCGAGCAAGGGTGAAGTGGACGAATCGTAACGTTGTTGGTGCCCAGCTGGGGTGGAACCGCCGACCTGCGATCGCCCCACAACTGCAATATCACTTCTTGAGCCACCTAACCCACCAAGAAGGAGTGCTTTTTTTGATACTTCTGCGGTTGCATCTCCAGCAGATGAAATCACTGCTCGTGCCATTAGAACTGCAATATCAATTCCTTAGATATCTGCCACATATAGGAGAGTTGCCAGTTGTGATGCTACTTAACTTGTGCGTAGCCAATGTAGCTAATGACTGTCAAGCGATCGCCCGTCTCAACGACCAACACCGACGCACTACTCAAAAACAAGCTCAGGAGAAAAGGCAGGATAGATACAGACAGGGAAATTCCGAATCAAACACCAGAGAGCATGTGACTAGGGTAATAGCAGCTGCAATTGTTGAGTTGGCAATAGACGTACAAGCTCAGACGATCGTGCTGCCAGCACTCGGCAATATTCGAGAGACAATTGAAGCTGGAATTCGAGCCGAAGCCCAACGCAAATTTCCCAACTATAAACAGTTACAAGACCAGTACGCCAAAGAATTTCGTGCCAGCTTTCATCGCTGGAACTACGGCATGTTAGCGAGGTTTATTCGGGAGCGTGCTGTCAAAGAAGGTATTGCTGTGGAAGAAGTAATTACTCCAACTATTCAAGGCACTCTGGCAGATAAAGCTAGAGCGATAGCACTTGCTGTTGCCGACAAGCACGAGTTTACAGCAGTGAGACGTGGATGAGTGTTATGCAACGTTAAACCTTAACAACAAAATATGAATTTTGAGTGTGTAGCGTAGCAAATTATGGTAAACAATACCTGGGTCAGTTTAATTGCTTTCCGTCCCAGTTAGTTGCCCGCTTCTACTGTAGAGTTCCGCTCTACACATATCGTACAGGATCGTTTCCTGTAGGAGGAAGCAGTTCTCAGCGCCTTACTGGTACTGAGGACACGGAATTACACGTTGTGGCAGCTACGAAACGCCCCGAGCAAGGGTTGAGCCCACCTACATTTAATAAAAGTGGCAAGCCCAAATGGAGGCAAAGTCTCTCGAGGTTAGCCAAAAGATGAGCGTTCTCGTGTTCACTCATGGTTTAAACTCTTTCAGCCGCTGTTAGGCAGGAGCATCAAAAGTCCTGTTAACAGCTTGGACAGACAAGAGTGTTTAGGGGAGCGGTTGCTAACACGCTTCCACGGCTAGGAGGGTTGAAAGGTCATAGGTCGAAGATCCTACATATGTATGCAGTAGTCAGGTTGCAAGCGCATTTTCACAGATAGGAGGGTTGAACGCTGGAAGTACCGCTCCCCTAGCGCAACGACAATCAGGTGCAAAGGCTCTCGCTAGCCAGGAGGAAGGAGGGTGAGGAGTGAAGAAGTAGCTTGGTCAAATGAAATAGGTGTAACGTTAGTATTTAAGAGATAAGTGGGTTGAAAGGAGCGCTGCGATCGCACACCTGCTGGCTAGGGCAGGTGGATGTCGGTTGTTCTGCTGTTTTGCGTCTCAAGTTTTGGACATTAAGTCTTTAAAACTGATTTTCAAGTAAGATA
>ERZ1066120.1095-NODE-1095-length-18866-cov-12.434267_pt1 | contig 18866 bp, 11 predicted proteins | sample MGYA00382767_ERZ1066120 | MGnify/ENA primary metagenome ERZ1066120 (study PRJEB33369, sample SAMEA5778350) | biofilm metagenome | biome: Industrial cooling water; feature: Water cooling tower basin; material: Biofilm | place: United Arab Emirates | collected...
CTTCGCTCGGTCAGCCCGCGGCTTGCCTTTGCGCTTGGCCGCGAGCTGACGGAGATCGAAGGCAAGAGCTTCATCGAGCTTATATCCGGCGAGAGCTGGGAAACCGGCCAGTTCGCGCCAAGCCTCCACCAGCTCGCCGAGAAGATCAAGAACCGCGAAAGCTTCTCGGACTTTGTGGTTGAAGTCACTATCAAGGATACGCGGCGCTGGTGGGAGCTGTCTGGCACCCCGATGCTGGACGAGCGCGGCGAATACACCGGTTTCCGCGGCGTCGGGTCGGACGTCACGGCGGCTCAGGAGTCCTCCGAAAAGATCGCCTATCTCGCGCGGTACGATACGCTTACAGCACTGCCTAACCGCTTGATGCTCCACGAAGCGGTGTCGGACGCGCTGCGCTATGCCGACAAATGGCGCTCGCGCTGCGCCTTTTTGATGATCGATCTCGACCGGTTCAAGGCCGTCAACGACTCGCTTGGCCATCTTGTCGGCGATAAGCTGCTGGCCCAGGTCGCCCAGCGGTTGCAAAGCCTTATGGGCGAAGGGGAAACCTGCGGGCGCCTGGGTGGCGACGAGTTTGCCGTGGTTATTCGTGACGCCAGTGACAAAGCGCGCGTCGAACTGTTGGCGCGAGCCATTATCGATCGGCTCAGCGAGCCTTATCGCGTAGACGAGCAACTCCTCTATGTGGGAGCCAGCATCGGCTCTGCGGTCGGCCCACGCGACGGGCGTAGCGTCGAGGAACTCATGCGCAACGCCGATCTCGCGCTGTACCGCTCCAAGGACGTGGGCGGCGGCGAGTATTTCGAATATGAGCCTTCGCTTCACGCCTCGGCCGAAGAACGCCGCCAGCTCGAATTCGCGCTACGCAATGCACTCAAGCGCGACGAGCTGCTTTTGCATTACCAGCCGGTTGTAGACGCCAACACCGAGGAACTGGTCAGCTTTGAGGCTCTGGTGCGCTGGAACAGTGCGGAGCATGGCTTTGTCAGCCCCGGCAAGTTCATTCCGCTGGCCGAGGAGACCCGCCTCATCGTGCCGATCGGCCAATGGGTGATGCGCCAGGCGATGGAGGAAGCGGCGCGCTGGCCGAGCCCGGTCAAGGTCAACATCAACGTCTCGCCCGAGCAGCTTATCGAGCCGGATTTTGTCGCCACGGTTGTGCGCGCATTGTCGGCTAGCGGCCTCGCACCCGAGCGTGTCGAGATCGAAGTCACCGAGAGCATCTTCATGCGCGACGCGAATGTGGCCCGCAAAGCTCTGGAGTCGGTGATGGCGCTCGGCTGCACAGTGGCGCTGGACGATTTCGGGACCGGCTATTCCTCGCTCGGTTATCTCAAGACGCTCAAGTTCTCGACCATCAAGGTCGACCGGACTTTCGTGACCGGCGCAGGGCAAGGAAATGCGGAAAGCCTGGCGATCATCCGCGCCGTGGTGGCCATGGCGGACAGCCTTGGCATGACCACCACCGCCGAAGGCGTTGAGAATGGCGACGAGGCCGACCTAATCCGCGCCATGGGCTGCACCAAGATCCAGGGCTACCACTTCGGCCGGCCGATGCCAGCGGAGGAAGCCCGCCAGCTTATGCACCGAGCTGGGGCACGCCGGCGGGCGTAATGCGGCCGGCGGCAGGCCTCAACGGGAGGCCTGCCCCTAATCCATGTGTCAGCGCAGGCGCACGGGGCGATAAATCGCTGGGCCACCTCGGCGCTGAATCTGCAGCAGCAGTGCTTCGCGGTTCTCGGACTGCGCCTGGCGAACTGCAGCTTCCAGCGCGGCGGTGCTTGCCACCGGGCGGTAGTTGGCGGTCAATACGATGTCACCGCGCTGCAAACCCTTGCGGGCTGCGTCCGAAGTCTGGTCGACATCGGCGATCGCCACGCCCTGGGTGCCGCTGCCGACGCCCAGCTGCGATGCGATCTGCGGCGTGAGCGGCACCACCGTCAGGCCGAGCCGCTCCTGGATAAGGCTGCTGGGCTGGCTCTGGCCCGTGCCGCCCTGGGCATTGGGCGCATCATCGTCGTTGTTGAACAACTGCTGCTGGCGCAGGGTCTCATCGCTCGGCCGCCGGCCGACGGTGGCATTCACGGTGAGGCGCCGTCCGTCGCGGATCAGCTCGACCGGCACACGAGTGCCCGGCGCGATGTTCGCAACGATAAAGGACAGGGTCTGCTCGCGCGTGATCGGCTTGCGGTCGATAGTGAGCACGATATCGCCTGGGCGGATGCCGGCACGGTCGCCCGGCTCACCCGGTTGGACCGTTTGGACAAACTCGCCGCGGTTCTTCGGAATGCCCAGTGAATCGGCCAGATCGTCATCGACCGGCTGGATCGAGACGCCAAGATAGCCGCGCGTGATGTCGCGCCCTTGCTTGAGCTGTTCGATGATAGGCGCAGCGATTTCAGCGGGGATGGCGAAACCGATGCCCACGCTGCCGCCAGAGGGCGAGAAGATCGCATTGTTGATGCCGATCACATTGCCCTGCATGTCGAACAGCGGGCCACCGGAATTGCCGCGGTTGATGGCAGCGTCGGTCTGAATGTAGCGATCATAGGCGCCGCCTTGACCAGTGGCGCGGAGAACCGACGAAACGATGCCGCTGGTCACGGTACCGCCCAGGCCGAAGGGATTGCCGATTGCGACGACCCAGTCGCCAACCCGCGCATCGGCCGAATTACCGAAATTGACGAAGGGCAGCGGCTTGTTGGCGGAAATCTTGAGCACCGCCAGGTCGGACGCAGCATCGGCGCCCACCAGCCTGGCTGGATATTCCGTTCCGTCGGGCATGGTGACCGTGATCTCTTCGACCGTGCCGCGCCCGGTGGGGCTGGCGACAACGTGGTTGTTCGTCACCACGAAACCATCGGCGGAAATAATGAAGCCGGAGCCTAGCGACTGCGCTTCCTGAGTGCGCGGCTGACCCTGGCCGCCTTGCCCGCGGTTGCCGAACAACCCTTCGAACGGCGTACCCGCGAAGGGGTTCTGCGCCTGGACCTGTATCCGCTGACGTGTCGAGATATTGACCACCGCCGGCTGAAGTTGTGCCGTCAAATCTGCAAAGCTTTCCGGAGCACCGGCGCGCGGGACTACGCGGCTCATTTGCGTGGCGTCGTTCTGGGCGACCTGAGCGCCGGCGGCATAGCCGGTGGTGAGGGTGGCTGCGGCGCCTCCCAGAAGCAGGGCGCCGGTCAATCCGTAAGCATATCGCACGGGCTTCACGTCCTCTCGATCCTTCCTTGGGTATTCGGCCATACCACCCCGGCAGGGGTGACAGCGACCAGACAGATTAGACTTGCGGCCGCGATTACAAGTGTCGCGCGCTTAACGGCGATTGAATGAGCCCAGTCTGTTACAAGCCGCGACCGGATCCAGCGGTTGCCGGGCGCGACGTGGACCGCAGACCGCGGGTAATTGAAAAACTCCTGCCTGGATATTTCCGTGTCGCGTCAAGCATTAGCGCCGACACCGGCGTAACCTTTCGTCTTGCTGTCACCGCTGCCCCCGGAACTGCCGCAGATACTCGCTATCCGGCGACAGGATCATGGTGCTTTCACCCGAACCCTGCTCGAAGGTTCGGCGATAGCTCTCCATGGCGCGATAAAAGTCGTAAAACTCAGGGTCCTTGCCATAAGCGGCCGCATAGGTGTTCGCGGCATCCGCCTCGGCCTCAGCCTGGATGATCTGCGCGTCGCGCCGCCCGCTCGCACGGATGGTCTCGGCTTCGGCCTGACGGTCGGTCTGCATGCGGGTGAATGCGGTTTCGAGCGGGCTGCCGTCGGGCAGATCGGCACGCTTGATCCGCACGTCGATGATCTGCGCACCATACTGACGCGCCTGCCGATCGAGCGCTGTGCGGATATTGGCCATGGCATTGCCGCGCTCGGCCGTCAGCAGGGCCGCGAACGGCCGACGGCCAAGCTCCTGCCGCAGCGTCGATGACAGGATAGGCGCCAGCTGCGCCCGCAAAGTCTCCTCCGATCCGGCACGCTCGACCATCAGCACCGGGTTGATGATGCGGAAGCGGGCATAGGCATCGACCTGCAGCCGCTGCTGATCGTTGGAAAGGACCTGCTGCGGCTCCATGTCGAGGTTCATGATCCGCCGATCGACATATTGGACCCGTTCGATCATCGGGATGCGATACCACAGCCCGGCGCCGGTCTGCCCATAAGGCGTATCGGGTTCGAACTTGTTGATCACGGCCACCGGCTGGCCAGTGCGGATTTTCACCGCCTGCTGGGTTTCCGGCACCACGATCAAGGTCGACAGCGCCGCCACTATCAGCACTGCCACTGCGATGATGGTCGCCTTGTGCGTGTCCCAGATTGCTTGCGCGTTCATCGGCCTGCTCCTCCCTCGGGCGCGGCGGGCCCGGCGGGCGGGGTGACCGCGCGTCTGCGCACTTCAGGCAGCGGCAGATAGGGGGTGACGCCATCGGCTTCGACGATGGTCTTGTCGGTCTTGCTCAGCACGCTTTCCATGGTTTCATAATAGAGGCGGCGCCGGGTGACCTCAGGCGCGAGCCGGTATTCCTCGTAGATCTGGTTGAACGCAGCGGCGTCGCCTTGCGCGCGTGCGAGCACCTGCTGCGCATAGGCGCGAGCGCGGTTGCGCATCGCGTTGGCGTCTTGCTGCGCGGCCGACACATCCTTGAACGCGTCGATGACCTTGGCCGGCGGATCCGCCTTGACGACTTCAACGCCCTGGATGGCAACCCCGGCGCGGTAAGCGTCGAGCAGCTGCTGCATGCGGCTCGCCACGCGCGCCTCGATGACAGCGCGGCCTTCACCCGAAACAACCTGGTCCAGTTCCTGCTCCGCCATGGCGGCGCGCATGGCGCTTTCGGCCACTTCGCGAATGGCGAGTTCCGGATCATCGATCTGGAACATGAATTGCTCCAGATTCTTGATGTTCCACCGGATCACATAGCTAAGATCGACGAGGTTCTGATCACCGGTCAGCACCAGCTTCTCACCCTCGCCACCGATGGTCACGGACCGGATTTCGGATACGTTCTCCACCGTCACCTGCTGGATGGGCCAGGGCAGGGTGAAGTTGAGGCCGGGGCCGAGCTTGTGCGAATATTTGCCGCCCAGCCAGGTGACCACAGCCTGCTGCTTAGGCTGCACCTGATGCGTGCTCGTGAAGACCAGCCAAAGGCCGGCGAGGCCGAGCGCGATCAGCGGCAGCCAGCTTTTGCCATTGGCGCGTTCGGGCAGGCGGAAGTTGGGGCCTCCGCCGCCGCCACCGATGCGGCGCGGGCCCTCAGGACCCCGGGTTTTGAAAATATCTTCGATGCTGGCCGAGCGGCGCGGCGGTTCCCCACCGTCAGAACCGCCGCGGCCCGGCGGGAGCCAGGGGTTACGAGGGCCTTTGGGCGGGGGGGTATCCGCCGTCGGCTTCGAAGGGGCGCCATCGGGATCGCCCCCGTCGCTGCCGGAACCATCGTCGCCCTGGGGCTTGCCCCAGGGATTGCGCTTGCCTGCCATCGCCAGCACCTGGCTTAGCCAGGGCTTGGTGGGGAACCCGTCCGGATTTCTCATATTGCCGTTATAGGGGTGCTTGCAGCGAAAAACAGGGGTTGCGGGCCGCTTTTTCCTGCGCCACCCGCGGGCCGCCATGAAAGACGAAGCGCTGATCGGCTCGCTGCCCGCTGGAATTGCCGATCGGGTCGTTTCGGCGCGAGCGGCGGACGGTGTCGCGACTGTGGTTCTGGACGCGACGGGATTGGACGCTTCGTCAAGGAAAGAGATCGAGCGGGACCTGACCGAGCGGCTCAAGACAACAGCCGGAATAGCGTCTGTCCGTGTGGCAATGACTGCGGAAAAGCGGGCGCGCCGCGTGCTGGCAGTGGCTTCGGGAAAAGGTGGCGTCGGCAAATCCACGCTGGCTGCCAATCTCGCCATTGCCCTTAAGCGGGCGGGGATGAAGGTCGGTTTGGTGGACGCCGATATCTATGGCCCCTCCCAGCCTACCATTCTCGCAGCCTCGGGCACCAAGCCGGTCGCGCAGGACGGCAAGCTGGTTCCAGTGCCGACGCCTGCTGGTGTGCCGCTGCTGTCGATGGGCCAGATTATCGCCCCAGGCAGGGCGATTGCCTGGCGGGGCCCGATGACGGGAGGCGCGCTCAGCCAGCTTGTGGACGCCGATTGGGGCGATACGGAATTGCTGGTGGTCGACATGCCCCCGGGGACGGGGGACGTGCAGCTCACCATGATCCAGAAGCATAAGCCCGCAGGGGCGGTGCTGGTTTCGACGCCGCAGGATCTGGCGCTGATCGATGCGGCGCGCGCCGGTCAGCTCTTCGAGCAGCAGGGTGTGCCGATCATCGGGCTGGTTGAGAACATGGCGGGCTATGTCTGCCCGCATTGCGGGCAAGTTTCCGACCCGTTCGGCGTGGGCGGAGTGGAAGCGGCCGCAGGACGATTGGGACTGCCCTTTCTGGGACGCATTCCGCTCAGCCTCGCCATTCGCGAGAGCGGGGATGCCGGAATCCCGCCCGCGGCGGGCGACGGGCCGGATGCAGAACCGTTTCGGGCGATTGCTGCGAAAGTGGCCGAGTGGCTCGCCGCAAACGAGTGATCGGCAAGCCGGGGGCGACCGCGCAGCTTACCCGGCGCAGATTGCTGGTCGGTGCTGCCGCAACCGGCGGGTTGCTTGTCGCCTGGACGCTGTGGCCGCGCAGCTATTCCGGTGCGCTGACGCCCGGCGAGGGCGAGCACGGTTTCGGCGCCTGGTTGACGATTGGCGAGGACGGCGTGGTGACAGTCGCCGTCCCACAGGTTGAGACGGGGCAGGGGGTCATGACCTTGATCCCACAGATGGTCGCGCATGAGCTGGGCGCCGACTGGCGGCAGATCGCGGTGCTGCCGGTGCCGCCAAATGGGGCGCAGGCCAATACGGTTCTCGCCGCGAAATGGGCCCCGCTGTGGTCGTCGTTCCCGCGGCTTGCGGACGAGCCTGACGATTTGCTCGTCGAGCGCTTTGCGCGGAGCAGGTCTTTTGTTGCCGCAGCCAATGGCACGACGCTGGCCGCCTATGAGCAGCCCGCCCGCGAGGCCGGCGCAGCGGCCCGCGCCATGCTGGCGATGGCCGCGGCCGAGCGCTGGGGCGTGAGTTGGGAGGAGTGCGAGGTGCGCGGCGGGCTGGTCATGGCCGGCGAGCGCCAGGCCCGCTTCGGCGAGCTGGCGGCCGAGGCTGTGGCCATGACCCCGCCCGATCCGCCGCCGCTGCGCCCGGAACCGCCGGCCGAGGTGCCGCTCGGCGGGGTGGCCGGCCAAACGGAGGAACTGGCGCTGGTCTATCCCCGCCTCGACCTACCAGCCAAGGTTGACGGCAGCATGGTGTTCGCCGGCGATGTGCGGTTGCCGGGCATGGTTCACGCGGCGATCCGCCACGGACCGGTCGGCCTCCCGTGGCTGGCTGATTACGACGAGGTCGCGGCGGGGGGCGTTCGGGGTCTGCGGGGCGTCGTGAAATCGAAGCGCTGGATTGCCGCGGCGGCGGATAGCTGGTGGCAGGCCGAACGGGCGCTGTCGGCCATGAAGCCGCGCTTTGCGGGGTCAGGCTCGCTCGACAGCGGCAGTCTCGCAAGCCCGCTGCGCCAGGCCGCAAAGGAAGCCGGCACGGTCATCGGTGCGAGCGGCGATGTCGAATCTGCACTAGCCGACGGCGATGCCGTCTTCGAGGCGAGTTACGATATTGCGCCCGCCGTTCACGCCACGCTCGAAACCGCCAGCGCGACCGCGCGCTTCGCTGACGGGCGGCTCGAGCTGTGGATCGCCAGCCAGGCGCCCGAAGCGGCGCGCCGCGCGGCGGCCGAAGCCGTTGGCATCGGCGTCCAGTCCGTCCAGCTCTATCCCGTGGCGACCGGAGGCAGCTTCGACGCCCGGCTGGAGAAGCAACACGCAATCGAAGTGGCGCAGATCGCCAAGGCGCTGGGCCGCCCGGTCCAGCTCACATGGTCGCGGGCGGAAGAGATGAAGTCCCTGCCGCCTCGCACCCCTGTCTCGATCGCGGTGACTGCCAAGCTCGATGCCGCCACCCGCCTGCCGACCGCCTGGCGCGCTCGCATCGCCTGCCCGTCAACAGTGCGCGAGTTCGGCGCAAGGCTGTTCGACAATCTGACGCCCGAAGCGGCGCGGGAAGCCGCTGCGGGCAAGCCTGATCCGCTTGCCTGCGAGGGTGCCGTGCCCCCCTATACCATCGCCTCGGTCGCGGTCGAACATGTGCCCGTCGATCTGCCGCTCGCGACCGGGCGGCTGCGCGGCAATGCGCCCGCCTACACCGCCTTTGCCACCGAGAGCTTCATGGATGAACTCGCGCGGCGGGCGGGGGGCGACCCGCTGGTCTACCGGCTCGGCATGCTTGCCGACCAGCCACGTCTCACAGAGGTGCTGCGCCGCGCCGGGCGGATCGGCGAGTGGGACGGCGGCCGCCCCGGTAGCGGCCAAGGGCTGGCGCTGGTGCGCATGACAGCGTTCGATGACGAGACGAACGAGGGCGGGGGGCGGATCGCTTGTGTAGCGCAGGCGCGGCTGGCGGAAGGGGGGCTCAAGGTCGATCGGTTGACGGCGGTCGTCGACATCGGCCGCATCGTGAACCTCGACATCGCGCGCCAGCAGATCGAGGGCGGATTGCTGTTCGGGGTCGGGCTGGCGGCCGGCCAAAGCCCACGCTGGGTCAAAGGCATGCCGCAGCCCGCGCGGATCGCGGGTCTCCGGCTGCCGACGCTGGCGGATGCGCCCGAGATTGTGGTGGAATTTATCGCCAGCACCGCGCCGCCGTTCGATCCGGGCGAATTGGGCGTGGCGGTGGCGCCGCCTGCCATCGCCAATGCGCTTTTCGCTGCGACAGGTCTTCGCTTTCGAACATTGCCCCTTATACAGCCAAGCGCATGACCTGGCAGACGCAGCATCTCCCCGCGGACCACCCGCCGGTCAGTTCGGGCCGGGTGGGCGTGCTACTGGTCAATCTCGGGACGCCTGAGGCGCCCGAGGCCGGGGCGGTGAAGCGTTATCTGGCCGAATTCCTGTCCGATCCGCGCGTCATCGAAATCCCGCGGCTAATCTGGCAGCCGATCCTGCGCACTATCATTCTCAACACCCGCCCCAAGCAGAGCGCGCATGCCTATAGCCAGGTGTGGACACCTGACGGCTCGCCCCTCGCGGCCATCACCAAGGCGCAGGCGGAAGGTTTGCAGTCGCGGCTGGGCGAGGGCGTGCTGGTCGACTGGGCGATGCGCTATGGCGCCCCTAATATTCCAGACAAGCTGGAAGCGCTGATGGCGGCCGGCTGCGAGCGTATCCTGTTCGCGCCGCTCTATCCGCAATATTGCTCGGCGACGACGGCGACGGCTGTGGACAAGGCGGGGGATTGGCTGCGGGAAAAACGTTGGCAACCTGTGCTCAGGACCTTGCCGCCGTATCATGACGATCCGCTGCACATCGACGCGCTGGCCGCTGATCTGGGCGCACAAATAGATGCGCTATCCTTCGAACCAGAGGTGCTGCTGCTGAGCTTCCACGGTATGCCGGAGCGAACGCTGGAGCTGGGTGATCCTTACCATTGTCACTGCCGCAAGACGGCGCGGCTGCTGGAGGCGCGCATGGCGCGGCCCGGGCTGCGCTTCGTCACCAGCTTTCAAAGCCGCTTTGGCCGCGCCAAATGGCTCGAGCCCGCGACCGATCTGGTGCTGGCCGAGGAAGCGGGCAAAGGCACCCGGCGCCTCGCCATCGCCGCGCCGGGCTTTTCCGCAGATTGCCTGGAGACACGCGAGGAGCTTGCGATCCGCGGCAAAGAGCAATTTTTGGAAGCGGGCGGCAAGGAGTTTGCGGCGCTCGATTGCCTCAACACCTCCGAGCCCGGCATGGCCATGTTGGAGGCGATGATCCGGCGCGAATTGTCGGGCTGGATTTAGACGCGGCGTTTACTTACACTGCGGTAAGCAAGAGGGACATTATGGCGACCCTGGCACCTACCGCTCCGCACTCGGAACAACTGACCGAACCCCCTCGCTACACGCATTGGCGTCAACGACAGACCGGCGATGCGCTGGCGCATATTCCGGGAGAAGCAGGCCTGCCGATCGTGGGCCAGACCTTCAAGATGCTCGCCGATCCGCATGGCTATGTGCAGGGAATGGTGGCCAAATACGGGCGGGTCTACAAGGCGCGGGCGTTCGGTGGCTGGCAGGTCGCGCTGATCGGCGCCGATGCCAATGAGCTTGTGCTGTTCGACCGGGAGAAGATCTTCTCCAGCACGCAGGGCTGGGGGCCGATCCTCGACCGACTGTTCCCACGCGGGCTGATGCTGCTCGATTTCGACCATCACCGGATGGACCGCCGCGCGCTGTCGATCGCTTTCAAACCTGAGCCGATGCGGCACTATATGGGCGCGCTCAATCGGGGTATTGCTCGGCGCGTGGAGGAATGGGGCGCAGGCCCGATGCGCTTCTACCCGGCAATCAAGGAATTGACACTCGACTTGGCCGCCGACAGCTTCCTCGGCCTACCGTGGGGGCCGGAAGCGGCGAAGATCAACCGCGCCTTTGTCGACATGGTGCAGGCGAGCGTCGCCCCGATCCGCGCCCCGCTGCCTTTTACGCAGATGAAGCGCGGCGTCGATGGGCGCGCTTTCCTCGTCGACTACTTCACTCGCGAAGTGTCGAAGCGCCGCGCCGGCGAGGGCACGGGGCAGGACATGTTCAGTCAGTTCGCCACGGCCACGCGCGAGGACGGATCGCTGCTGCCCGTCGACGAGGTCGTCGACCACATGAACTTCCTGATGATGGCCGCGCATGACACTATCACCTCGTCGGCGACGGCGCTGGTCTATCAGCTCGCGCTGCATCCCGAATGGCAGGAGAAGCTGCGCGCCGAGGCGCTGGCCGTCGCGGATAATAGCGAGCTTGCCTATGACAACCTCGGCCGGATGGAGCTGACCGAGATGGCCTTCAAGGAGGCGCTGCGGCTGATCCCGCCCGTGCCCTCCATGCCGCGGCGCGCTCTGCGAGACTTCGAGTTCGGCGGCTATCGCATTCCGGCCGGCACGCATGTCGGGATCAACGTCCATTGGACGCATCACAGCACTGATTATTGGGACGAGCCTGAGCGCTTCGAACCGTTACGCTTCACCCGGGAAGCCGAGAAAGCGCGTCACAGATATGCCTGGGTGCCCTTCGGCGGGGGCGCGCATATGTGCCTCGGTCTGCACTTCGCCTATATGCAGGTGAAGGTCCTGATGGCGCAGTTGCTCACGCGCTATCGCATCACCCTGGAACAAGGATCGGGCAGCGATTGGCAGCCTTGGCCAATTCCTAAGCCCAAAGATGGATTGCGGGTAGTGTTGACGCTCGTTTGAGCAGATCCTCCCCATTTTCGCGCAGCGCAAATGGGGAGGGGGACCGCGAGACGCGAAGCGGCTCGTGGTGGAGGGGTCTCGCTCCCCATCACCCCTCCGACCGAGGCCTGCGGCCTCGCCCACCTCCCCATTTGGCTGCGCAAAATGGGGAGGACCAGAATGTCAGAAATCCACTGCCACGCCCTTGAGCGTCCAATCGCGATAGCGCGTAGGGCTCAGCTCTTCCTCGCTCTTCGGCGGCGCTGGCTTGGGCGGGGGATCGCTGGTCCAGTGCGCGGGCTTGCGAAAGTCATCAGGCCGTTTCGTCGCGCGTTCCATGACAGTGAGATGCGCCCACTGGCGCCGACATTCAAGCGTCTGTAGGGCGCAGCGCATGGCCACACCCCCCGGTTTCCATGCGCGCCGCGCGGCGCTGCGCTTGCTCGATGCCGTCTTGCGTCGGGGCGAGACGCTGGAGCAGGCGCTGCCAGCCGCCGTCACCGATGTTCGCAAGGGGGAGGATAAAGCGCTCGCCCGCGCCATCGCCAGCGAGACATTGCGCTGGCTGACCGATCTAGACGCGCTGATCGATGGGGCGACTGCCAAGCCGCTGCCCCCCGACGCGAAGGCGCGACAAGTGCTTCGGCTGATGCTGGCGCAATGGTTGCGGCTGGGCACGCCGCCTCATGCGGTGGTGGCCACCGGGCTGGAATTGTTAGCGGGCGGTCCGCGCCGTCTTGCGCATGGCGTCTTCGCCTCGCTGACCAAGCGAAACGCGACGCTGCCGGAAGCGCCGACATTGCCTGTGACAGTAGTGCAGCGCTGGGGCGAGCGCGCGCTCGGCATCGCTGCCGGTCTCAGTGAGCCGCCGCCGCTCGACCTCACACTGCGCGATCCAGCCGACACCGAATTGTGGGCGTCGCGTCTCTCGGCCGACAGCCTCGCGCCTGGCCATCTACGGCTTGCCCGCGGTGAAGCGGTGGAAATGCTGCCCGGCTTCACTGACGGAGCCTGGTGGGTTCAGGACCTCGCCGCCTCGCTTCCCGCGCGCTTTTTGGGCGCGGGGGAGGGTCGCCATGCCCTCGACCTTTGCGCCGCGCCGGGCGGCAAGACGCTCCAACTCGCCGCAGCCGGCTGGCAGGTGACCGCGCTGGACATTTCGAAGCGGCGCCTCGACCTGTTGCGGGACAATTTGAAGCGAACGGGGCTCAAGGCCGGCATCGTCCGTGCCGATGCCCTGACGTGGGAGCCCAAGCACAGGTTTGACGCCATCCTCCTCGATGCGCCCTGCACGGCGACCGGTACCGCTCGTCGCCACCCCGACGTACTCCACCGCATCGGCCAGCGGCAGATCGCCGAGATGGCGGAGCTTCAGGCGCGGCTGATCGAACGGGCAACGAGCTGGCTCAAGCCCGGCGGCACGCTGGTCTATGCGGTCTGCTCGCTGGAGCGAGAGGAGGGCGAGGAGCGCGCGGCTCAACTCGCGCTGATCCCCGATCCTGTCAGCAGTGGTGAGTTGCTGGCCGGCCTCACGCCAACGCCCGAAGGCTGGCTACGCACCGATCCGGGCATGCTGCCGGAGGCAGGGGGACTCGACGGATTTTTCATCGCACGCTGGCGCGCCTAGCCATTACGACACCGAAGGGACGCTCGATTCATGCCTCGGCGCCGCGCAGTTTCAATGTGAAACACGCCGGCCGGGGCGCTGGCCTTACGCTGGCATTCGCGGCTTAATCCGGATGCGACATAGCACCGGTAAGCAAGCCCGGTGCCGCCTGGCCCCGCCTCGCGCGGGGCTTTTTTCGCGCTAAATCCGCGCCAGCGCGTTCAGGGCGTTTTCGAACAACCGCAGTCCATCGGTGCCGCCATGCGCAGGATCGATGGCGCGTTCCGGGTGGGGCATCATGCCCATCACATTGCCAGCCTGATTGAGCACGCCCGCGATGTCCCGCTGCGAACCATTGCAACCGGTTACGTAGCGAAAGGCGACGCGGCCCTCGCCCTCCAAACGATCGAGGGTCTCGGCGTCGGCAAAGTAATTGCCGTCATGATGCGCGACCGGAATGGTTATCTCCTCGCCAGCGTCATAGCCCGCCGTAAAGAGCGATTGGCTGTTCTCAACGCGCAGGCGCACATCTTTGCAGATGAAGTTCTGGCCCGCATTGCGCAGCAGCGCGCCAGGCAGCAGCCGCGCCTCGGTCAGCACCTGGAAGCCGTTGCACACGCCCAGCACCGGCACGCCGCGTTCCGCCGCCGCGGCTACCGCACGCATGATCGGGCTCACCGCCGCCATGGCGCCCGAACGCAGATAGTCGCCATAGGAAAACCCGCCGGGCAGGGCGATGAAATCGAGCCGGTCGGGCAGTTCGGCATCGCCGTGCCACACGCGAATGGCGGGCGCGCCCGAGACCGTCTCCAACGCCACCGCCATGTCCCGGTCGCAATTGGAGCCGGGGAATGTGATGACCGCCGCGCGCCAGCTCATGCCTCGGCGCCCTCTCGCACTTTTTCGATGCGATAGCTCTCGATCACGGTGTTCGCGAGCAGCTTGCGGCACATTTCTTCGAGCTGCCCGTCGGTGGTGTGATCGGCCACATCCAGCTCAATGGTGCGGCCGACCCGCACATCGCTGACGCCTGCAAATCCCAGCCCTTCCAGCGCATGATGGACTGCGCGACCCTGCGGATCGAGCACGCCGGGCTTCAGGCTGACGTGGACGCGGACTTTCATGAGGACCTCGTGGCTGCGATGGCCGCGCCTATGCCGCCATGCAACCATCCGAGCAAGGTGTCACCAAAGTGCAACTGTAACAATTCTTGTATCCGCACCGCGCAAATTGAGGCGGAAAGATGGCCGATCCCGGTTTAAAGGCGGGGGGTCGTTCACGACAGCCCCCTCATCTTCCCAAGTCCGGCCTGTCCAGGCGCCGGCCAAGCAAGGATAGAGCGCACCCATGATCGCCCGCACCTTTACCGCCGCCCTGCTTGCAGCCAGCGCGCTCACCGCCGCGCCCGTCATCGCGCAGGACGCGACAGCGAGCGCCGAGGCCACCACTCAGAGCACCGAGCTCGAAGAGATCATCGTCACCGCCAATCGCCGGGCGGAAAATCTGCAGGACGTGCCGGTGTCGGCCGCGACCCTGTCGACCGACGATGTCCAGACCATTTTGGACGGCGGCGGCGATGTGACGGCGCTGGCGGCGCGGGTGCCAGGCCTGTTCGTGGAAAGCTCCAACGGCCGGGCTGCGCCGCGCTTCTACATTCGCGGTCTCGGCAACACCGATTTCGACCTCGCCGCCTCTCAACCCGTCTCGGTAGTGCTCGATGAGGTCGTGCTCGAGAACGTGTCGCTCAAGAGCTTCCCGCTTTTCGATGTGGCTCGCGTGGAAGTGCTGCGCGGGCCGCAGGGCACGCTGTTCGGTCGAAACACCCCGGCCGGGATCGTCAAGATCGATACTGCGCGTCCCACCGAGGAATTCGCCGCGCAGGCCTCGCTGACCTATGGCAGCTACAATTCGATCGGGGTCGATTTCGGTGTCGGCGGCCCGATTGCTCCGGGCGTGGCTTCGTTCCGCATCTCGGGCCTGTGGCAGCACCGCGACGATTGGGTCGATAACGGCAACACCGGGGAGGAGGACGTCCTCGGCGGCTACGATGAATTTGCCGGCCGCGCCCAACTTCTCATCACTCCGGGCGAAGCGCTCAACATCCTCGGCAGCGTGCAATATCGCAATTTGTCGGGCACCTCGACGCTGTTCCGCGCCAACATCCTCGGCCCGGGCAACAATGAGCTCAACGCCAATTATGACCGCGATACGGTGTTCTATGACGCCGGCGGCGGCAATCCATCGGAGTACGAGGTGTTCATAGGCACGCTCAACATTGCCTACGAAGCCGATTGGGCGACGCTGACCTCGATCACCGCCTATGCGCATTCAAATGGTCTCAGTCGCGGCGACATCGATGGCGGATTTGGCGCGTCGTTCCTCCCCGTCATGGGGCCGGGCTTTATTCCGTTCCCGTCGGATACCCAGGACTCGCTCTCGCTGGATCAGTGGACGCAGGAAGTGCGCCTCGCTTCCAGCGATACCAACCCGTTCGGTTGGCAAATCGGCGCCTTCTTCTTCGACAGCGATTTCAACGTCACGACGGTCGGCTTCGACTTCCCGCCGCCGGTCACCGTCAACCACACCAACCAGAGCTGGGCCGTGTTCGGACAGGCGACTTACCAGCTCACCCCCGCGTTAAAGGTGACGGGCGGCCTGCGCTACACTGACGACGAGAAGCAGTTCGTGGTGATATCGGGCGCCGCGCCGCAGCCGCGCAGCGTGCAGGACGATCGGATTAGCTGGGACCTGTCGGCCTTCGCCGATGTTTCGGATGACATCAGCCTGTTCGCTCGCGTCGCCAGCGGCTTCCGCGCACCCACCATCCAGGGACGCGACGTTGCCTTCTTCTCGCCGCCATCGGTGGCGACGAGCGAGACGATCATGAGCTATGAGGCCGGCTTCAAGAGCCAGTTCGCCGGCAACCGCGCCCGCGTCAACGGCGCGGTGTTCTACTACACGATCGACGATCCGCAGTTCACCGCGGTCGGTGGCGGCGGCAACCTCGTCCAGCTGGTCAATGCGGAGGGCGGGCGCGCCTGGGGCTTCGAGCTCGACGCCGAATTCAAGCCGACCGAAAGCCTGCTGCTGTCACTGGGCGCCAGCTACAATGACACCAAGATCGAGGATGCCAATCTGGCGGTGGGCATCTGCGCGCAGTGCACCGTCACCGATCCGCTTGTGACCATCAACGGCACGCAGCGTGCGCTGGTGGATGGCAATCCCTTCCCCAACGCGCCCGAGTGGATCCTCGACGCCAGCGCCCGCTTCGGAGTGCCGCTGGGCAGCGAAGGCGAAATCTTCGCCCTGACCGATTGGGCCTATCAGGGCCGGACCAATTTCTTCCTCTATGAAAGCCGCGAGTTCTTCGCCGACAACCAGATCGAAGGCGGCCTGCGCGTCGGCTACACCCGCTTCGACGGCAGCTTCGAGCTCGCCGCTTTCGTGCGCAACATCACCGATGCGAGCAATGTGAAGGGCGGGATCGACTTCAACAACAACACCGCCTTCGTCAACGATCCGCGCATCATCGGGGTATCGCTGCGCGTGAGGCGTTGAAGTAGCGCTGATCGTGGTTCGACAGGCTCACCACCAACGGGGGTGGGGTGGGGCGAGCGGGTGGCTTGGTGACGTCCCACCCGCCCGTTCGGCCTGAGCCTGTCGAAGGACAACAAACCTGCTACTTAGCAGCTTCTGTCCGCGGCAGGATGCTCACCTCCAGCGCCTTGCCGGGGACGAGATACTGCTTGGCCGCCGCCTGAAGCATGGCGGGCGTCACGGCCCGCAAGCGTGCTTCCAGCGTGCGCGCGCGGTCGAGGCGCTCGGAGCGTAGCTGCGACTCGCCCGCCACTCCCAGCCACCAAGTGTTCTCGCGCCGGTTCAGCGCAACGCGCTCCAGCAATGGACGCCTCGCCCGTTCGAGCAAGTCCGCCGAGACGGGCCGGTCGCGGAGCTGCTTCGCGATTGCATCGACCGATGCGAGCACCCGGGCGGCATCCTTGGGCGCCACCACGATCGAGGTCGACAGCGTTCCGAAGCCGATGAAACTATCCGACATGCTGGAGGATGCGCCCGGCGAGTAGGTGGCGCCCAGTTTCTCGCGTACTTCTTCGAGCAGCTCGAGACCGAATACTTCCGCGAGCAGGTTTAGCGTGGCCGCGGCCTGGGCATCGCTGTCATCGCGGGTCGCCCAATAGACCTGCACCAAAGCCTGATCCGCCGCGCCCGCATGGGTCAGCGTCACGGGCGCGGTGTTAGCGGCGAAGCTCGCGCGGCGCGCGGCAGTGAGATCGGCGAGCGCAGGCTGCCGTGTCGAAAGCGCGCTGAAGGTCCTGGCGACGGCATCGATCACCTGTTCAGCCGTGAAATCGCCCACCACCGAGATTTCAATCGGTGCCGCGTCGAGCTGTGTTTCGAGGTCACCGCGTAGACTCTCAAGCGACACCGCCGCGAGGCTCTCCGTGGGCGGTACGCCGAAACGCGGATCCCCATTGGCGACGATCCTAGGCACCTCGGATTGCGCCACGCCCGCCGGCGTCGCGTCGAGTTGCGCAGCGATCGTGGGAACGACCGCTTTCCACCTTGCCAGTGCCTCGGGGCGATAGCCGAAATCGCTGATATAGGCGGCGCTGACCTGCATCTGCGTAAGGAGATCGGCCATCGTGGTGGTGCCACGGACCTCGAAGCTGTCTTCGGTGACGCCCAGGCCGTAAGTAATCTGCCTTCCCGCGAGCAGCGCTTGAAGCTCGTCGAAGCTATGCTTTCCAGTGCCCGCAGCCGCGCCCAACGCACTCACGAACACCGCCTGCGCCGCCGCTCGATCGGCGGGGAGGGCGATCAGGCCCGAGCCGACGCGGACGAGAAAGCGCAGCCGCCCGTCTTCAAAATCGGTCTGCTTGAGATTGAGGCGGACATTGTTAGCAAAGCGGAGCTGGCGGATGCCAAGATCGGCGACGCTGGTGTCGGCAACGACCTGCCCGGCGGGGCCGAAGTCGCTGTAGCCGAACGAAGCCTCAGCGCCCTGTTCGGGAGCCGCGACCGGCTTGGCCGCCGCCTCGCGGTAAGCTGCCAGAATTGCCACCTCACCGCCTGGTATGGGCGATTTGGTGGAAACATGAATCAGCGGGGCCGAGCCATCGAAGCGGCCGGTAATTGCCTCCGCGACCATAGCGGGCGTGATCGCGGGCGCATATTTCTGGAATAGAGCGTAGCGAGTGGCCGGTGCGACGAAGAGCCGCTCCTGCTGCACGGTGCTCAGGATCGCTTCGGCAAGCTGCGCGCTGCGCCGAGTGGCGGCCTGGTCGGCGGCATTGCGATAGGCTGTGGTGAAATTGGCCAGTTGCTCGCGCAACTCGGCAGCGGTCACGCCATGTTCGCGCAATCGGCGGATCTCATTCTCGGCCACGGCTAGTGCGTTCTGCCAGCCTCCAGCCTCCTCCTTCGCCTGGACGGTCACGTTCGCTTGCCGCGCCACGTCGAAGAAATCGCTCGCATCGGCGCTGCCGCTTATGATCGGCGCGCCTGGCGCATTGGCGATCTTCTGCAAGCGCCGGCCGAGGATGGCGGTCCCGAGATCGAGCAGCAGCTTGCGGCGAAACTCCGCCTCCGTATCGGGTGTCTCGGCATAAGGCGCCAAGCGATCGAGCGTGACGATTATCGGCACCGCCGGATCGACGAAATTGCGCGCGCTGATCGGACGCTGCAGATCGACCCGACCATCGTCCACACGATCGATCGAGCTCGCGCCGGCCGGCCAGCTGGCGAATTTTTCCCTGATTTCGGCTTCGGAGACGGCCGGGTCGATATCGCCGACCACGACCAAGGTGGCGTTGTCGGGCCGGTAGAAACGGCGATAGAGATCGCGCAAGCTTTCGGGTTTGAAGCTGTCGATGTTCGCATCGGTATTCGCCGTCAGCAAACGCTG
>ERZ1066120.1096-NODE-1096-length-18836-cov-6.576274_pt1 | contig 18836 bp, 10 predicted proteins | sample MGYA00382767_ERZ1066120 | MGnify/ENA primary metagenome ERZ1066120 (study PRJEB33369, sample SAMEA5778350) | biofilm metagenome | biome: Industrial cooling water; feature: Water cooling tower basin; material: Biofilm | place: United Arab Emirates | collected...
GCGATGTTGGCCATCTTCACTGACTTGGCGTGACGGATAAATGCATTAAAGTGCATGGCTACTACGAGGGCATCTTCTAAGTTGTAAATTTCTTCTAACTTACCTTCGTTATGGACTCTGTACCACACGTTCCACTCGTCTACCGCAATAGGAATAGGCTTGCTGATTTTTTGTGCGTAGCAGAGCGAACGAATCAAACCCTCGTAACTGCTGAGGCGTTCCTCAAAGAGTTCTGAGATTGCCATGTAGCTTTCAAAATCTTCGTCGCGGTAGCCGCGTTCTTTGTTGTTGCCGACGTACCAGTGAATCGCCATGTAGTCAATGTGCTTGCCTGCTTGTTCGATTAAAAGCTGGGTGCGCTCGACAAATTCTGGACTCCACATCGAAACGGCAGATGCTAAAAGTTTGATACTCGGATCAGTCCACTTCATGACTTTGGCGTACTCGAGATACGCCCGCGCATACTCTTCAGGAGTTTTATACCCAATTTGCCAGGGGCCGTCCACTTCGTTTCCGATGCCCCAATACTTGACGTTGTGCGGCCCTTCGTAGCCGTGTGCTTTGCGTTGTTTGACGAGCGTCGTGTCTTTCGTACCGTTGCAATACTCGAGCCAGTCCCTTGCCTCGCGCATGTCGCCGTCACCGCAGTTCACAGCTAAATAGGGTTCAGTACCGAGAACGCGGCAGTAGTCAATAAATTCATTCGTCCCAAAACTGTTCGGTTCTAAATCGTGCCAAGCAAGTTCCATCCGCACGGGCCGTTCTTCTTTGGGTCCCACACCATCTTGCCAACGGTAGCCCGAAACAAAATTCCCTCCTGGATAACGCAGCACGGGCATGTTCATGCGTTTTAACGCTGCCATCACATCTTTACGAAACCCGTTTTCATCGGCAAACCTTGAACCTGGCTCGTACATGCCGCCGTAGATACACCTCCCTAAATGCTCGGCAAAGCCGCCAAAAATGTTGCGGTTTATGTTGCCTAAGTTGCGCTCTAAATCTATAGATACTTTGTTGGTCATGGCGTACTCCTGTAATGAAATTTGAACTGCATTGATTTGTGCCTTCCTGTTGGGCAGTCAGTTATCAGTAGACAGAAGTCAGTAGAAAATCTTTTATGCTGACTTCTGTCTACTGACTTCTGCTTTTCACCGCACCGGCTCCGAACTGTCATAAAGCCCGACATCACAATACTGACTCTGAATCGTATTCTTGCAATAAACGCTGATGGTGTTGATGCCTTTTTGAAATATCCCTTTGTCTTCCTGACCTAGTGGCACGTTGACGTATTCAAAGGTGTAATACGGCAGTTTGCTAACGAGTTCGCCGTTGATATAAACCTCCATATCTTCATCGTGAAAAACGCGCAAATAAGGGTGATTGATAAACGTATCTTCTAGTGTAAATGTGCTTCGCAGCCAAAGTTCATCACTTGACCAGGCTGTACCTATCTTGGCTGTCGCGCCTTCGCCAAAGCCGCCAACTCCTTCTTGCCAGCTCGAGTCATCAAACTCAGGCTTCGTCCAGTCAGCCCTCGGTTGTTCAAAGATATAACGCCAGATTGTTTCTACATTTTCTGAAGTTGGTAAAAGCGTTTCGGTTACAGGCGGGTCGTCGTAAAGAATGCGGTTAATCCACTTCACCATGACAGGTTCCATTTTTGCTAGGGCGCGGTCATAGGTCATCATACCGTTGACTTCTATTTCAACATCTGTCGTTTGTGTGTAAACCGCCGCAGCGAGACCTTGCTCGACGATGAGCGGGCGCAAACGGTTGACGAGTTTCGTGTATTCTTCCAGCAAAGTCTCTTGATCGCCTAATTGTTGATAACCCCAATTTTCTTCGTCTTGCCAGGTGAGTCCTTTAATCGCTAAGCCTAAACCGCCAAATTCGCCAAGCACGGAAGCTCTATCAGGATAAACTTGCGGCGCGTTCGGCCCAGGATAACTGTGAATATCGCGCACGTCGCCGATCTTCATATCGTTCCAGCCACTTGCCGCGTTCACGAGGCGCGTCTTGTCATAATCTTTTAGCCAGTTTGTCAGCCGCACGGTGTCATACTGACCCCAGCCTTCGTTAAAAATCACCCACATCACGACTGAAGGATGATTAACGTGTTCGTCAATCATTTCTTTAAGTTCCATCTCAAACTGCTGTGCTGATTCTTCTGGGCGTTTAATTTCTTCCTGCCCTTCAATCGTATACCCGTCACCACTGGGCATATCTTGCCACACCAAAACGCCTAGTTTATCCGCCCAGTAATACCAACGCTGCGGCTCTACTTTGACGTGTTTGCGAATCATATTAAAGCCGAGTCGCTTGGTCATTTCGATGTCGTAACGCAGGGCTTCGTCGGTGGGAGCAGTGTAGAGTCCGTCAGGCCAAAAGCCTTGATCTAACAGTCCGTATTGAAAAAGCGGCGCGTTGTTGAGGAACAGCCGCACGAATCCCGCTTCGTCCGTACCCAAGGAAATTTTTCGCATCCCGAAGTAGCTCGAGACCTCATCCACTATTTTGTCATCCTCGAGTAGTTCAACCTTTAGGTCATAAAGAAAAGGTGATGTTGGTGACCAAAGTTTGGCGTTCTCAATAGGAAGCTCGAGTACTTCTCCAACATCTCCAATTCCTTCTGCGACAACGTTACCTTCATCGAGCGCAGTGACTTTAATTTGCTGATCTTGGACCGCATCGCTTGTTAGCGTCTCGAGTTTCAACACGTTTGCGTCAATGTCTGTTTCCATTTTGAGATTCGTGATATGTGCTTCTGGAACAGGCTCGAGCCACACCGTTTGCCAAATGCCTGTTGTCGAGGTGTACCAAATGCCGCCCGGGGTACGCACTTGTTTGCCTCTGGGTTGTGTGCCTGTGTCGCTCGGGTCTAGTACACTCACGACGATTTCTTGTTCGACTTCTGTTGTCAGCGCGTCAGTAATGTCAAACGAAAACGCATCGTAACCGCCTTGATGCGTACCAAGTTCTTGACCGTTGACCCACACTGTCGCCTCCCAGTCCACTGCCCCAAAGTGAAGCGTAACGCGCCGTCCCTGCCAATCTTCAGGAACTTCAAAGGTGCGCCGATACCACAAGCGTTTATCATCAGCGCGTAGGGCGACACCTGAAAGTTTTGACTCGATGGGAAAGGGTACGAGAATTTCACCGTCAATGTTTGCAGGTTGACTGCTTCGCTGTGAAGTCAGGGCGTAATTCCAAGCACCGTTTAAGTTGAGCCAGTCTTCGCGCACCAGTTGCGGACGCGGATATTCTGGTAGGGCGTTTTTAGGCGTGACTTCTTTAGCCCAGCGCGTTTCTAGCGGGGTCTCGAGGGGCTGGGCTGCTTTCACTTGGGTGACTGCCGTCAGCGTAAGCCAAATCACACTGACCACTCCTGCCACCGAAGCTGTTAAATAGGCGAGACGTTTGTAGTTGACCTGGAGGCTTGGTCTGTTCGTGCCGAGTCTAAGAACTCCTGTTCTAAAAAAGAGAGTCTGCCCGATTAGCCCCAGGGCGATAAAGAAAAGCAAACTCCCCATGAGGTTAAACCTAAACCCCTCCGTGCCGAGTGCGACGGGCAGCGTAAACAATTCTTCCGAATAGGTCACGAGGAAGGGCCAGAAGAAATTATTCCAAGCCGTGATGAAAAGATAAACGCCGAGGGCGAGTGTCACGTTACGACTCAGTGGCATGTAAATACTCCACAAGATGCGAACTTCACCCGCGCCGTCTATATAGGCGGCATCGCGGAGTTCTTCGCTCACGCGGTCAAAATATTGTTTGAAGACAAAAATAGCAAGCGGTGCCACGACTTGCGGTAGCACGATGCCCTGATAGGTGTCGAGCCAATTCACGTCATACATCAGCATGTAGAGCGGCACGAGCAGTACTTCTCTGGGAATCATGATGCCCGCCATGAGGGTCCAAAACAAAACTCTTTTTGCTGGAAACTCGAGCCTAGAAAACGCATAAGCACAAGGAGCCGCAAGAAGAATCGTTAGGGCTGTAATGGCAAGCGACGTACCGAGACTGTTAAGATACCAACGGAACTCGAGTCCCTGCACCCACCACCGCCAGCTTTCACCCGAAAAATAGTACCAGCGCAAATTACCGAGTACACCTTTCATTGAGCCGTTGTGGGCTTCCAGCATCCATTTAAGCATTTGCGCTGATTCACGAAAAATCAGGTAACCAAAAGGCAAAACCCAGAGGAGTGCTAGCAGCAGTACGAACGTAGTGAAGAGAGTGGCTCGAGCTTTAGGGGAAAATATTGCGTTCATGGAGTTTTCTTTACACTTTGATTCGTCATTGCGAGTTTCAGTATGAAGTGTTTTTGCCACTAATACAGCGTATCGTTGCTGCGTCCACGAAGCAATCTTGCTGCTCTGAGTAAAAGCGGATTGATTTTCTAAGCGTTGAAAAACTCCTGCCAGTTGGGTAGTGAAGGGAGATTGCTTCGTCGCTAGCCTCCTTCGATTTAATCTCAAAGCCTGTCACAATTGATTTCGTTCCTGTAACGCTTCTCGCAATGGCGAAGGTTGCTGAAAACTTCCCTTTCTGGCAAGAAATGATTCAGTAGGCATAGCAGCTTTAGCCTTTTAGCCCAGCCGTCACCATAATGCCTTCCGTGACTCGCTTCTGGAAAATGAGATAACCAATCACCACAGGCAAACCCGCCATAATCGTCAGTGCCATCTCTCTCGCGTAACGAACGCCAAAGGCATCTTGCACCTGCGTGATGCCCACAGGAATCGTCATCATGTCGGTTGAAGTTGTGATAAGGAAGGGCCAGAAGAACGCATTCCAGACACCAATAAAGGTGACGATTGCCAATGCCCAAGTAATACCTAAATTTATGGGTAAGAAAATATTAAACAAAATCCGAAATTCTCCCGCACCGTCAATCACTGCCGAGTCGCGGAGTTCACCTGGCATCGCGTCGAAAAACTGCTTGTAAATAATAATTGTGACGGGCGCAATGAGTTGTGGCAGAATGATTCCCCAGTAGCTATTCACTGCGCTGAGGTTACTCATGAGTTCAAAAACAGGCACGATGAGTGCCTGACCAGGAATCATAAACCCTGCCAGGAGCAACCAGTAGAGAATATTCTTTCCTGGAAAAGTAAGTTGGGAAATCGCGTAAGCGCAGAGCATACAGAGCAGCAGAATCAGCACGGTTGTGATGAGTCCTGTAAGAATGCTGTTAAAGTACCATCTCAACAAAGCACTCTCTTGAAAGACGCGAACGAAGGCTTCAAAGGTCAACGGACTCGGAATCCACTGTGGCGGTTTGATAAGGGTATTTTCTTCTACTTTGAGCGAAGTCGCCACAGCCCAGTAAATGGGGAAGAGCCAAACGGTGACCATAAAAATTGTAAAGAGCGTACCAAATAAACCAGGCACGTTCATGCGGCGTGGGCGGGTCATCTCGAGCCTCCTGTTCTAAGGACGCGGTATTGAATAATAGAGGCTATTAAAATGATGACAAAGAGGACGAGAGCAATGGCAGAGGCGTAGCCACCCTTAAAGTTTTGAAAAGCCTGCGTATAAACAAATTGCAACATCACCGTCGTGGAGTTGAAGGGTCCGCCTCTGGTAAGAAGCCACACTTGGTCAAAAATTTTAAGCTGCGCGATGAGTTGCAAAGTCAAAACGAGTGCCGTCGTGGGCCACAGCAGGGGCCAAGTGATGCGCCAGAAAATTTGGTTGCCGTTCGCACCATCCAGTGCGGCCGCTTCGTAATACTCCTTAGAAATCGTTTGGATGCCAGCAATAAAGAGCAGCATGTTAAAGCCCACCGTCCACCAGATGGTGATAAAGGCAATCATCGGCATGGCCCAGTTGGGGTCATTAAACACCGCGTAGTTCGTACCAAACATGATGTTGAAAATGCCAAACTGTGAACTTGTGAGCCACTGCCAGATGCGCGTCACCACACTCACGGTAAGCATATTGGGCAGGAAGAAAGCCGCGAGGACAAACCCTTGAAAGCGTTTGAGCCGCACGACCATGAGGGCAAAGATAAGCCCAAACGCTGTATTGGGAATGACGGTGAGCAGAACAAAATAAGCCGTGTTTTTTAGAGCCTTCCAGAACAGAAAATCTTTGAAAAGCCGCTCGTAGTTGGCAGTTCCGACCCACTTGCCGGCACCGATAAGAGGTGCGTCAGTGAAGCTGAGTTGAATAACGCGGAGGGTGGGGAAAATAAATAGAACGAGATAGAGTAGCGTAAACGGCGCGACGAGGAGAAACGCAGCTCGCCATATTTGATATTTGCGTCTTCGTGACGACGACCTGACGGCAACAGGTCTAACAGTTTGGGACTGAGTAGCCATAAGTTTACTCCCACATCAGACGTTTAGTAGCTAGCAAAATCATACGGGCAAAAAAGCTAGCCCCGCTCTGGGCGGGGCTAGCACAAATCTATTGCATGTTAGAGCTGACTTGTTGCGAGAACATTTCTAGGGCCTGGTCAACAGGAAGTTGTCCGTTGATGGACGGAACAAAAATGTTGAGTACGGCATCATATGTGGGGCTGGCTACACCTGTTGCTGTAGACTGCGGATCAAAAACGGCTGTTTCAGCTAGCACTGCGTAGGTGGCATTAGGTTCCATCATCTTATAGTCATCACTCGCCGTGACAGGGTTGTAGGCAGGAATGTGACCAGCCGTTGCCCAAAAGAGGCTATTTTTGTTAATCCAAGAGATGACTTCTAAGACGGCTGCGAGCTTTTCAGGTGTAATGGGTTTTTTAGCATCATTGGGAATGGCAAAAGCGTGCGAGTCAGCCCAGGTTGCGGGTTTGTCAAAGAGCACGGGAATGCGAATAGCACCCCAGTCGAAGAGTTCGCCCTTGGCAGCAAGGTCAACCATCGTCGGGACTTCCCAGACACCGTTAATCATCATCGCGGCTTGGCTACTCGTAAAGAGGGCAATCGCGTCGCCGTAGGCGGTGTTGCCAGGAGCGTAGCCATTAGAAATCCAGTCGGTAATCGTTTGTAGGGCAACTTTTCCTTGTTCGCCAAGGGTTACTTGATTATTAGTGATAAACTGTGCGCCTTCTTGCTGGTTAAAGAGCGAATAGAAGGTGCGCCAAATCGTGCCTTCGTCACCAGGGAGTGCCAGAGGAATCGAGCCTGCATCTTTAATGATTTGCATACCCGCATTAAAACTCTCGAGTCCCTCAAAGGTCGGTAGGCCGTCGTCACCAAGCAACCCTGCGGCCCCTAAAATTTCTTTGTTGTAGTAAAGAACGACTGAGTGAATATCGAGTGGTACGCCGTAGAGGTTGCCGTCATAGGTCATGGCTTCAATGAGATTGGCAGGATAGTCACTCTTGCTGAGACCGACACTAGCAAGCTCTTCGTCTGTAATGGGGCGGAGTACGTTGCCCTGGACTCCTAAAGGAAAACGCGACACGTGATAGGTCATGATGTCAGGAGATTCACCGACAGCGACTGAGGTTTGTACTTTCGTGTAGAAGGGCGGTCCCCACTCGAGCGTCGTCGCGTTAATTTTAATGTCGTCGTTGCTGGCATTAAAGTCATCAATGAGTTTTTTCATGCGGATGCCGTCACCACCACCAAGAAAATCCCACCAGACGACTTCGGTCTGCGCGTAACCGAAGGTGAGCAGTGCCAGTACGAGAACCAATAATCCTTTTGCTTTCATAGCTTTCCTCCTCCAAAATGGTTTATGAATAAAGATGGTTTATAAAACTTTGACTTGCCTCACTGATAGGTGTGCTTTACCTCCTCTCGAGTTTGAATACATCATTTAGTCGTCAGACCCTAACGGCGGAAATGTTTTGTTAAACGTGGCGGTCATCTCGTCAAAATGCGCGTACCAGCGTTTGGAATAATTCATCGGGTTGCCTTCGCCTTCCATCTCGATTTCCCAAGGTGTGCGCTCGCCTCTCGTCGCAGCCGCGAGTTTCTTTAAGTCAGCTTTGGGTTCGCGGTTCATCGTGAGGAGGCCATTTTGTTCTTGGAAAGTGTCGGTAAGCTGCGTGTAGCAAAAACCAGCAAAGCCTTTGAGCTTGTGAACGGTCTCGAGCAAAGTTTCATAACGCTGCAAAAAGACTTCACTGTCATGGGCGCGGCTGTAACCCCAGCCTTTCGAGGCTTCTGTATTTTGCGTGTCGAAGGCAATACCGCCAAATTCGGACAAGATGATCGGCAGATTTTCTGCTGATGTTCCCTCGAGCCTAAGTGCTTTTCCGTAGGGTCTTGCGAGGGTCTGCGCGAAGGCTTCGGGGCTGCCGTACCGCTCGAGTAGTTTTTCTGTTTTACTTGCGTAATCGTGAATGCCGAGCCAATCACCGCCTGCAAATTCCCAGCCGTCATTGGTAATTGCTAAGCGTGTCGGGTCAAGGGTTTTTGTTAAATGGTAAATCGCTTTGACATAATGCTGATGGGTTGGATTGCTCTTCAAGTCGGGGACTCCCCACGATTCGTTAAAAGGAAGCCACGCGACGATACACGGATGTGAGCGGTCACGCCCAATTGCTTCAGTCCATTCGTTTGTTAAATGCGAAACGGCTTCTTCTGAAAACGCATAATGGCTTGGCATTTCTTCCCACACCAGTAAACCCAAAACATCACACCAGTAAAGCCAGCGCGGGTTTTCAATCTTTTGGTGTTTGCGAGCACCGTTAAAGCCTAGACGTTTAGTAAGTTCGACATCGGCGCGGAGTTGTTCGTCGGTGGCGGCTAAAAGTGTGTCAGTCCAATAGCCCTGATCCAACACCATTCGCAATGTGTAAGCATCATTGTTGAGCATAAAACGGTGAGCACTCACGCCAATTGAGCGCAAAGCGGTGTAGCTTGTAATTTCGTCAATGACAGTATCGCCTTGCAGGAGTTGCACTTTCGCATCAATGAGGTTTGGGTGTTCAGGACTCCACAACAATAGCTTGCGCTCGTCGTCAATGCCTGGGTCATCTAAAGCGATGCGGCGTGTCATTTTTTGTTTCGTTACTCTGATGCGGTCATCGGCTAAAAGTTTTCCCCTAGCAGAAAGTTGAACGCGCAAGGTTAAATCTTTTAGCTCACCTTTAATGCTTGCCTCTACGCCAATTTCCCACCGCTCGAGGTTGGGTGTCCAGTGAATGCTTTTCAAATAGGTTTCAGGAACTTGCTCGAGCCACACCGTCTGCCAAATCCCCGTCGTGCGCGGATACCAGATGATGTGCGCTTCCTTGCGCCAGTCTTGTTTGCCCCTGGCTTGGGTCATGTCAAAGGGATTGTCTTCAGCACGAACGACGACTGTTTGTTCACCAGCTTTGAGGGTGTTCGTAATATCGGTACTAAACGGTGTGTGACCGCCTTCGTGTGTGGCGACGAGTTGGTCGTTCACCCAAACCTGTGCGCGGTAGTCCACCGCACCAAAATGCAGAATTGTCCTTTGCCCTTGCCACGATTCAGGAACAGTGAAACTGCGCTGATACCAGACGACAGGGTGAAAACCTTGGTCATTCACGCCCGAAGCCGACGACTCGGGTGGATAGGGAACTAAAATTTGCCCTTGCCACTGCACACCCTCTACAGTGTCACTTTCGTTGAAGGCGTAGTTCCAGGAGCCGTCGAGCGAAAGCCACGCGGAGCGAATTAGTTGCGGACGCGGATAAGCCATAGCAAAATGCCATTTCTGGTAAGAGAATTGCCTCCCTTTACCACTAAGTAATTTGTAAGCTGCAATTAGTTTATAAATTACTATTGTTAATCAGGTTTGTCAACAGTAACGCTGAAATAATGAAGAATGGGTCTAAAAACCATAACCAGTCTTGTCAGGTGGAAGAAAATCAATTACGATATAGAATAAATCACCAGCTTTACTTTAGGATATTCTGAAGTAATGAAGAGCATAAAGTAACGAGGAAACAACATGGCGAAAGTCTTAATCAGGAGTGAGGCTGGTTTCGAGCCGCACCGTTTGAGCGACCAGCAGAATGACAGGACGATGCAACTCGATATTAGGAGTGACCGTCCTGATGTCCTCACCAAATTTAAGGCCCTGGCTTCGGAGCCGCGTATCAAGATTCTGGAATATTTAGCCAACCACTTTTGTAACCTCACCGAAATCGCGGAGGCACTCGAGATGAACCTAGCCACCGTGACGATGCACGTCAACGTGTTAGAGCAAGCGGGGCTTATCGTCTGTGAGCACCGTCCAGGAGAGCGTGGTACGCAGCGCGTCTGTAGTTGTCAGTTTGACTGGTTCAACGTTCATATGGTCAGAATGCGCGAAGCGGATATTGGCAAGTTGCTCGAGTTCCCGATTCGCATTGGTTCGTACTCTGATTTTCAAGTTACACCAACTTGCGGGATGGTGAGTGACGAGGGTCTCATTGGTCTTCTAGATGACCCCGCCTCCTTTTACGAACCCGAGCGTATAAACGCGCAACTGCTCTGGTTTCATAGCGGTTATCTCGAGTACCGTTGTCCGAACCGCCTGCCGCCGAGTGCCGATATTGAAAGTCTAAGTTTGAGTCTCGAGCTGTGTTCCGAAGCACCGATGTTCCACATGGACTGGCCCTCGGATATTAGTGTATGGATAAACGGGATTGAAATTGGCAGTTGGACTTCTCCCAGTGATTTTGGCGGCATACGTGGCAAACTCACCCCAGCTTGGCAGCGCGAGTCGGATACGCAGTACGGTCTTCTTAAAGTCTGGCAAGTCACGAACGCGGAGAGCCGTGTGGACGGACTCAAAGTTTCTGAGGTGAGACTCGAGCAGTTGAAACTTTTAGAGCATCCTTACATTTCTGTAAGGATTGGCGTAAAAGAAAATGCGCGGCATGTCGGCGGCGTTAATTTGTTTGGTGCTAAGTTTGGCAATTACCCGCAAGACATCGTGCTGCGGATTCGCTACCATTAGCAGATTTTGTGATGAATCTCTCTACATATCACTGTAATTCCAGAAAACAGATTGAACTACAAACGCAGTATGAATTAAATCCAGCTATTTCGTGAGACGAGGCAGCGAAGGAGCCTTAACGAGAACCTTTTATTCAACCTTCGTGATGATAATTTCTCCTACCTTTGTCGTGAACGGAAAATGAATCGCTTAGCTGTTGATGTAAGCTCCGTGAACAAAAAAGTAACAAAACACCTTTCACGCGCTTACGCTAAGCGCGTACTATGACAGTATGGCTTCATCTAGGTCTCAGTCGGCGTGGGCTAGACATTCGGTGCAAAGGTGTGACGAGATTAGCACCCTTCACGCGAGTGAATGTGTCACAATAGAAAGTATGATTCATCCGCACTTATCTTTTGACTATAATTTTGCCTGGGAGGATTGTCTTGAACAGATACGATGACCGTGCGAGACTGGTCTTCCATTTCGCACGCGAAGAAGGCTCGAAGCTCGGTCACGCCATGATTGGCCCCGAGCATTTGCTCTTAGGTCTCATGCGTGAAGGTGGGACGGCGAGCAAAGTTTTACAAGAATTCGGTGCCACCCTAGACATGTTCCGCCGCCAAGTCGAAGAAATGGTCGGACGTGGCGACGGGTTACCTCGTAACGAAACAGCCGCCATCACCCCGAGAGCTAGAAGAGTCATGGAACTCGCGGGTTCGGAAGCCCGCAGTCTTGGCAGTAACGTGATTGCCACTGAGCATATTTTATTAGGCATCATCCGCGAAGGTGACGGAGTTGCCTACCGCATTTTGCAACAACTGACGAGAGACGTTGACACGATTCGCTGGCGCATTTTGGCAGCCGCAGACCCTAAAGCGCAGCAAGAAACCGTCAATACTCCGTTTTTAGACGAATACGCGAGGGATTTAACAAAAGAAGCTAGGGAAGGCAAACTCGACCCCGTAATCGGGCGCACCGAGGAAATCCGCCGTGTTATTCAGATTCTCTCACGTCGCACTAAGAACAATCCTGTTCTCATTGGTGAGCCAGGAGTAGGGAAGACCGCCATCGTCGAAGGTTTGGCACAGTCTGTCGTTGAAGGGCGCGTTCCGCCTAATCTTCTCAACGTCCGCATCCTCAGTATTGACCTCTCGAACGTCGTTGCAGGAACGAAATATCGCGGTGAATTTGAAGAAAGACTCAGACAAATCATCGAAGAACTTAGAAACGCCAGGGTTGTCGCGTTCATTGACGAGCTTCACACGCTCGTGGGCGCAGGTGGTGCTGAAGGCACACTCGATGCCGCCAATATCCTCAAGCCACCCCTCAGCAGGGGTGAAGTGCAAGTGGTCGGTGCTACGACCACAGGTGAATATCACCGCTATATCGAAAAAGATGCTGCTCTGGAACGTAGATTTCAGCCTGTCATCGTCCTCGAGCCATCCCCTGAAGAAACCTTAGAGATTTTGCACGGCCTCCGTGAACGCTACGAAGCCCATCACGGCGTGGTGATTCCGGAACAAATGCTCGAGCTTTCGGTTCGCTACGGCGAGCGCAGCCTGCCAGGGCGGAATTTTCCTGATAAAGCGATTGACCTCATTGACGAAGCTGCGGCGAGAACTCGTCTGAATAAATCGTTAGGATTCCCTGTTTTAGAAGAACCCGACGGAACCCCCATCGTGAGCCGTGAAGACATTGAAGCCGTCATCAACTCTTGGGGCGGAATTTATATTGACGAAAAAGATAGTGGCAAACTCGCCGACATTGAAGCGAATCTCAAAAAACGTGTCATTGGTCAGGACAAGGCGATTAAGGCTCTCGGTGCTGCGTTGCGTCGTGCCAGGGTTGGTCTCGGTGGACGTAAGCGCGTTTCGGCTGCTTTCCTTTTTGTCGGTGCTTCGGGTGTCGGTAAAACCTATCTTGCCAAACAACTCGCCATAGAACTTTTCGGCAGTGAACGCTCCCTCATCCGCTTAGACATGTCCGAATATCAAGAAGGTCACTCGGTTTCCAAACTCATTGGAGCACCCCCTGGTTACATCGGTCACGAACAAGGCGGCAAACTCACCGAAGCCGTCCGCCGTCAGCCGTTCTCGGTGGTTTTACTCGACGAAATTGAAAAGGCACACCCTGATATTTACAACACTTTCTTGCAAGTGATGGACGACGGACGTTTAACGGATGGTCTTGGGCGCACGGTAGATTTCAAGCGTGTCATCCTTATTATGACGAGCAACACGGGCTTTAATGTTGCACCAACCGTTAGCTTCCAAGAAACGACAAAAGATGTCAACCAACCGCTTAAAAATATGTTCACCCCAGAATTCCTTGACCGCTTGGACGAAGTGATTTCCTTCGAGCCGCTCGACGACAAGGGAATGCTCCACGTCATTAACGGAATGCTCGACGAAATTCAAGCGGAACTCGCAGGGCGTGATGTGCTAGTGTCATTCACGGAAGATGTGGCACCGTTCCTCCTTACAAAGTTGCCGCAAACGCAAAGTGCCAGACCGCTTCGTGCGGTGTTGCGTGAATACATTGAAGACCCGCTTTCGCTCGAGCTACTTGCCAACCCACCCACAGAACCTCTCCTTATTAGTGTAGAAAAAGACAAGATTTTTTTCGTCAAGCCAATGGCCGTGTTGAATTAGTGGAATAAAAAAGTAGCTTGGTGTCGCCAAGCTACTTTTTTATTCCACCACTACGAACACCGCACCAACCACTCCCCAATTGCCAGCACTGTCTTTTGCTCTTGCATAAACTGTATGTTGCCCTTGGCTCAACATGGATAAATCAAGCGTTGCTTTTAGCCCCTCGAGTCCCTCGTCAAACTTTCCGTCTGTAACCTCGAGCGGTAGACCTACCGTACCTGCTACCCAAGGCGGCGTGTCCAGATAATACTCAGCAGAGGCAATCATTTGACTTTTTTCCCTACCATTTTTGCTGTTGTAGCGCGTGTCATCAGCTTTTGCGCTTAATGTTGCGGACATCCCATTTATAGCAACCTCGAGTCCCACAATTTCTGGACCCGAAGGAAGTTGGTAGGGTGCTCTCGAGCTTTTCAGCGCGTAGAGAAGAGCAGGGAAATTCTCAGGAATAATTTTTTGCGTGAACGAATCACAATCCTGAAAAAAGTCCGTGCCAAGTTCAAAAGTGTAAGCGGGTACACCGAGTTCTCCGTAAGCGAAATCGTTACTGGTTCCACTTGTCGGGCGAAGACCAATCGCTTGCTCGGGTGTGTAGCCGTTAAAGTAAGCAAGTTTTCTCCCCAAGGTTTGCAAGGCTTCGTGATTGGGTGCTGGTGTTTGGCTTACACCCCAGGGCCACAAAATGAGTTCGCCGAAGCTGTGAATGTCTAAATAAACACCTTGTGTGTCTTTTGGGGCGGGACTCGAGAAGTCATCAGCTCGTTTGTCAGGAAAAAGTTTTCTAAGATAATCTTGAATGGCCTTAGTTTCTGGTTCAGAACCTGCCGCACTGCCGCGATATGTTTCTGTGCAGGGTTTGTCACCCCCAAGTTTGCCCCAAGCAAAAGCGAAGTTTCGGTTTAGGTCTGCTCCGTAAAACCTCGAGCTACCCCCGCAGTGTGTGCTGTTGCCGTTTTTGCGCCACAAGACTCCGCCCTCAGCCGCTTTGCGCCCGTCGGGGTTGGCTTGGATGATGAAATGAATTTCTTGGTAGTCGAGCAGCCAAGTGACATCAGCATTTTTGCCGTAGTTCTCGAGCAGGTATTCTGCAAAACGAATGGTGAGTTCAGCCGTTGCATATTCCCTCGGGTGCAGGGCACTGGTGATGAGCGTTTTGGGTTTATCACCTGGGGTGTTTTTATTCGTCAAAACGAGAACAAAAATATCGTGACCGCCTTGTCCTTGCGTTTTCTGCCAGGAGTCTCCAATGTCCTCGAGTCTAGCTAACTCAGGATAAGCTCCCGCGAAGAGTTCCATCTTTTTAAGGGTTTTTTCTAGGGTGCAGTAGCAGTTGTAGCCAGGAATCCCCTGAATTTGCCCTGCTTCTTTAAGCCTGACGCGGCTCGCTTGCTCTAAAGTTTTCGCCATGTCAATACTCACGACAAAATTTCGCTCGAAAGCGAGTGAGCGCAAAGCCTTGAAGTCCTCGAGTGAGGGTGTAAGCAGCATGTAGTTTTCGGCGTAATCTAGTTTGATGGCTTCGTAACTTTTGATGACATCGTGGGCATCGTCTAGGCGGTTAAATTCTACTCTCACGACGACAATCGGTTGCTCTGCGAAGAGGCGAAGTTCTTCCTCCGTTGCCAGGGGTGGCACTTCCTTCACAGTTTGGCTACACGCCGCTAATATACACGTAAGCAACAGACCAAGTAGAGCTGGTCCACGCCGAAAACCCGCCATGACCTACCTTCCTCCTAGTTGTGACCCACTACCAAAGGGGCTTGACGAACAAGCAAAACTGTGATAGTTGCATAACTATACACACCAGCGTAAAGATGAGCTAGGGGGGTACTCGAGATGTGGGATTTATAACGCTAATAAGCAGGAGCTAGGAGCTAGGAGCTAGGAGGTAGGTCTCGTTTTTCCCTAGCTCCTGACTCCTCACTCCTTTCTCCTTGCTTTTGGGGGTGACAAGAGCAGAGGCTAAAAAGCGTTACACTAAAGCACGAATGAGCATTGACAAAACGCAACTCTACAATTTTTTTAAGAAACACCCTGACAAATCTTGGCACATCCAAGATGTTCAGAAACAGCTCAAAATAGAGCACCGCACACCACTTAGGAAATTACTCTCTGAACTCGAGGACGAAGGCAAACTCGTCCGCAGCAAACGTCGCACTTACGGATTGCCGATAGCCAAAGGTACAAAAACAGTAACGGATACAAAGTCTGGTCATGCTACGCCCCTGTTTGAAGGACGCTTGCAAATCACCTCGGGCGGTTACGGTTTTGTTATTCCTGATGACGTAACGAAAGAAGATTTGTTTATTCCTGTCGAAAGTCTGCGTGGTGCCTGGGACGGCGACAAAATTGCAGCACGTGTTAATCCTGTCAAGCGCAACGGACGTATTAGTGGTGAAGTCGTCAAGATTGTTCAGCGCAAGTACGAGAAGATTGTGGGGACGCTCGAGTACAGCAGAGGTTACGCTGTCTTGCGTCCAGATTCGCCGCGCCTTCGTGAGCGCATCAATCTTACGCCTGAGTCCGTCGGAGGGGTTGAAGCGGGTACGCGCCTCGTTGCAAAAATTATTTACCCTGAAGTCTCGCGTGAACGCTACGCTTACGGCGAAGTCGAGAGTGTGCTTGGTGACGGCGATAATCCAGAAATTGAAACGCAAGCCGTCCTTATTAAATACAACCTGCGTGACGAATTTGAACCTGAAACTTTGGAAGAGGCAAAAGCCTTCGCTCCTGAAGTTACGGAAGCCATGTGGAAAGGTCGTCTAGATTTACGCGGTGTCACCACTGTAACGATAGATGGCGAAGATGCCAAAGATTTTGATGACGCGATTTCCCTCGAGCGTATAGGTCGGGGCAAAACAAGTTCGTTAAGAGTTGGTATTCACATCGCTGACGTGTCGTATTACGTGAAAGAAAATTCAGCACTGGACAAAGAAGCTCGTGAACGCGCTACTAGTGTATATTTGCCAGGTCGGGTTTTGCCGATGTTGCCAGAAGCCCTCAGCAACGGTCTGTGTTCACTTGTCGAAGGCAAGCCACGTTTGACTCTTTCTGTGCTCGTTGACATTACGCCAGAAGGTGTTGTCAAAAAAACAACCTTCAAAGAAACCTTGATTGAATCGAATGCGCGGTTGACCTACGAGCAGGTGCAAGATTTTGCGGATGGAGCAGAACTTCCCAAGGGCAAGAAAAAACTGGCAAAAGATTTGACGACTTTGATTGACCTGACGCAAGTTTTACGGGGGCAACGCCTTGGCGCAGGTGCATTAGACTTTGATTTTAGTGAAGCCAAAGTAGACGTGGATGACGAAGGCACGATGCACTTAACGCCCATTCGCTCGAATGTGGCACGGCAACTGATTGAAGAACTCATGCTCTTGGCAAATCGTTTAGTCGCTGCCGAACTTGACAAAAAAGATATTCCAGCACTTTTCAGGGTTCACGAAGACCCGTCGGAAGAAAAAATGCTGTCACTCCAACGCGCTTTAGGAAAACTTGGTTATACCCTCGAGGGCGAAAATCCCAAGACGCTCGAGTTGCAAGCTGTTCTCAAGCAAGTGGCAGGTAAACCAGAGGCGAACTTAGTCAGTACATTGATGCTGCGCTCTTTGAAGCAAGCCCGCTATAGTGCAGAAAATCTCGGGCATTTTGGTTTGGCCTTCGAGCATTATCTGCACTTCACGAGTCCCATTCGCCGTTACCCTGACCTTATTGTTCACCGCGTTTTACGAAACTTACTGCAACACAAGTTCAAACCCGACCTCAAAGAACGCCTAGCCACAGAATTCCCGCCGCTCGCACAGCATACAAGTGAGCGCGAACGCAACGCCGAAGATGCTGAACGTGATTTAACGCGCTACTACCACGCACGCTGGGCCAAAGACCACATCAACGAATCGTTTAATGGCGTGATTTCTGGTGTGACCAATTTTGGCATGTTCGTGGCTCTTCCAAATGGTGTAGAAGGGCTGGCCCACATCTCGCAACTCGACGACGATTACTACATCTTTCTCGAGGATTCCCTCATGCTCTTGGGCAAAAACACGCGCCGCCGTTTTCGGATGGGTGACCGCCTCGATGTAACGATTGTTGCGAGTAACCCCGTGCAGCGTCAGGTGGATTTGCTTCCGACTGAGCAGGTGTTAAATCCAGCCAAGGGAAGCAAGAAAAAGGTAGAGAAGCCAGTAGGGGAGAAAACTGTAGGGGCGAAGGGTGTTCGCCCTGCCACCGAGGAGGCAAACGTGCAGGTTTTGCCACAAGCAGAGCCTGAACCCATTCCTCAAGTTATTCAACACGCACAAAACAATCCCCTTCAGCCAGTTCAGGAACCCGTGCAGTTAGTTCAGAATGTGCCAAAAAGCGTTGGGGTCAAACCAAAACCTAAACGTCGTAAGATGCTTGTTTTTGGTAAAAAAGCTAGCAAGTAAAGTGCGTTAGATAAAACACGAGCTTTTCTGTGGGCTGTCTCAACTCCCAAATCTCATATTTGGCACTGTTAGGAAGGTCTTCTCTTTACCGTGTGGGGATTTTCACCATGCGCCCAAACCTGAGATGGCTAGACCTCTGTGAGTTGGTAACGCAACCGTGTCTCATCTGGCAAAGTTACCAAAAATCATAGGAGGAAATGATGAAATCATTAAAGTCGTTTTTCTACTTGTTTGCTGCGCTCTCGCTCTGACCGCCTGCGGAAGCCCGAGTGATCCCGACCTAGACCCAGAACCAAATACCCTGCCCGTCTCTGGCACGATTGAAGGCGTACCAGCAGGTACAGATTTAGCAGGCGAAACGATTGAAGCTCAGAATGGTAGCGGTGACGTGTTGGGTACAGCCACCGTGAATACTGACGGCACCTTTAGCGTAACGTTTAGTGAACCCACCGCCGCTCAACTCGACCTCGGTACGAGTGAAGGTCTTAGAAGCCAAGCAGCTGCTACAGGCTATGATTGCGATAGTCTCGACATCGAGCCTGGTACGGTCAAAGATACTGTCGTGACTGAGTTGACGCTACCAATTGGAGTCATTAGAGGTGGCTCAGACCTGGCGACAGCCACAGCCTGGGCGGATGGTAGTAGCACAATTACAGACGGCACCATCTATACCTTCATTTATGTTGACGGCGATGTCACCATCACAGGCACGAACTGCCTCAGAGCAAGCGGTATAAATTTATACTTTACAGCAGAGCTTGTCACAGGCTGGAATATTATTGCTATTGGAAAGACTGCTGCTTCTACAAGCGCAGCGGTTATACCTCTATCTGATTTGAGTAAAATTAAATGGTTCTAAGTCCTCGTACACAATTAGCTTAACCTAATCTTTGCAGATTTTATCAAGAAG
>ERZ1066120.1098-NODE-1098-length-18834-cov-15.300815_pt1 | contig 18834 bp, 16 predicted proteins | sample MGYA00382767_ERZ1066120 | MGnify/ENA primary metagenome ERZ1066120 (study PRJEB33369, sample SAMEA5778350) | biofilm metagenome | biome: Industrial cooling water; feature: Water cooling tower basin; material: Biofilm | place: United Arab Emirates | collected...
TTAAATCTGGTAATTGGTAATTAGTAGTTGGTAGTTGGTTAGATTCTTCCCGACTACGCGGTGCGAACAGCGAGGAAACCTCGCCCTCCACCCGCTTCCCGACTCCCGACTCCCGACTCCCTATTTCAGTAGAATTAGGCACGAAAAATCCTGCGGGTATAGATTTTTCCACAACTGGATGTCGCCCGTCTATAATATTAATTTCTCGTCCTGAGACGATTTCTGGACGGCAGTAACCTTGATATACTGCGACTTCGGCAAAGCCACATAATACATCTGCTGCGGCGATGGCACGGGAGACGTTACGAATTGCTTCGGCTTGCTCTCCTACTTCTGTTCGCAATTGAGTAAAAAGGTCATACTCTAGCTGATATAAATCTTTTTCAGCTGTTAGGATACGTGCTTCTCTTTCTTTTAATTCTGGCGTGTAGTAGCGTTCTTCGTTTTTTAGAGTTTGCTTGCGAATGTAGTTAGTGGGAACTTGGTCGGCTTTGGCACGAGAAATGCTGATATAGTATCCGAAGGTGTCGTTGTGACCGACTTTTAATGTCGGAATTCCCGTTCTAGCTTTTTCATCAATTTCAAAATTAGCCACCCACTGCAAATCTTCTTCTAATAATCTTCGCCTTTCGTCAAGTTGGGAACTGATCCCAGGACGAATTAGATTTCCTTCTGTGAGGTGGATGGGAGGAGATTCAACTAAATGCGCGCGCAATTTATGCCCGAGTTGTTCCAAATCTGAGGGAAATCTTTGTAAAGTACGAAGGTAGGGCGATCGCGTTTCTGTGACTAACCTTGCTAATTCTGGTAAACGCAACATTGACTCTGCTAATGCTACTAAGTCTCTTGCATTTGCCGTTCCCGAACCAGCCCTACCACTGAGTCTTTCTAAGTCATAAATTTGGCGTAAAAGCTGCCGCAAGTCGTGCCGTAAAGAACTATTTTCGACTAATTCTTGAATCGTATCTTGTCGCGCTCGAATGCCTTTAATATCTAATAGTGGTTGTAAAAACCATCGTTTTAAAGCACGACTACCCATGGCTGTAGTTGTTTTATCTAATGCCCATAATAGAGAACCGATAAAAGTTCCATCTCTCACAGTTTGGGTAATTTCTAAATTGCGACGAGTTTGATGGTCGAGAATTAAGTAGTCAGTAATTGCATAAGTCCGCAGTTGTTGGAGGGGAACATCACTTTCTTTTTGTGTATCTTCGATATACTCCAACAATCCACCCGCCGCACTTACAGCTAGAGGTAAATCTTCACAGCCAAAACCTTCAAGCGATCGCACTTTAAACTTTTGAATTAACTTTTGTCTAGCTTCGCCTGTGATAAAACTAGATTGCGATCGCAGACAATAACAAAATGATGGTGGTAAGCATTCGGGGATATGTTCTGATGTTTCCCCAGGACGAAATAATGTCCCCACATCTGGCGCTTTAGTAGGAACGAGGACTTCAGATGGTTGTAATCGCAGTATTTCTTGGGTTAATTGTTCTAAATTGCTACCTTGCGTTGCTAAGAATTCTCCTGTCGAGATATCTGCGTAAGCTAAACCCCAATGATTTTTGGCGATCGTCACTGCAGCGAGATAATTATTACGGCTAGCTTTAAGCATTCCGTCTTGCAGCAATGTTCCTGGAGTGAGGATGCGCGTCACTTCTCGCTTGACTAAACCTTGCGCAACCGCTGCGTCTTCAACTTGATCGCAGATAACGACAGCATATCCTTTTTCGATTAGCTGAGTTGTATAGCGTTCCCAAGCGTGGTGGGGTACGCCTGTCATCGCCACTCGTCCAATCTCGCCGCCATGTTTGCTAGTCAGAACGAGTTCCAATTCCCGCGAGACTATAACTGCATCCTGAAAAAATGTTTCAAAGAAATCTCCACACCGATACAGCAATAGAGAGTGGGGATACTTTTCTTTCACTTCTACATAGTGCTGATACATCGGCGACAGCTTACGTTTATCGATTTGCCGACAGTCAGTACAGGGTTGCATGGGTGCTTGAGATTCAGCAGCAGTCGGAGTGGAAGGAACTTTCATGGACAGTCTGAGCGTGCTACGGTCTTTTACGACTTTATCGCAGGTAATCGCGCTTTGCAGTAGAAAGAATATGTTACGAAGTGCGATCGCTCTTATATTCGTCTACAACTTTACGAATTACCAGATCGTCTTGAAACTGCTGTCAATAAACAAGCGCTTCTTCTCACAGAATTTCTAACAAACTATTAGCGCTTGCTTCTCTGACAGAATCTTTTATACAAGTGCATAATAATTTCAACAACATATTTACAGCATCTTGACTACATGCACGTCTTATGTTCGAGAATTCCAGCACGAGCCACTCTAGGAATATTTTTGTGAGAAGTCAAATGAACTAAAATCGGCATTTGCTTAATTGCTATAGGAGATTTTTGGATGATGACTTATTTAAAATTAGTTTTAACCGCAATTATTTGGGGTGGCACGTTTGTTGCTGGTAGAATAGTCATGCAAACTATGGAACCATTTACAGCAGCATTTTTCCGCTTTGCAGTCGCTTCAATTTGTCTTTTTGTTCTGACGCAAAAGATTGGAAAACGCTTACCTAAACTCAAAAAAAATCAAATTCTTACAGTTATTTTATTAGGCTTGACAGGAGTTTTTAGTTATAACGCTTTCTTCTTTCTCGGTTTGCAAACTGTTGCTGCTAGCCGTGCCGCTTTAATCGTCGCCCTCAACCCTACTTTTATTGCTCTTGGTGCTGCTCTATTTTTTCAGGAGAAACTGAATAAACTAAAATTATTAGGAATCGTTACTTCTCTGCTAGGTGCGGCAATTGTCATTAGTAAAGGTCAGATCGTAAATTTATTTAAAGGTAGTATAGGCTGGGGGGAATTATTTATTTTTGGCTGCGTACTCAGTTGGGTAGCTTATACTCTAATTGGTAAATCAGCAATGAAATATTTGTCTCCTTTAGCTGCTACTACATATGCTTGTATAATAGGTGCGATCGCATTGTTAGTTCCAGCTTTGTTCGAGGGAATAACTCAATTCACGCAGTTTCCTCTTTCCGCTTGGCTAGGAATTCTATATTTAGGAGTTTTAGGTTCTGCAATCGGGTTTAGTTGGTATTATGAAGGAGTTGTAGCAATTGGTGCTGCCAAAGCCTCAATTTTTATTAATGTAGTTCCTGTATCTGCGATCGCATTCGCCGCCCTATTGTTGCACGAACCGATTACTATCAGTTTGGTGTTGGGTGGAATTTTAGTCGTCACTGGAGTATTGTTTACAAACAAGGGGTAGATGCGATTGACTACGTCAATACAACAGATTCATTTTGTGAATGTCCTCACTGCTAGAAAATCTAAAACAATCTGTCTTGTCGCAGGGACTAAAGGTAAAATGCGATCGGCTTTGGCTGAATAACAACTTCCGTGGTGAATTTGTTCGGGAGTTAATAAAGCCATATCCCAACCTTCCTTTAATACAAGTTGGTCTAAATCTACTGTTAGCGGCGCGTGGAAAACATGACGCTCTACTTTAGGATCGGAGTAACAACCAACTTCAGATATAGAGGGAGGAAAATAGGTAATTTCTTCCTGTAATTCTCGAACTACAGCCTCGTGTGGAGTTTCGCCTGGGTCGATATGTCCGCCAAAAAAGCCCCAGTGTGCGGGATAGACAATATTGGGGATGTCATCGCGCAGTTGAAAGAGAAATTTATCGTCACGATGAAGGATAGCGATCGCCACGCGAACAAGTTGATAAGTCATAATTTTGAATAATTAACCTAACGGGTAGGAGTCTTTACCTGCTGTTCCTCTATATAGATTTCCCCAAAATCTTGCCCTGCGATCGGAATACTCTGAAAATATACCTTACCTTCAATTGATACAGGTGTTTGCAGCCGCACATTCGTTCTTTTCGTCAGCACCCAAATTTTCCCCGTGGAGTCTTGCAGTTGATACATCCGCCAACCTGCCAAAGACACTTGTTGCACGACTTTACCCTGTAGGCGAACGGTAGTTCCATTGCCTGTTTCTGGCTTGAGTTCGCCAATCTTGACAGCCCTTGCACTCATCAAGCCAATACCATTCATTGCATACTGGGGCAAGCTAAAACAACCAAGCAACCCTACGATGAGAAATGAGTAAATTGCAATGCGAGAAAAATTCATAAAAAGGGACAAGGGGGACACTTAAGTGACGAGTGGCTGGTGACTATATTGTTCCAGCCACTAACCACTCTTTACTGATAACTGATAACTGATTGCTTAAACTATATAAGTCAAAAACAGTTATAACTGCCTTTTGACAAAACCATTTTAAGAAAGTTCCTCCAACGGCAATGAATACAAGAACAGCGAAGATACTAGATGGCAAAGCTTTAGCCCAAAAGATTCAGACAGAGTTAAGAGCGCAGATTCAAGCGCTACAGCCGCAAATTGGGCGACCCCCAGGACTAGCAGTACTCATGGTGGGAGATAATCCTGCTAGTGCTGCCTACGTGCGCAATAAAGAACGTGCTTGTACTCAAGTAGGGATTGCTTCTTTTGGGAAGAATTTTCCTGCCGATGCTACCCAAGCAGAAGTTGCACAAGCCATTCAAGATTTAAACCAGGATGAGAGAGTGGATGGAATTCTCGTCCAACTACCATTACCCAACCATTTAGATTCTGTAGCTTTACTACATCAAATCGATCCAGATAAAGATGCAGATGGATTGCATCCGGTGAATATGGGACGGTTGGTAAGGGGAGAATCAGGTTTGCGCAGTTGTACCCCAGCAGGGGTAATGCGGATGTTGGAGGAATATCAGATTTCTTTGCAGGGTAAGCAAGCCGTGGTGGTGGGGCGGAGTATTTTGGTAGGAAAACCCCTAGCCTTGATGTTACTAGAAGCTGACGCCACGGTAACGATCGCCCACTCGCGATCGCACAACCTTGCAGCCATCACTCAAACAGCAGATATTCTCATTGCTGCTGTCGGTCGTCCCAACACGATCGCTGCCCAAATGGTCAAACCCGATGCTGTGGTCATAGACGTGGGGATCAACCGCATTATTGACTACGAGGGAAACAGCCGTCTGGTTGGAGACGTAGACTTTGAATCGGTGCAAGAAGTCGCTGAATTTCTCACCCCAGTCCCAGGTGGTGTTGGTCCCATGACAGTCGCCATGCTATTGCATAATACAGTCCTGAGCTATTCTCAGAAGGGGATGGGATAGCGAGCGGTGACCAGTTTTACCAGTTACCACTTTTCACGCCTGAGCGCACCACGCACCACTTTCTAACAACTGATAACTGTCAACTGACAATTGCCAATTTCCCGTAAAATTGTTACGGAGACGACAGCAGCTAAAGGAAACAAGGCATGGTAGCAGCGGATAACCTTCAGATGCCTCATAATGAAACCCCGTTTGACCTCTCAGCTTACTTGAAACAACGCCAAGTACAAGTTGAAGCGGCGCTGGAGAGTTCGATTACCGTCACTTATCCAGAAAAAATCTACGAGGCGATGCGCTATTCGCTTCTAGCAGGAGGAAAGCGATTGCGTCCGATTCTCTGCCTTGCTACCTGTGAAATGGCAGGAGGCACGGTAGAAATGGCAATGCCAACGGCTTGTGCGTTAGAGATGATCCATACGATGTCTTTGATTCATGACGACTTGCCAGCTATGGATAACGACGACTATCGACGGGGACGGCTAACAAATCACAAGGTTTATGGTGAGAATATTGCGATTCTGGCTGGAGATGGTCTGTTGGCTTATGCTTTCGAGTACATTGCTTCCCAGACTAAAAATGTACCACCAGAGCGCATATTACGAGCGATCGCGCAGTTGGGTCATGCTGTTGGCGCAGCGGGTTTAGTTGGCGGTCAAGTTGTGGATTTGGAGTCGGAAGGTAAGTTAGATGTGACTGCAGACACTCTGCATTTCATTCACACCCATAAAACCGCCGTACTGCTAGAAGCTTGTGTAGTCACTGGGGGTATTTTAGCGGGTTTAGAAGAATCGAATTTGCCACGGCTGTCGCGCTATGCCCAAAATATCGGACTTGCCTTCCAGATCGTCGATGATATTTTGGATGTCACAGCAACAGCAGAGGAATTAGGCAAAACTGCTGGCAAAGATTTACAAGCGCAAAAAGTCACATATCCTAGCCTATGGGGTATTGAAGAATCCCGCCGCCAAGCACAAGCGTTAATTGCTACGGCAAAGGAAGAACTAACTCCATTTGGCGGCAGAGCAAAACCACTCATTGCTCTAGCCGACTTCATCACCAACCGCAAAAACTAGGAGAGTGGTGAGTAGCGAGTGGCGAACTATCAACTCCCACTCTCCCGACTCCCGACTCCCAAACTTTACCCCTTACCCTCAATTCTTTCCAACTCCATGCAGGACATTGGCGACATTCTCAATAACAGCGTACTGCTAGTGGCGGTCATAGCTTGTCTAATTGCTCAAGCAGCAAAACTAGCAGTCGAGTTACTTAAAAACCACAAATTAGATTTTCGCGTTTTGTTGACTACTGGAGGTATGCCTAGCGCCCATTCTGCATTAGTGACAGCCTTAGCCACAGGTGTCGGTCAAACCGCAGGTTGGGACAGTCCAGAATTTGCGATCGCAACTATTTTTGCCATCATTGTCATGTACGACGCTGCTGGTGTGCGTCAAGCCGCAGGCAAACAAGCCCGTGTCCTCAACCAAATGATGGACGAGTTATTTAGCGAACACCCTGAACTGAATGAAGACCGTTTAAAAGAATTATTGGGACATACGCCTTTCCAAGTCATTGTTGGTTCTATGTTGGGCGTATGTATTGCTTGGTTCGCCAATACTTTGTTATTCACACCTACCTACCCAGTATTAGCAGCGGGAGGCTAATTAGCTGTCAGTTGTTAGTTATTAGTTGTCAGTTGTCAGTTATTAGTTGTAACTAGACTTGCTGTAGTGAATAAAAACATTGGCGCGGTCGGTAAATTTGGTTACTATTTGCTGGTCGTTCCTTATTAATAATTTTGTAGAGACACGATATATCGCATCTCTACACTGGTAACTGATAACTGATACTTGACAACTGATTACACCGTTGTTAATGAAGCTAGAGGATCGGGAATAGCATCAGAAGGGGCTTGAAATTGTCCGGTGATGACAAATTCTAAGCGCAGTTTCAGCCAAGTAATAAACTGAGAATTAGTAGAAACGATCGCTGCTGCTGGCTGCGGACATTTGTTTTTAATTTCCTGCATTTCTGGTGCTTCTAAAAAGGCAGGTTGTTTGACTAACCAAAAATCAATTTCTTTTTGTTTCTCTAAGTAGTCGCGAGTACGCTCTTGTAACACTTCTTCCAAAGGTTCTTCTTCAATTAAAAAGCGTTGGCTGGCTAAAACAAAGTAGTATGTTTTCATTGTTTGATGGTAATTTCTTAGTGAGTAGGGAGTAGTGAAGAATGGTTAATGTTTTGACTTTTGACCCTTCGCTTCACTCAAGGGCAAGCTTTTAACTTTTGACTTTTCCTAGCCCCTCAATCGCTTGTTTCATCTCACGCACGGCTCGTTCCATACCGACTAGAGCCGCTCGACTCACGATCGTATGACCGATGTTGAGTTCTTCCATCCCAGGAATGCAAGCAATTGGGTAAACATTCCAATAAGTTAAACCGTGTCCGGCGTTAACTCGCAATCCAGAGGCGATCGCTCGTTCGCAACCTTTGGCTAATACTGTCAATTCTGCTTGGCGGCTGGCTTCGGATTTTGCCTCAGCATATCGCCCTGTATGTAGTTCGATAAATTTGGCTTTGGTCTTGATAGAAGCTTGGATTTGTGCGTCTTCGGCATCAATGAACAAACTCACGGGAATATTTGCCGTTTGTAGCTGATCTACGACCTCACTCATGCGGTCGAGTTGTCCCGCTATATCTAACCCTCCTTCCGTCGTCACCTCTTCTCGCCGTTCGGGAACTAGGGTGACGTAATCTGGATTTACATCTAGAGCGATCGCGACCATTTCTGCTGTCGCTGCCATTTCCAAATTCAGGTGCGTGCGAACTGTCTGCCGCAGTATTCTTACGTCCCGCTCTTGAATGTGTCGCCGATCTTCGCGCAGGTGAACCGTAATCCCGTCAGCTCCGGCTAATTCTGCTAGCACTGCTGCTGCTACGGGATCCGGCTCTACCGTGCGTCGAGCTTGTCGGATCGTAGCAATATGATCGATATTTACTCCCAGTGTAGGCATCCACGCTCCCTGTATTTGCCGTCTCCGCACTTAATTTTATCAAGAGTCAGTTATCAGTTATCAAGGAGAAGGAGACAGGAAAATATATCTCAATGCTCCCTGGGCTTCCTCAACCTCCTGGGTTCCCCCAGCTCTCCTCTCCCTGCTTGCCGTACTGCAAAAAAACAGCGATCGCTCTATCATATATTTATAAGGCTCTCGCTTAGCTAGCTTCCTACTTAGGTGGCATCTACGAAAAATTAGCGATTGGGGCATCAAGCATCAGCATAAATCTTGGCTTTGGAGCTGATAGGTAAAATAGGAGAGAAGCTAGGCGCGATCGCGTCAACTCGACCTGCTTTTTGACCTGCTTTGATACACCTTCCGCTTGTTAACATAGCTTAATAATTTCAGGGAAAAGAATCGCTTTAGGTGTAGTCATAACAATATAAGTCAACAGTTATTAGTAAGTAGGAAGACGCTTGACGACTTCTTCCCTCAGCCTCCAGTCCCTACTCCTTAGCTCCGAACATGTGTCCATTAAGTGTCAGTACTAGTCGCTCTACTCATGCCTTGGAGACAGGGGAAGCCAAGCTGTGGAGTTTGCTGGTAGGCGTGAATCAATATCAAGACGCTCGGCTGCCGTCGCTGAGTTATTCTGCCTCTGATTGCCAAGGATTGACAGAAGCGCTAGCAGAAGCAACTCAGGGATTTCCGCGCAAGGAACCGATCGCGCATCACGATTTCTCAACCCATCCACCAACACTAGAGGCAGTGCGGCAGAGTTTAGAGCAAATTGTTGCAGCGGCTCAACCTCAAGATACAATTTTGCTTTACTTTTCTGGGCATGGAGTTTTAGACCGGGAGACGGGGCAAGTCGTTTTATGTTTGACAGATACATCAAAAGATAACCTGCTACAAACAGGTTTAAAATTGCCGGATGTATTAGAGCTATTGCAGCGCAGTCAAGTTCATCGCCAAATGTTATGGCTCGATGCCTGTCATAGTGGGGATCTCACTTTGCGGGGAGCTAAAGGTGAAGTTACTGTAGAACAACCAGAACTCAACCCAGCACAGCAATTGATGGAGGTATTGAGGCAGCGAGCAACTCAAAGTCGGGGTTTTTATGCTTTACTATCCTGCGATCGCAAGCAAAGGTCGTGGGAATTTCCCGAACTGAAGCATGGGTTATTTACTTACTACCTGATGCAAGGGTTGAGGGGGGAAGCCGCTGATGCTCAAGGTGTGATTGATGCTGACGGGCTGTATAAATACGTTTACCACCAAACTATCCAATACATAGATCGGTTAAATCATCAACTGCGGTTGATGAATCAGCAAAAGCGCAGCCGAGGGGAATTAGATTTACATCCAGAATACCCTTTACAAACTCCGAAGCGAATTGTTGAAGGAGTAGGAGAACTCGTTTTAGGGTTGAAGCTAGACGAGCGCATCCCACAACCAGTCAAACACAGCCGCCGCGCCCTCGTCTGCGATGGTTTAGCCGATAGTAACGCCGTTTATGCTTTCAGTCGAGCTTTACAGACAGCAGGAAATTTTGCCCTAGAATATTTTCCTCAGTCAGGCAAAGCCTGGACTGATGCCAGATATGCGATCCAAGGCTGTTTGCGACCGCCTGTTGCCTCTCAAGAACTAGAAACAGTCTTGTTGTATTTGCGCGGTAGAATGGAGGCGATCGCGGATGGGGAAGCTTGGCTAGTCATGGGTGACAACCTGCGGCTGAGTCGTTCTTGGTTGCAGCAAGAGTTACGCCGCAGCGCGACAGCACGACAAATTGTTATTCTCGATTTTCTGGGTACGGAGCGATCGCCCGCAACACTGCAAGAGTGGATCGAGGAATTACAGCTCAGTGGCGGAAAACAGTGTATTATCGCTGCTGCGTCCTCTACTCGCGCACCAGAGCAATTCATTCATGCTTTGTTAGAAACTTTGGCAGCAAAGGAACCATCCTCACCTTTGTCAGTGACAGCATGGATGTATGAGTTACAGCAAAAGCTAGAACGGTTGGGAATGCCATTGCAACTATGGCTATCGGAAACCGCTAGCGAGATAGAAATTGTGCCTTCAACGGCGTTGACAGCAACAAAATTTGTCCCTCCATCGCCACCCAAGATTGAAAAACCTGCTGTCAGCCACTCCGTTGCACCCAAAGTGCAAGCACCAGCAGTTGTTAGTCCTTCACCTCCAGCACCCGCACCAACAGCACCAAGACCTGCAAAAGAATTCTTTTCACAGCAATACGCTCAGTTAGAAAAAATTTTGCGGGAACTCGTAGGACCAATTGCTCCTACCCTACTGTCTCAGGTTGCAACTCCAAATTCTCAACCGCAGAACTGGATAGAAAATTTGCTACCGATATTATCACCGCAGCAACAAAATCAACTGCGTCAACAATCAATCGCTTTATTACAACAAATCCCAGTATCGCAACCGCAAACGCGATCGTCATCTTGTGCTACAAGTTGGCAACATGAAACTTTGTCAGAAAGTTTTATCCATCAATGCGAGCAAGCTTTATCTGCCGCGATCGGTCCTATTGCAACTTTCTTAATACAAAATACGATTAAATCGCAACCGCAAATCTCGCGATCGGAGTTGATAGAAACTTTAGCAACATCAATCCCCGATCCACTGCAAGCAGCAGCCTTTCGCCGTCGGTTGTTGTGAAGTGTGAAACACCAGAAAGTTGATAGTCTTACCAAGATAACTTACGGAATAAAGATTCGTCCCACTCCTTGATAGTTTTCAGGATACATCGCAATCTCGACCAAACGAGCAGCGCATTGCTCTCGATATTCACGATTGCTAAGTCGTCCAACACTACCAATTGTTATTACAGGCAGTGATGTAAGTGTATTTTCTTCACGAATTGTCTGCTCTAGAGAGTCTTTGTCTTTCATGCTCCGGTTAGCAGTCAAAAGAATTATTTGATTTGACTGAGCAAACCGCCAGGCAGTGCGATCGCTGCTATCAGTTGGTAATTGTAAGTCTTCAAATAAGACAAAACGTATCTCTAATAAATCTAACCATCCACTGCTTGCTAAAGCTCCTTGTAATAAAACAACATAACCCTCCAGATTATGGTCAACCAAAACCATCATGGAGTTAGTCCAAGTTTTGCTTTCCAGGCTTGGAGTTTAGCATGAATCTCTTCTTGTCCAGGTTTTGGCGGCAAGGTAGCAGTTTGTGTTAACCGTTCGCGATTCTTGCCTTCCCAGTACTGCTTATTTTCCTGAGCTGTTTGCAAAACAGTTTCATACTCTGCTTCTACTTCACTACGATGAGCATTAATGTAAGATAGTGCAGCGTCGAGTTGTTCTTCTGTTAAAGGCAACCAATCTCGAATCAATTTTGGCGACCAGCCTGAAGCGAGATAGTCCATCACATCATAGAGTGTGATGCGCGTTCCAGCGATTGTAAGTCCGCGCTCAGTACGGACGATCGCTGCTTGTTTAGATATTGAACTCATATCTATAGCTTTTCAGAACTCCTTCTATAGTAGTCGAGAAAATAGTGAATGAGTATTTTTTACCCAGCATTTTTTACTCTTTTATTTAACTTGGTTTTATTTGGTCAAGCAGTACTATCTATACTATCTATTCTTATAAATCCTTTCCTTCCAGTGTTCTCCAAACTCCTTTACTAGTTCAAATTTGAAGTTTTTGGGGCAATATTCAAGCGAAGCGATTTTTGCGACGTATTCAAAATGATGTAACCCCTCTTTAGCATCTATCACAAGCGTTTTAGCTAGATCGTCATCCTTTTCTATCAACATTGCCATAGCTTCAATTGTTACATCACTAAAGTCTTGTATCACTTCTCTATATAGCTCTTCCTCGTCATAGTTACCAATAATCACAATTGCATCTCCGTACCACGCTCCCATATGTTTCTGGCAGTAATAACTACTATTCTTAGTTTTTTTGTACAGTATATTTGCTGAATTACATATAAGCCATGTAATTAGTTTAGGCATTAGATGATTGCGAATAATACTTGGAAATTTCTCGCTACATGGTATAACGAGCGGGTTTAAATACTGCTTTTTATTCTGATTTATAATTTGAAAACTTTGACTCATGGCTTAAAAAAGATGATTTTCACATGAACGAATTACAAATTCAAAAATAGCTTCTGGATAATCTGGTAATCTAAATAAGTCATCTAATCTTTAAGTACTGTGCTAAATAAATAATATTTTTTGCGAATTCCCTGCTTATGAGATTTGCACTTTACAAGAAGGCACTTTGCATCTTTGCGTGACAAAAATAAATAACTTATTCACCCGATAACTTAGTATCAGCAGGCAAAAACACAACTGAATTTTTCTGTCTCATCAACTTCAAACCCACCCCAGGAGATAGCTCGATCGCCTCCTTAATTGCTTCTGCTAACACCCAGATATCGGAATACGCGATCGCTTCTAAAACCAGAAAAAAGCATTGTAAAGCTGTAGCTAACTCCTTAATCGATCTAGCCGTACTAATGGCAGTATACAAGTAAGAAGAATGTAAATCATAACCTATATATCCTGAAGGGATAATTTCGGCACTACAACCATATAAAAATGCAAATTTATCATCAATAATTCTGGGAATTATTGAGAAATGAGATTTGATAATAACTGCAACTCGATTTTTGAATTTTATAAATGCTTGTTCTCCATCAAACTTTATATCCCAACGTTGGTAGTGATTGAACAGTTTGCGTTTGATATCCATGTAGATCCCCCAACCCCCTTAGAAAGGGGGGCAATGGCAAATTCTAGTATCCTCAGTCCCCCCAACCCCCTGAAAAAGGGTGGCGCAAATTCTAGTATCCTAAATCGCGCATCACTCGCATTGCAGCATTATGTCCCGCCGCACCAATAACCGAACCTGCGGGATGACAGCCTGCACTAGCTGAGTATAAACCTTGAATCGGCGTAGCATAAGGCAAGCGATCGCTAAACCCAAAAGAATTATCGACGTGGTGAATGTGTCCGCGTGTCAAACCAAAATGCCGTTCTAACTTCTGGGGATGCAGGGCAAAAACTTCTTGGACGAGATCGGAAGTACCAGGGGCAAAGCGATCGCAAATTGATAGTAAATGTCTGACATATCTCTCCTCCTCCTCTTCCCAGGTTGTCCCTTGTAATTCGTAAGGCACCCACTGCACGAACAAAGCTGAATTATGATGTCCTTGCGCATCTTGTAAAGAAGGATCGAGAGTTGTATGAATATACCATTCAATCGTCGGAAATTCCGGCAATCTTCCTGCTTCCACATCCGCAAATGCTTGATACAGATGCATTATCACTTCCGACTCGTCCGGTAATAAATGAATCGTTGTGCCGTACTGACCCCGATTTTCGGGCAAACAGGTAAACTGGGGCAGTTCTCGCAAGCACATATTGACTTTAAAAGTCGTGCCATCTCGCAAATAGCTATCTAACCTGCGGTTGTAATCGGTAGCAAAATTCTCTGCACCGACAAGTTCGCGCATCCGAAACGGATCGGCATTAACGATTACGGTTTTAGCAGCAATCTCCGTGCCATCCTGCAACAGGACACCCGTTGCTATATTCTGAGATACTAAAATTTTATCTACACCCTGCCCCGTCTCAATTTTCGCCCCAGCTTTCACTGCCGCCGCTGCCAGACGACTGGTAACAGTTCCCATGCCGCCTTGTACCACCATCCAAGTGCCATCACTCCCTGGTAGGCGACACATATTATGGACGAGAAAATTCATCCCCGTACCTGGAGTATCCCAAGTACCGAATACCCCTGTAAATCCGTCAGTAACGGCATACATTGCCTTAACTAAATCGCTTTTAAAATGGAAGCGATCGAGATATTCGCCGACGGATTTGCGACACAGATCGATAAATATAGATTTGAGGTGCGATCGCACGTATTTTTCTGCTGTCTCTTCTATCGATAGCGGTTCCTCTAACCACGTTGGGGCAATGTCCTCTCTTAGCTGTGCCAGTTCCGCCTGCAATGCCAAATTTGCTTGCCAATCCGCTTCAGAAAAAAAAGAAGTAAACTGCTGTTGCATCTGTGCCGGATCGGAACCAAACAGCAGATACCGCCGATCCGTTGTCGGGACAAAATAGTGAGGATCGCGTCGGATTGTAGGTAAATCGATATCCAGAACTTTTAACAATTCTGGTGGCATCAGCCCTAACAGGTACGCACCTGTAGAAATACCTAAGTTGGGTACAGTACGAAAAGGTGTTTCTGTACGACAAGCCCCACCAATGACTGATTTTTCTTCCAGGACGACCACATTCAGTCCTTGACGGGCAAGCAATAACGCTGCTACTAATCCATTATGCCCAGCGCCAACGATCGCAATATCTACAGAGTGCTTCATATCAATGTTTGCAGTCATATGCTGTCACGGATTGAATTCAAGTTCCAGCATTTTGACTTTTGACTTTTGTACGGGCGGGTTTACGAAAAAACTCTACTCCGAACAGATATTTTAAGCAAACCCACCCCTACGATCTTGACGCACTCTTCGCGATCGCGGGGCTAGACTGTAGCAGTTTTTCACGATTGCGCTGTTTTTTCTGCCTTGCCAATAATGATGAGGGACGTACAGCCCTTGCTAATTGGTGAAGTGACAACTCAAGTCCGGTCGAAACTATAGAGAGTCGCTACAATGAAAGTTTGATGCTTCAGCCACATATATGTCTTTGCCAATTGTTGCCATTGTCGGTCGCCCTAACGTGGGCAAATCTACGCTTGCTAATCGCCTGGCTGGAGTACAGGAGGCGATTGTGTATGACGAACCTGGCGTGACACGCGATCGCACGTACATGCCTGCATACTGGTGCGATCGCGAATTTTTGGTAGTCGATACAGGCGGCTTGGTATTCGACGACGACACCGAATTTTTACCGCTGATCCGACAGCAAGTTATGGCAGCTTTGAGCGAAGCAAGTGCAGTGCTATTTGTCGTTGACGGTCAAACCGGACCACTTCCAGCCGATGAGGAAGTGGCACAGTGGTTGCGGCAACAACACTTACCCGTGCTACTCGCTGTGAATAAGTGTGAATCTCCCGAACAAGGTCTGATGCAAGCAGCGCAGTTTTGGGAATTAGGACTAGGCGAACCGTATGCTGTCTCTGGCATTCATGGCAACGGTACGGGAGATCTATTAGACCAACTGATTGCCCATTTACCCCAACCAGAAGAAATTACTCCAGCAAATGAAATTGCGGTAGCGATTGTTGGTAGACCGAATGTCGGTAAATCTAGCTTGTTAAACGCTTTTGTGGGAGAAAGTCGGGCGATCGTCAGCCCTATTTCCGGTACGACACGCGATTCCATCGATACTGTAGTCGAACACCAAGGACAAACCTATCGCTTAATCGATACAGCCGGAATTCGTAAAAAGAAAAACGTCGAATACGGACCCGAATTTTTTGGCATCAACCGTGCTTTTAAGGCAATCCGCCGCGCCGATGTGGTTTTACTCGTAATTGATGCAATCGATGGCGTGACCGAACAAGATCAAAAACTCGCTGGACGTATTGTTGAAGAAGGAAGGGCTTGCGTTCTAGTCATAAATAAATGGGATGCGATCGAAAAAGATACATACACAGTTTACGACTACGAAAAACACCTGCGAGAGCGGATGCAGTTTCTAGACTGGGCAGAGGCAATTTTTGTCAGCGCTATGACCGGACAACGGGTAGAAAAGATTTTAGAATTAGTCAACCGAGCCGCCGAATCCCACAAGCGTCGCGTCTCTACAGCAGTTGTCAACGAAGTAATAGAAGAGGCGCTGAGGTGGCATTCTCCCCCGGTCACTCGCCAAGGACGACAAGGAAGAATTTATTATGGTACGCAAGTCAGCGTTCAACCTCCAGCGATCGCTCTATTCGTTAACGATGCCAAACGCTTCAACGACAACTACCGTCGTTACATCGAACGACAATTTCGCCAACAACTAGGTTTTACTGGCACGCCAATTCGGCTATTCTGGCGTAGCAAGCAAGCCCGCGACGTGGAAAAAAGTGCGAATCGTGCTACCCGCGTCTAACAATTTTGGATTTTGGATTGGCGATTTTAGATCGGGAAGAACTTAGTCTGAGATTCGGAGTCCTTGCTAGTAACTAGTAGGCAATAATCCAAAATCCACAATCTAAAATCTAAAATTCAGAAAATGGACTTACTGCGATCGCTACCCATAGGGCTGTATCTAGAACAACCGATTGCCTGGCTGCATCGACTCGATCCGAGGGTGAAGTTGGCTTGGTTGCTCAGCTTTTTAGCAGCGCCAATTATGGCAAACTCTCTCTACCGAGTTAGTTTAGTCGGATTGCTCATTTTAATTACTTTAACAGCAGGAATTCCCTGGCGAGTTTGGCGACAACAAATGGGGTGGCTGCTCATGCTGTCATTTTTCGTCTTAATTTTGGGCGCGGTAAGTCCTGACGGTTTAGGCGTAGATCCTCAACCCCGCTTGCCAACTGCCGAGCAGGGTCAGATGTTGGTTTTGGGCAATGAGTTTGATGCGAAAGTAGAGAGCCGGGGAAGAGAGCAGAAGAGACTAGGAACAGAGGAGACTAGGAGCGACAACCAACAACCTTCACGCAGTGTAGCGCCAGCGTCTACAACCAACAACCAACAACCGACAGACTACCAATACGTATTATTTCAATATTGGATAATTACAGTGACGCGCCGCTCGGTCGAGCTGGCAGTGCGATTGAGTACGAGCCTGTTTACTTTGATCTACAGCACGAATTTATATTTACTCACGACTGCACCAGAAGAAATTACCGCAGGTTTGGAAAGCTTGATGCTACCGTTGCGACGGTTTAAATTACCTGTAACTGAAATTGCACTGACTCTAACGCTATCATTGCGATTTATTCCCTTGGTGATGGAAGAAGTACAAAATCTGATTCGTTCCGTACGAACGCGGGCAATAAATTGGAAAAAGTTAGGCATCAAGGGAGCATTGCGGGTATGGATGATAGTGGCAGAAAGGTTGCTAGAAAACTTGCTTCTGAGAGCGGAGCAGATGGCTAAAGCCATGACGGTGAGAGGGTTTACTACTCCGAATACTCATCGCGTTCAATGGCATCAGCTACGTTTCACTCCTGGAGACTGGATTGCCTTGATGTGTTTAGTTGCATTTTGGGGAGTACGTCTAATTTGGGGCAATGAGGTTTGAGATGAAACCCATACAACCTTGGTATTGGCGATCGCTCCCTTTAGCCCAGCGTACTGGTTCTGAAGTATTCGCCGCCTTATTTCGCCCTGATGCCAATCCAGAAGCGATCGCCACTCTGCTAGAGAGTCCTGCTCCCATATCCGAAGACCCTTCTCAACTGGCGCGCTACTCGATCTGTGCTGGCGTACCTCGCATTATCGACGGACAGCCGCAACTGTGGACACCATCCGTGGGCGAAATTCTGCCATTTTTGCAACAACTCTTACGAAGAAAAAGAGTGGGGAGCAGAGAGGAGGAGAGTAGAGAAGCAAGCCAAAATCCAAAATTGACCGACTCCCGACTCCCGACTCCCGACTCTCTTCCCTTCACTGGAGGATGGCTGGGCTGGTTGGGATACGATCTAGCCTGGGAGATCGAAAAGCTACCTTATGTAAAATCAGATCCCTTACCGTTTCCTGTGGCTTACTGGTACGAACCTGAACGTTTTGCTGTTCTCGACCACTTAGAACAAATTTTATGGCTGGCTGCTTCTGCACCGCAGCAGTTAGATGAGCTACAAGAGCGACTTGACCGATCGAAAGTCAAAAGCCAAAAGCTTGCCCTCGAGCCAAGCGAAGGGTCAAAAGTTGGGAGTCAAGAGTCAGGAGTCAGGAGTCAGAAGAATGTAAGTACAATCTCTTCCACTCGCCACTCACAACTTCCTACTCACAACTTCCTACTCACTCATCAAGAAAAATACGAAACGGCTGTCCGTCGAGCCAAAAAGTATATCCAGGCTGGAGACATTTTTCAGGCAAATCTTTCTTTAAGGTTTGAAAGCAGCACGATCGCCAGTAGTTGGCAAATTTATCAAGCACTGCAACAGATCAATCCGTCTCCCTTTGCTAGTTATTGGCAGACTCCTTGGGGAGCAGTTATTAGCTGTTCGCCAGAAAGATTGGTGCAATTAAGAGATCGTCAAGTCCAAACACGACCGATTGCAGGCACGCGATCGCGGGGAGCCGCTCCCGCACAAGACCGCGATTTAGCTCGAGAGTTGTTAAGCAATACCAAGGAAATTGCCGAACATATCATGCTGGTAGATTTAGAGCGCAACGATCTAGGGCGAGTCTGCGAATGGGGTTCTGTCGTCGTCGATGAATTACTGGTAATCGAGCGTTACAGTCACGTCATGCACCTTGTGAGTAATGTTACTGGCACGCTCAAACCAGAATACAATGCGATCGATTTAATTCGCGCCGTGTTTCCTGGAGGTACGATTACTGGTTGTCCCAAAGTCCGGTGCATGGAAATTATTGAAGAATTGGAGCCAGTGCGGCGCAGCTTGTTTTATGGCTCCTGCGGTTATTTAGACTGGCGCGGTAACTTAGACTTGAATATTCTGATTCGGACTCTGCTGTATAGCAGGGAGCAGGGAGCAGGGAGCAGGGAGA
>ERZ1066120.1101-NODE-1101-length-18762-cov-12.133479_pt1 | contig 18762 bp, 15 predicted proteins | sample MGYA00382767_ERZ1066120 | MGnify/ENA primary metagenome ERZ1066120 (study PRJEB33369, sample SAMEA5778350) | biofilm metagenome | biome: Industrial cooling water; feature: Water cooling tower basin; material: Biofilm | place: United Arab Emirates | collected...
TGCCGGCGGTGGCGAACCTTGGTTCGGCTTCGACAGCGTGCGGCAGCTCGATGGCCTGCCGCCTGAAATCCTGATGGTGCCGTTACCCGGCCACACCTGGGGCCATGCCGGTGTTGCCATACAGACGGGCGATGGCTGGGTGCTCAACGCGGGCGACGCCTATTTCTACCGCGGGGAAATGAACCCGCAGCATTACAGCTGCACGCCGGGCTTGCGCTTCTATCAGCGGCTGATGGAAGTGGACCGCTCCGCGCGCCTCGCCAACCAGGACCGTCTGCGCCAGCTCAACCGCGAGCATGGCAAGGATATCACGATCTTCTGCTCCCACGACGAGAAGGAGCTGGAGGCGATGCAACGGCGCTCAAACTTGCATTTTGCCGCTGAATGACTACAAATAGTCCATCACTGCTGATGAAGTCGTTGACTTCACCTGCCTGAGCCCGAGTGTTCCAGCACTCGGGCTCATCGCATATTGGGGGCCGGCGTTCCAGCGCCAGCCCCCTCACCGGTTAATTCCGGCCAAGCTCAATGAGCTTGATCACAAGTCCGACGCCCGCGACCACCAGGGTCACGGTGCCGAGAACCAGAATCACTGCTGTTTCAATCGTCAATCATATCACCGCCTTTCCGCCGCAGGTTGCGGCAGGTCGCGTTAGACAGATTTTCCCTCCGATAAACAGGGGCCAGATTGCACGACTTATCCCACCGGCCGCCGCGCGCGCAGGGCCTGGGCGAGCGTGCCTTCGTCGAGATAATCCAGTTCGCCGCCGACCGGCAGGCCGTGGGCAAGCTGGGTGATGCGCACCGGATAGGTCTCCAGCCGTTCGGCGAGATAATGCGCGGTGGTTTGCCCTTCGAGCGTGGCATTCATGGCGAGCACCACCTCGTCCACCCCGCCCTTCTCGATCCGAGCCAAAAGCGAGGCGATGTTCAAATCTTCGGGCCGCACGCCATCGAGCGCCGAGAGCCTGCCGCCCAGCACATGATAGGTCCCGGCAAACAGCCGCGCCCGGTCGAGCGCCCATAGGTCGGCGACATCCTCGACCACGCAGATCGATTTCGCGTCGCGGCGCGGATCGGCGCAGATGGCGCAGGGGTTGCGCGTGTCGACATTGCCGCACACTTCGCATTCCACCAGCGTGTCGCGCACGGCGGTCAGCGCATCGAGCAAGGCGGGCAGCGCCTGCTCGCGCCGCTTGACCAGCCACAGCACCGCGCGCCGTGCCGAGCGCGGCCCCAGGCCGGGCAGGCGCGCCAGCGCGGAGCTCAGGGTCTCGATCTCTTGCGATGCCATAAGCCGCCAGATAGGGCCCCGGCTCGACAAGAGAAAGGCCGTCCGCCCCCGCCATGCGCATCATCTTCATGGGAACGCCGGATTTTGCGGTGCCGACGCTCGCTGCGCTGCATGACGCGGCGCATGAGATCGTGGCGGTTTACACGCAGCCGCCGCGCCCGGCTGGTCGCGGCAAGAAGCTCCAGCCCTCGCCCGTCCAGCGCGAGGCGGAGATCCGTCATCTCGACGTGTTCTCACCTGTCAGCCTCAAGGCACCGGAGGAACAGGCGAAGTTTGCAGCGCTTGAGGCCGATCTCGCGGTGGTGGCGGCCTATGGCCTGATCCTTCCGCAAGCGGTCCTCGATGCCCCGCGCCTCGGCTGCATCAATGTTCATGCCAGCCTGCTACCGCGCTGGCGCGGCGCGGCGCCGGTGCAGCGCGCGATCCTTGCCGGCGATCCGCAGACCGGCATCACGCTGATGCAGATGGAGGCCGGGCTCGACACCGGGCCGATGCTGGCGACCGCCCGTGTCCAGATCGATGGCAAGACCGCAGGCGAACTGACGGCCGAGCTTGCTGAGGTAGGCGCGCAGCTCATGGTCGGCACGCTCACCGAAGTGGAGCAGCTTCGCGCCATCGCCCAGGACCATGCCGGCGCGACCTACGCCCACAAGATCGACAAGGCTGAAAGCCGCATCGACTGGTCGCAGCCCGCCGGGCAAATCGAGCGTCAAGTCCGCGCCTTTGCGCCTTCTCCAGGGGCATGGTTCGAGCTTGAAGGCGAGCGCTACCGGGTGCTGAAGGCTGAGGTCATCGCGAGTCGGCAAGATAGTCACCCTACTGACGGAGGCCCCAGCCTTCGCTGGGGCACCGTGCTCGACGACCAGCTTACCGTGGCGACTGGCGAAGGGGCGCTGCGCCTGCTGTCGCTGCAACGCGCGGGCAAGCCTGTGATGGATGCGGCCGCCTTGCTCCGCGGCCGGCCCATCGCGGCGGGAACGCGGCTTTCTTGACCCGCTTCGCGCTCACACTCGAGTTCGATGGCACGCCTTTCCTGGGGCTTCAGCGCCAGTCGGTCGGCCCAAGCGTCCAGCAGGCCGTGGAAGAAGCGGCGCAACGCGTGACGGGCGAAGCCGTCACCCTACACAGCGCGGGGCGCACCGACGCCGGCGTTCACGCACTCGCGATGCGCAGCCATCTCGACATGGCCAAGCCGATCACGCCCTTTCGCCTGATGGAGGCGCTCAATGCGCACCTCCGCCCCGACCCCATCGCGGTGACCGCTTGCGAGACAGTTCCCGACGATTGGCACGCCCGCTTCTCCTGCATCGGCCGCAGCTATCTCTACCGCATCGCCAACCGCCGCGCGCCGCCGACGCTCGAGCGGGATCGCGTGTGGCAGGTGGCGCAGCCGCTCGATGCCGAGGCTATGGACCGCGCCGCGCAGGCTTTGGTGGGCAGGCATGATTTCACGACCTTTCGCTCGGTTCACTGCCAGTCGGCCAGTCCGGTCAAGACCCTGAACCGGCTCAGCGTCGCGCGCACGGGCGACGAGGTCCACATCCGCGCCGCCGCGCGCAGCTTTCTGCATCATCAGGTTCGCAGCATGGTCGGCTGCCTGGCGCTGGTCGGCATGGGCCGGTGGCGCGAGGAGCAGCTGGCCGAGGCGCTGGCGGCGCGGGATCGCGCTGCATTGGGCTTGAACGCGCCGCCGCATGGGCTCTACTTCGTGCGGGCCGTCTATCCGGAAGAGGAAACCGACACATGACTACCACCGGCAAGCAGCTCTTCACCACCCTTGCGCCTGACGGCACGCTGACGGTCGAAATCGGGACGACGGAATTTCCCGCGCCCACCGGCAAGCAGGTGCTGGTGCGCATGGAGGCGGCGCCCATCAACCCGAGCGACCTGGCGCTGCTCTTCGGCGTCGCCGATCTCGAGAACGCCGACTACTCGCCGGGCAAAGTCGTGGCCAAAATGCCGGAGCCTTTCGCAAGCGCCGCTAAGGGGCGCCACGGCCAACGCCTGCCAGTCGGCAACGAGGGTGCCGGGACGGTGGTGGCGGCCGGCGAAGGCGAAGCTGCGCAAGCGCTGATGGGCCGGCGCGTCGCCTGCGTGCCGGGCGGCGCCTATGCCGAATATGCCATCGCCGATGCCGCCATGTGCCTGCCGCTGGGCGAGCATAGCGCGGAGGAAGGCGCCAGCAGCTTCGTCAATCCCATGACCGCGCTCGGCTTTGCCGAGACGGCGCGCATGGAAGGCCAGCGTGCCATCATCCACGCCGCCGCCGCTTCCAACCTCGGCCAGATGCTGGTGAAAATCTGCCAGGAGGATGGCATCGAGCTGGTCAACATCGTCCGCAAGCCGGAGCAGGCCGAGCTTCTCAAAAGCCTTGGCGCCCAGCATGTTGTCGACTCTTCTTCACAGGATTTCATGAAGCAGCTTCGCGCCGCGATCGAGGCGACGGGCGCCTATCTCGGCTTCGATCCGATCGGCGGCGGGACCACGGTGGACAGTTGCTTCAAGGCCATGGAACAGGTCGCCGCGGCCAAGATGGGCGAGTTCAGCCGCTATGGCTCGAACCAGCCCAAGAAGATGTACATCTACGGCCGGCTCGATCTCGGCCCGACAATCCTCACCCCCAGCTATGGCTTCGGCTGGACGCTCTCGGGCTGGCTGCTCACTCCCTTCCTTGCCAAGGCAGGCATGGAAACGGTCGGCCGCATGCGCCAGCGGGTCATCGCGGGGCTGAGCACCACTTTCGCCAGCCACTACAAGCGCAGGGTCACGCTCGAGGAGATGCTGACCAAGGAGGCGGCGCTGGACTACCGCGCGATGCGGACGGGCGAGAAGTATCTCGTCACGCCCTGACTCGCGCTAGTTTGGCTCACGCGAAGACGCGAAGAGGGCGGCGAGCGCCGCAGGCTTCTCGCCCAACCCGCGTTGTCGAGCATTACAAAGCGGCTTCGCCGCGAGTGCTGACCTCTTCGCGTCTACGCGTGATACCGATTTTTTACCGCCGATCGAAGTGCGCCTGCATCTCGGCCGGATCGGTGATCCCGCTGGCAATAAGCAGCTGGAGCAAGATGCGCGCCTTGGCGGGGTTGTAGCTGCGCGCGGCGACGAGTCCATGAGCGTCATCATCGACTTCGAGATTGCGATCGACATAGCCCTGGTCGACCCGGCTTGCGCGGACGACCGGCAGGCCGGTCTGGGCCAAGGCAGCCAGCACCGGGCCAGGTGCGTTACCCTGCCCCATGCCCGCCAGCACCAGCCCGCGGGCACCGCAGCCGGCCAGCGCCTCGACCGCACAGGCACTCATCCCGGCATGCGCCGCCACGATTTCCACCTGCGGCAGTTCGGCAGGCCACGAAAAACGCGGGCCCTCCCCTAACCGGTCCGGTGGACCGAACCAATCGAGCGAGGACGGGGTCACATTGCCGAGCGGACCACGGGGAAAGCCGCGAAAGGCATCGATGCTGCTGGTGGAAGCCTTGCGCACATCGCTGGCGGCGAAGACCTGATCCCCCATCACCACCAGCACGCCGCGCCCCGCGGAACCCGGGTCGCTTGCCACGCGAACAGCATTGGCGAAATTGCGCATCCCATCGCTACCGACTGCGTCCGCCGGCCGCATTGCGCCCACCAGAACAACCGGCTTGCCTGCCGGTAGCGTCAGATCGAGCAGCAGTGCGGTTTCCTCGGCGGTATCGGTGCCGTGAGTGACGATCACCCCGTCAACCGCTGCGTCGCTGTTCGCGGCGGTGATTTGCTGGTGCAGCGCTTGCCACTCCGCCCAGCCGATATCCTGCGAGCCAATGGCGGCGATTTCCACCGCGTCGAGCAGCGCTGGAATGCCGAGGGCCTGCACTTCGGCCGCCATTTCGGCGATTCCGATACGCCCCGGCGTATAGGCTCGCCCCGTGCCGCCGGCGCCGCTGCCCGCGATGGTGCCGCCGGTGGCGAGCACCCTGATATGTGTCGAAGCCATCGCCGCCGCGCCTAGCGACCGCCCTCCAACCGCGCCACCCCGATTGCATTTGCCGCGCGCCGCGCTATGTGCCCGCTTCCCGCGCGGCAAGCCGGGGGCGCTTAGCTCAGTTGGTAGAGCATCTCGTTTACACCGAGAGGGTCGGCGGTTCGAGCCCGTCAGCGCCCACCAGTTTTGAGGACACGAAACCATCCGGAGGATGGTTCTGGCTCAAAACTCCCGAGCGAAAGCGAACGGCCGCAAGAACCATTTTCCTACATGCGCCGCCCAGGCGCATAGGCTTGTGGATGCAAGCCCCCGCGATTCGCTTCTTAGAAACACCTGCGCAGACGCGACTTGCCGAAGTATGGAGTTTTTTCTCCAGGACACCGTCAACCCGTCAACCAGGTGTCAGGTCGTCACGCTGCCGGCAGGGCTTCGCCGATCGCGCCGCGCACCTGCGGGTCGGCCCAGTCGAGATCGCCGGTGACGCGCCAGACTTCCTTGCCCTGCGCGTCATAAAGCACGCTGACGGGCAAGCCGCCGCCGAAGTGGAAGCCCAGCTCGCCTTCCTTGTCGAGCCATGGCTCGATGCGCTGAAAGCGCTCCTTTTCGAAATAGGTGAGCACCTTGTCCGCGCCGCCCAAATCCTGGCTGGCGGTCAACACCTTCAGCCGTCGCTCTTCGCCCGCCAGCGCCTCGAGCAAGGGCATTTCCTTGACGCACGGCGCGCACCACGTCGCCCACAGGTTAAGCAGCACCGGCTTGCCCGCCAGTGTCGCCTGATCGAACGGCTCCTGGCTTGCCGGATTGATCAATTGCAGCGCCGGCATCGGTTTGCCGGCATGGCTGCGGTCGATGGCGGCGACACCCTTCGATTTGGCGGCGAGCGCGGCCTGTGGCGATCCGGCGGGAGGCGCGGCGCTTTCTTGCGCGGCATCGGGTGCGGCCCTATCGCAGCCAGCCAGCAGCAGCATTAGGGCGGTGGACAGGGTGAGCGACAAACGCGGCACGGCGGGCTCCAACCAGATGTGGGGCGGCAGGTTTGCGGCCGGCCCTAGCGCCATCATGCGCGAAATCAACGCCTCGATCCCTTTCGACAAAGCGCTGTGGGGCGAGGATATCGCCGGCAGCCGCGCCCATGCTGCCATGCTCGGGGCCCAGGGCATCATCAGCCCCCAGGACGCCGCCGCCATCGATGCCGGTCTCGCCCAGATCGCAGAGGAGTATGCGCGCGACGGCGTTCCCGAGGACTGGGACCTCGAAGATATTCACATGACCACGGAAAGCCGGCTGACGGCGCTGATCGGTCCCGCTGCCGGGCGCCTGCACACCGCGCGCAGCCGCAACGACCAGGTGGCAACGGACTTTCGCCTGTGGGTCCGAGCGGCCTGCGAGCGGGCGGAGGCGGGGCTGGACGCGCTGCAGCGCGCGCTCGTCACGCGGGCCGGCGAACATGCCGCCAGCATCACGCCCGGATTCACGCATCTTCAGACCGCGCAGCCGGTGACTTTGGGCCATCACCTGATGGCCTATTACGAAATGGCGCGCCGCGATCGCAGCCGCTTTGCCGATGCGCGCGCGCGGATGGACGAGTGCCCGCTCGGCAGCGCGGCTCTGGCCGGTACGGGCTTTCCCATCGATCGCGAAGCGACGGCAAGGGCGCTCGATTTCGCGCGCCCGACCGCGAACAGCCTCGATGCCGTGTCGGACCGCGACTTCGCGCTCGATTACCTCCAGGCCGCGGCCCAGTGCGCGCTGCACCTGAGCCGCCTGGCCGAGGAACTGATCCTGTGGGCAAGCCAACCGTTCGGCTTCGTGCGCCTGCCCGATGCGCTCAGCACCGGCAGCTCGATCATGCCGCAGAAGAAGAATCCGGATGCGGCGGAACTGGTGCGCGGCCACGCCGGCCGGATCGTCGGAGCACTCACCAGCCTGATGGTGACGATGAAGGGCCTGCCGCTCGCCTATTCGAAGGACATGCAGGACGATAAGCCGCCCGTGTTCGAAGCGGCCTCGCTTCTCGACCTCAGCCTGGCGGCGATGACGGGGATGATCGCCGAGAGCAGTTTCGACACGGCACGGATGCGGTCGGCGGCCGAGGCCGGTTTCGCGACCGCGACCGACCTCGCCGACTGGCTCGTGCGCGAAGGCGGCGTGCCGTTCCGCGAGGCGCATCACATCACCGGAGCGGTCGTGAAGCTGGCCGAGCAGCGCGGCGTGGCGCTCGATGCGCTGCCGCTTGCGGATCTTCGCGCGATCGACAGCCGCATCGACGAGCGGGTTTACGGGGCTTTGTCGGTCGACGCCTCTGTTGCCGCGCGAGCCTCCTATGGCGGGACTGCCCCCAATCGGGTACGCGAGCAGGTCGCGGCCGCACGCCGCGCGCTGGGAATGGACGAATGACACGACTTCTGCTTGCCACGGCCGCTGTCTGGCTCATGGCTGGCTGCGCTCAGCGCACGCCGCTCGAGCCAGCGGCCGGCAACACCCTGCCGCCCGCCCCCTATGGCGCCAAGTCCACCCCCGATGCCGACGCTTTGCTGACGCCGCCGCCCCAGGCTGTTCCCGCGCGAACGGTGGAACTGCGCAGCCGCAGCGAGGAACGCGCCGACGATCCCTTCGACCTGCCGCCGGAATAAGCCGCAGGCGGTATTCGCCGCGGCTATGGGCGCGCAAAGAACGCCTGTATCGACAGGCCGCGCACCAGGCGGCAAAGGCGCGGCGATGGACGCTTTCCCCTTTCGCAACGGCGTGATGCATGCCGAGGACGTTCCGCTTCCCGCCATCGCCGAGGCAGTGGGCACGCCGGTCTATGTCTATTCGCGCGCTAAGCTGGTGGCCAAGGCCCGCGATTTTCGCGACGGACTGGTCGGGCTCGACCGGCCGCACCTGGCTTTCGCGGTCAAGGCAAATCCCAATCTAGCCGTGCTGCGCGTTCTCGGTCGCGAAGGCTATGGCGCCGATGTGGTTTCGGGCGGGGAGCTGACCCGCGCGCTGGCGGCGGGCATCGCGCCGGACGAGATCGTGTTCTCGGGCGTCGGCAAGACGCATGAGGAGCTGATCCAGGGCCTCGACGCCGGGATAGGGCAGTTCAATCTCGAAAGCCGGGAAGAAGCTTACGATCTGGCGGCGATCGCTCGGCAACGCGGGGTGGCGGCTCCCTGCGCGTTGCGCGTGAACCCCGACGTCGATGCGCGCACGCATGCCAAGATTTCGACCGGCAAGCGCGAAAACAAGTTCGGCGTACCGCTCGACCGTGCTGCCGAAATCTATGCGGAGCTAGCAGCGCTCGAAGACCTCGCCATGCGCGGGGTAGCGGTCCACATCGGCAGCCAGCTTGCCGAACTCACGCCCCTCGAGGAGGCATTTGCCAAGCTCGGCGCGCTGATCGCCGAGCTGCGCGCCGCTGGGCACACCATCACCCATGCCGATCTCGGTGGCGGGCTCGGGGTGCCCTATCGCGACAACGAGCGCTTTCCCACTGCTCAAGATTATGGCGCCATGGTGGCGCGCGTGACCGCCGATTGGGACGTGCGTTTATCGTTCGAGCCCGGCCGCTTCATCGCCGCGGAAGCAGGGGTGCTGCTCACCCGCACCATTCGCACCAAGCGCAGCAGCAACGGCCCGCCGTTCGTGGTGGTCGATGCCGCGATGAACGATCTCGCCCGCCCCGCGCTCTATGGCGCTTATCACGATTTCGAAGCGGTCGAGCCCAGCGGCGAGCGCATGACAGCGCATATCGTCGGCCCGATCTGCGAGACTGGCGACACCTTCGCGATGGACCGTGAATGCGACGCGCTGGCCGCGGGCGAGCTGGCGGTGTTTCGCACTGCCGGCGCCTATGGCGCGACCATGGCGAGCAGCTACAATTCGCGCGGCTTTGTGCCCGAGGTGCTCGTCGATGGCGACAAGTTTGCAGTGGTTGCGGATCGCATCGCGCCTGCCGCAATCATGGAGGCCGAACGCGTGCCGGAGTGGCTCGACTGATGCATTCGCTGCCGCTGTTTCACCGGATAGCGGGCAGCCGGGTGGTGGTGATCGGCAGTGGCGACATGGCGGCGGCCAAGCGCCGGCTGGTGGAGCGCGCGGGCGGCATTTGCGTGGGCGAAGCAGAGGCGCATCATGCCCGCCTCGCTTTCGTGGCGCTTGAAGACCCCGGAGCCGCGCAGGTCGCCGCGCTGCGGCTGAAGCGGCGGGGGCTCCTGGTCAATGTCGCCGACCGGCCCGATCTGTGCGACTTCACTCTGCCCAGCGTGCTCGAGCGCGGCGATGTGCTGGTGGCAGTGGCGACCGGAGGAGCGAGCGCGGGGCTCGCCAAGCAGTTGCGATTGCGGCTGGAGGAGCTTTTGCCTGCCTCGCTCGGGGCGCTGGCGGCTGCGCTCGCGGTCGCGAAGGAGAGGGTGCGCGCTCGCTGGCCGGATGCGGCCGAGCGGCGCAGAGCCCTCGACGCGGCGCTGGCGCGTGGAGGAACGCTCGATGTGCTGGACGGGAATGCCGCCGAGCGCGTCGACGGCTGGCTAACCGCTGCGCCCGGGGCGGAGGCCGAGCGAGCGGTTACGATCAGCTTGGTGAGCGACGACCCTGACGATCTGACGCTGCGCCAGGCACGGCTGCTCGGCACTGCGGATACGATCATCCACGATGAAGATGTGCCCCCGGCCGTGCTCGCGCGCGCCCGCGCCGACGCAGTCCGCTATCGCGCCGATGCTGCGCCAGGCATTTCCGGCGGCGTGACGGTGATCCTTCGGAGCCCTCCGCCTACTTGATCAGGTGAGCTTCGCGGCATCCCTACCAAGCTCGTCGAAATAGCGCGCCATGGCATCGGCCGCTTTGTCGGACAGCGCGATGAAGGCGCGGCGCCTGTCCTCTGCATCATGCTGGCGAACAAGAATCCCCATTTCGGTCATCTGTGCGATCCAGCGCAGCGCCGTGGTCGAGGGGACCGCCGCGGCGATGCACAGCGAGGTGACCGATACCCGGCGATGCTCGGCACGGGCGGCGGTGAGGTCGAGCAGGATGTCCCAAGCCGGGTCGGCAAAGAGCTCGCTATCGAAATAACGGTCGCGCAGTCGGCGCTGGCGGATGATCTGCTGCACCAGCCGCGGATCCGGCAGCGGCGCGCGCGGGCGGCGCACCATCTCCCGATCCTCCCCGCGAAAACCGCGGCCCGGCGACGCCAGTCGTCCCGTCATCGCGTCAGGACCCTCTTCTCCGAGCGGCAGCGCAAGGCCATCGAGCTTTGCGGCGAGACGCCCCACCTCCTCCGTCAAACGGATGAGCGCCAGATGATCCTCCCGATCGAGCTCGCGCACGCGGCTTCGCGACAGGCGCATCAAGGCCGCGCCGAGTGCCAGCGCCCGCTCCGCCGCGGTGGCATCGACCAGGATCTGCGTCTGCGCAGCCTCGCAACAGCCGAATACATCGTCCAGACTATCGCGATCGGTCAGCACCACCAGCTGCGCCCCGGCGCGTGTGGCTCGCTCGTCGAGCCGTATCAGCGCCGCCATTTGCGCGCCCCCGAGGTCACGGCAATCGGCGATCACGAGATCGCCGAGCACGCCGCCGTCGCCCGCCAGCAGGCTCTCCAGCGGCCGCGCCCCACGAACGATCATGCCGGCGCTGCGTGCATCCTGCGCCAAACCACGCAAGGCCGCCGCTTCGCCGTAGAGCGACACCGTGGGCGCAAGGACATCGATGGGGGTGGCCGCCTCGCCTCCGCTGTCCGCTTCACCCACAAATGCCAGCTGCGCCATGTCCATCTCCTGATTCGATGCGAACAGAAGTAGAACAAAGTCCGACCTGGTCAAGATGTGCCGGATTGCGCCGGGGTGCCTAGTCCATGAACGGATCGCGGACCAATATGGTGTCGTCGCGCTGCGGGCTGGTGGAGATGAGCGCGACAGGAGTCTCGATCAGCTCCTGAACTCGCTGGACATATTTGATCGCCTGCGCCGGGAGGTCCGCCCAGCTCCGCGCGCCAGCGGTGGTCTCCTGCCAACCGTCCATTTCTTCGTAAATCGGTTCGACCGCGGCCTGATCCGCGGCGTGGCTGGGGAAGTAATCGAGGATTTTGCCACGCAGTCGGTAACCCGTGCAGATCCGCACTGTCTCGAAGCCGTCGAGAACGTCGAGCTTGGTGAGCGCGATCCCGGTCACGCCGCTGATGGCGCAGCTCTGCCGCACCAGCACGGCATCGAACCAGCCGCAGCGCCGCTTACGCCCGGTGACAGTGCCGAATTCATGTCCCCGCTCGCCCAGCCGCTGGCCAGTCTCGTCCTCCAGCTCGGTGGGGAACGGGCCGCTCCCAACGCGGGTGGTGTAAGCCTTGACGATGCCCAGCACGAAGCCGGTGCTACCCGGCCCCAACCCGCTGCCCGATGCGGCCGTGCCGCTGACGGTATTTGAGCTCGTGACGAAGGGATAGGTGCCGTGGTCGACATCCAGCAGCACGCCCTGAGCCCCTTCGAACAGGATCCTTGCGCCGGCCTTGCGGACCTTCTTCAGCCGCTTCCAAACCGGCTGGGCAAATTGCAGCACGAAGGGGGCGATCCCCCGCAATTCAGCGAGGAGCCCGGCCCGATCGATCGGCGGCTGATCGAAGCCGGCTCGTAGCGCATCATGGTGTGCGCAAAGCCGGTCGAGCTGTGGCTCGAGATGATCGAGATGCGCCAGGTCGCATACGCGGATCGCGCGGCGGCCGACCTTGTCCTCATAGGCCGGGCCAATACCCCGCCCCGTGGTCCCGATCTTCCCTGCACCCGCCGCCGTCTCTCGCAGAGCATCGAGATCGCGGTGCAGCGGCAGGATCAGCGGGCAATTGTCAGCCACGGCAAAATTATCGGCGTTGATCACCACGCCCTGGCTCTCGAGTTTCTCGATCTCGGATTTGAGGTGCCATGGATCGAGCACCACACCATTGCCAATGATGCTGAGCGTGCCCGTGACGATGCCCGATGGTAGCAGGCTCAACTTGTAGACATCCTTGCCCACCACCAGGGTGTGGCCTGCGTTATGCCCGCCCTGGAACCGGACCACAGCGTCGGCCCTGCTAGCCAGCCAGTCGACAATCTTGCCTTTGCCCTCGTCGCCCCATTGGGCGCCGATCACGGTAACATTTGCCATGGCGGCGCCTCGTCCTCCTGTTCAGCGACGGCGCGCGTTAGGCTGCGCTTATCCGGGCGGCAAGCCGGCTGAGCAATTTCCCATATCGAGACACTAGTCTTCGTTCATGAGACCTCCAGCAACGATTTACAATTTTGTTGAGATTGGCGCTCATTGGTGGCACAAAGCACGTCAAAGGTCGTCGGGAGTTGGGGGTCTTCTCACCGGTCATATTGTTCGGGCGCCGCTCGCAGGGGGGCGCAGCGGCCGCTGGCGGTGTCTCCTGGCACCGTCGCGGGATCGCGGCAGTGGCTCCGCCCGGAGCTTTCCAACTGCCGCGGGCCTCTCCCGGTTGGACCCGCCGGGAGAGGCTTCCCGTCTTTTGCGCCGATACCGGACCCGGTGGCGCAGCCTTTCGGTAGCAGCGACAGCTTAACAATCTTTTCCTGCAAGGTGGGCACAGCCGCAGGGTTAATTTCGCCCTAACCCCATTTCTCAAAATAGTATTGAAGTGGGGGAGCTAAGCCAGGCCTGCGGCCACCATGCCGCGCGGGACAAATGGCCATGCTCGACCTATCTGCGCAAGACACGCTGCCTCTCTCAGAGCCGCAACCGGACACCGCCGAGGCGCGACATCTGACTACTGCGACCGCTCCGGCGCTGGCTTTGGCGTTGGCTGCCTGCGGCGGCGGGGATGGATCCGGCAGCGGCCCTTCCACGGGCGGCGGTGCCCCACCGGTCATAGTGCGCAAGCCTCAGAGCGATGCCGAAGCGGCGCGGTTCGTGCTCCAGACGGGCATCGCAGCTTCCACTGCAGACGTCGCCGCAGTCAAAACCGAGGGCTACTCACCCTGGCTGGATCGACAGATGGCCGCGACATCATCGTCGGGCGTCGCGTGGCTGGCTGCGCGCGGCTACACCCAGGTGGACACCAACCGCTGGTTCGATCGCTCCGAGCCGGCCGATTACATGATCTGGAACCAGCTTCTTGGGAATGCCCCGGCGGCGCGCACCCGCGCAGCGCTGGCCTTGTCAGAATTCTTCGTAGTCTCGACCGACGGGATCGACTTCCGTTGGAAGAGCCAGGGCATGGCGCGCTATTGGGACATTCTGGCAGAAAACGCCTTTGGCAATTTCCGCACATTGCTCGAGCAGGTCACGCTCAACCCGGCGATGGGGCAATGGCTCAACACGCTGGGAAATCGCGCCGCCGATGGCCGCGGGCGTGTTCCGGACGAGAACTATGCCCGGGAGGTGATGCAGCTATTCACCATCGGACTGTATCAACTCAATCCCGACGGCACGCCGCGCCTGGGCGCCAATGGCCAGCCAATCGAGACTTATACCAACATCGACGTGCAGGAACTGGCCAAGGTCTTCACCGGCTACGATTTCGATTGGACCGGCACGACGCGCATCGCGGACCCGGCCAACGCGGGGCAGTTTATCGATAGCTTCGATTACACGCAGAAGCCGATGACAGCGGATCCGACCAAATGGCGCAGTCCCCGCACGACCGGCTATCACTCGACGGAAGGGAAAAGCTTCCTCGGCACCTCTATTCCCGCCGGGACAAGCGCAACAGACAGCCTCAAAGCGGCGCTCGACACGCTGTTCAACCATCCCAACACCGGTCCATTCTTCGCGCGCCAGATGATCCAGCGGCTTGTGACCAGCAATCCCGCGCCGGGTTACGTCCAACGCGTGGCGGCAGTCTTCGCGGATAATGGCAAAGGCGTTCGCGGCGATCTCAATGCAGTGTTTCGCGCCGTCTGGCTCGACGACGAGGCGCTCGCAGCGGCCAATGTCACCAGCAACAGCTTTGGCAAGCTGCGCGAGCCGATTCTGCGATTGGCGCAATGGGCACGGACATTCGGCGCTTCTTCGAAGAGCGGCAACTGGTCGGTCGCATCCACCGCCGACCCGTCGAACCGACTGTCGCAAAGTCCGCTGCGGTCCGCCTCGGTCTTCAACTTCTTCCGCCCCGGCTATGTCCCGGCAAACTCCAATACGGCGGCGAACAGCATGGTGGCGCCAGAGCTGCAGCTTGTGAACGAGAGCACGGCGCCCGCTTATGTCAATTTCATGCAGCGCGTGATCGCGGGACAGGAGGGCGCGACCAACGATCTCTCAGTTCCCTATGTTGAAGAGGTCACCCTGGCGCATGATTCTGCGCGGCTGCTCGACCGGATCGATCTCTTGATGACGGCAGGCCAGCTTTCGCCGGAAAGCCGCACGCTCATCAAGGGCGCTCTCGATGCCACCGTCGTGACCGAAGCGAGCGATGCCGCGACCAAGCTGAGGCGTGTGCAGACCGCGGTTCTCCTGGTCATGGCCGCGCCCGAATATCTGCTCCAGCGCTGACGAAAGGCCCGCGCCATGCACATCGGTAAAGCAAACGAGATCAGCCGCCGGGCTTTCCTGCAGCGCAGCAGCCAGGTGGCAGTGATGGGGGGCGCAGCGTCCTATGCTCTGGGCCTAGCTGGCCTGGGCGAAGCCGCCGCCTTCAGCGCTGGCAGCGATTACAAGGCGCTGGTCTGCGTGTTCCTCTACGGCGGCAACGATCATAACTCGATGCTCATCCCCTTCGATGCCACGAATTATGCTCGCTATGCGGCCATTCGCGGAGGCACCGGGGAGACGGGCGGCGGGCTGACCCCGGCCCGGGCCGACCTCGCAGCCACCGCGCTGGCGATGCCGCAAGGTCAGGTCCTGACCAATGACATGGCTTACGCCCTCTCGCCCGCGATGCCGCGGCTGAAGGCGCTCTACGATGCGCGGGCGATGGCGCCCGTGTTGAATGTGGGGCCCCTGCTCGCGCCGATGACCCGCGCACAATACGACAGCCAGAGCGTGCCGCGGCCGCCCAAGCTGTTTTCGCACAACGACCAGCAATCGACCTGGCAGGCCTATTCGCCCGAGGGCGCCACGGTGGGCGCCGGCGGACGCATCGGCGATCTGGCGATGTCGAGCAATGGAAACGCGCTTTTCACCTGCATGTCGGCCACCGGAAATGCCGTCTTCCTGTCGGGCCAGCGGGCGCTGTCCTACCAGATTTCAACCAATGGCGCGATTGCGGTCAGCGGCGTCAAGAACGGGCTCTACGGTTCGCGCGCGGCGGGGGATGCATTGCGCGGTCTCCTGACCAATGCCAATCCGCATGTGCTGGCGGCGGACCATATTGCGGTGATCAAGCGGTCCATCGAGGCCGAGGCCTTTGTCAGCGCAGCGCTCCAGCCAATCAGCCTGGCGACCAGCTTCACGCCCCCTGCGGGAACGAACTCGCTCGCCAATCAGCTCCGCGTGGTCGCGCGCGTCATCGCGGCACGCAGCGCGCTCGGCGTGCGTCGGCAGGTCTTCATGGTCTCAATGGGCGGATACGACACGCATGACGCCCAGGTGGTCAACCACACGCGGCTGATGGGCCAGCTCGATTTCGCGCTGGACGCCTTCTACCGCGCCACCGTGGAACTGGGCGTGGCGGACAAGGTGACCACTTTCACAGCCTCCGACTTCGGCCGCACGCTCGCGTCCAACGGGGACGGCTCGGATCACGGTTGGGGCGCGCACCATCTGGTCATGGGCGGCGCGGTAAACGGCGGGCGCTTTTATGGCGTGGCCCCGGCGATTGCGCTGAATACGCCAGACCAGGTCGGCAGCGGGCGTTTGCTGCCGACGATCTCGGTCGATCAGCACATGGCGACGCTGGGCAAGTGGTTCGGCGCCGCGTCCAGCGAAATCGCATCGATCGCGCCGAATATCGGCCGCTTCTCGACCGCCGACCTGGGCTTCCTGCCGCCAGTCTAAAGCGGTTCGACGTCGCCACCCTGCAGGACATGGCTGCAACCCAATGCGCGGGGCTCTTCATCGCCGCGCAGGCCGGCGATGGTTCGCCAGCCAATCGCCCGCAGGCGGCGGGCCGCATCGCGGTCGTGGTCTTGCGGCAGAAACAGGACATCGCGCTTCTCCGGCGCGCTGCCGAGCGCTTCCAGCAGCGGTTCCATGTAGAGGGAGAAACCCACCGCAGGCTCCTCACTGCCGTGGATGACATAGGTACCGCCACGGCCCAGCGTCCCGCGCGCACCATCGGCATAGAGTGTGAAGCCGAGCCAGCTTTGATACTCGAACCCGTGCCGCTCGGTCGGGTCGAGCGTCAGGCGGGCGCGGCCTTCCAGACCCTTTGCGATCTCGCGCACTGCTGTGAGGCGGCTCTCGAGAATACGCCCGGCGCCTAGCGCGGTCAGCCGTTCGATTGCCTCTTCGATGGGGCCGGCAGCGTAGAGGAGCGGAAGGTACGCTTCGCCGCCAGCTTCGACCAGCCCGCCGGCGTCCTTCATGTCGAGCTCGCGGCGCACCGCCTCGATCCGGTCTGGCGGCAGCGGGAGTGCCGAGGCGGCGAGGGTATCGACCAGATCGGGGAGCGTGAAATCCACCGAGATACCGGTCAGGCCCGCAGCAGCCAGCGCTTCGATTGCGAGCTCTACCGCTTCGCGCGCTGCTCCCATGCTGTCGCTGCCGATCAGTTCGGCGCCCATCTGCAAGCGCTGGCGGGCCGGGTCGAGCTGATCCGCCTGGATCAGCGCCACCTCGCCCGCGTAACACAGCCGCAAAGGGCGCGGTGCGGCGGCGAGAACGGTGGCGGCCATGCGCCCGACCTGCACCGTCATGTCGCTGCGCAGCGCCAGCGTTCGCAGGCTGGCAGGATCGGTGAAGCGGATCATGCGCCGCGGGCTGATCCCATCCATGCGCTGCGCCAACGCGTGTTCGAACTCGACCAGCGGCGGACGCACTCGGTCATAGCCCTGCGCGTCCATGGCATCGAGAACGGCGCGCATGGCGCGGCTGATCGCTGCTGCCTCCTCAGGCAGCGCGTCGGAAAGCCCCTCGGGCAACAGATCGTCGGATTCGATCATCGTCAGAACGACAGCGGCGTCACGACCTTCACGCCCTGAAGCGCGCAGGCCTGCCCGACCACCTCTTCGGGGATCGGCTGATCGACGCTCAGCAGCAGGACCGCCTCGCCCCCCGCCTGGCGCCGGCCGAGGTGGAAGGTGCCGATGTTGATCCCGTTGTCGCCCAGTAGCGACCCGATCCGGCCGATGAAGCCAGGCGCGTCCTCGTTGACAATATAGAGCATGTGACCTTCGAGCTCGGCCTCGATGCCGACACCGAAGATTTCCACCAGTCGCGGCGCATTGGTGCCGAAGAGCGTGCCGGCGACCGAGCGGTCGCCTTGCGCCGTCGCCACCGTCACCCGCAGCAAGGTGTGATAGACACCCTCGCGATCATGGCGCACCTCGCGCACATCCAGACCGCGCTCCTTCGCCAGGAACGGCGCGTTGACCATATTCACCGTATCCGAATAGCGGCGCATGAGCCCCGCCAGCACCGCGCCGGTGATCGGCTTGCCGGCAAGTTCGGCCGCCGCGCCCTCGCGTTCGATGCTGATCTGCGTGAGATTGCCATGCGCGAGCTGCCCGACCAGGCTGCCGAGGTTCTCAGCCAGCTTCATATAGGGCTTCAGCTTGGGCGCTTCCTCCGCGCTGAGGCTCGGCATGTTCAGCGCATTCGTCACGCCGCCGTTCACCAGATAGTCGGCCATTTGCTCGGCCACCTGCAGCGCAACATTGACCTGCGCCTCGGTCGTGCTGGCGCCAAGGTGCGGCGTGCAGATGAAGTTCGGCTTGCCGAACAGCGGGCTCTGCGTGGCCGGCTCGGTCTTGAAGACATCGAGCGCCGCGCCCGCGACATGGCCGCTCTCAAGCAGTTGAGCCAAGGCGTCCTCGTCGATCAGCCCACCACGCGCACAATTCACGATCCGGACGCCGGGCTTAGTTTTCGCGAGATTTTCCGCCGAGAGAATGTTGCGCGTCTCGTCGGTCAGCGGCGTGTGCAGCGTGATGAAGTCTGCTCGCGCCAGCAAATCGTCGAGATCGACCTTCTCGACTCCGATCTCGATGGCGCGCTCGGGCGTCAGGAATGGGTCGAACGCGATGACCTTCATGCGCAGCCCATTGGCGCGCGCGGCGACGATTGAGCCGATATTGCCCGCCCCGATCAGACCGAGCGTCTTGCCCGTCACTTCCACGCCCATGAAGCCGTTCTTGGGCCACTCGCCGGCTTGGGTGCGGGCGTTCGCCTCAGGGATCTGCCGCGCGAGCGCGAACATCATCGCAATGGCATGTTCGGCGGTGGTGATCGAATTGCCGAAGGGGGTGTTCATCACCACCACGCCTTTGGCGCTGGCGGCGGGGATATCGACATTGTCGACGCCGATGCCGGCCCGCCCCACCACCTTGAGGTTGTCGGCGGCAGAAAGGATATCGGCGGTAACTTTGGTGGCGGAACGGATGGCAAGCCCATCGTACTCACCGATCACGGCTTTCAGTTCGTCAGGCGTCATGCCGGGCTTCAC
>ERZ1066120.1102-NODE-1102-length-18760-cov-14.346111_pt1 | contig 18760 bp, 22 predicted proteins | sample MGYA00382767_ERZ1066120 | MGnify/ENA primary metagenome ERZ1066120 (study PRJEB33369, sample SAMEA5778350) | biofilm metagenome | biome: Industrial cooling water; feature: Water cooling tower basin; material: Biofilm | place: United Arab Emirates | collected...
GGTTGGGGGGATCTCAACGATTGGTGCGAATCTTCAGAACTAATTCGAGATGAAACCGAAGCAATTATCCAACTTCAAACCCTCCTTAAAGATGCAATCCATCGCCAAATTGCAGACTTACCCAGTGACGAACCCGTAGGAGTCTTTCTTTCTGGTGGAATTGATTCTTCTGTCGTCGCCGCTTTATTAATTCAAGCTGGGTTAAAAGTCAGGGCTTATGCTTTGGATTTTGGCGTAGAAGGATATTCTGAATTACCCTATGCTCAACAAGTAGCCGATTATTTGCAAATTCCCCTAGTACGAGTACCAGCAACAGCCAAACAAATTGTAGGGGCGATCGCATCTACTGCTAAAGCTTTAGATCTGCCCTACGGCGACGGCGTAACAGCCCCGCTATATTTACTCAACCAAGCTGCCGCAAAAGAAACTAGAGTTGTATTTAACGGCGAGAATGGCGATCAATTGTTTGCTGGGTGGACGAATAAACCCTTAATTGCCAGTGGGATCTACAATCGAAATCCTGACGGTACAGAATTTATCCAACAATATTTACGCACGTTTGGACGATTTTATGGTTGCGAAGACAAGATATTTACTCCAGAAACATACAGCCAAACTAAATCTCTCGATCTGCAACCATATCTGCACTCAGCATTACATCCAGAATTGTGTCCTTCCCTCCTCACTCGCTTACGTCGGGCTTCATTAATGTTAAAAGGGGCGCAAAACATCCAACCGAGGGCGACGAGTCTAGCTTTTGCCAATAACTTGTGGGTGCGATCGCCTTTTTGCGATCCCGGACTCACCCGATGGACGTTCCGCTTACCTGGAGAGTTAGTGTTGCAGGGCGCGTGTGAAAAATATATCCTCAAACGTGCCGTTGAAGCTTGGCTACCACCAGAAATTGTCTGGCGAGAAAAACGGGGAATGGGCGTGCCCCTCAAACCTTGGTATTACAAAGAAATGTGGGCAGATATTGGCAATTGGCTGAATCCTGGCGTATTAAGGGCAGAAGGATACTTTACACCTCAAATTGCTTGGCAAATGATGTCAGGACAAATGGGGGTAGGAATGCGCGATCGCTACCTAGGTAATAACCTTTGGTTACTGATGATGTGGCAAGCATGGCGAATTCACGTATTAGGAGAATCGGCAAACGGGCGATCGCTAGATCATCCATTTTGGATTCCTCCGAAGTTGTGGTTTGGATGGCGGCGATTTTGGGATGGGTAGAGAGACAAGAGGTATATATGTTTGTTCAACATCAAGTGCAAAATCAAAATCGGGGCATACCATTTCCTAAATCTATTGCCCAAGAACTCCTCACCACCTACGGATCGCCCTTATACGTATACCAAGGCGATCGCCTGCGTCAGACAATTCGCCATATTACCCAAGCCATCCCCTATCCAAAAACTCGCTTTCATTTTGCCAGCGTCACCAACGGTAATATCTCCCTCTTGCAAATCTTTCGAGATGAAGGCTGGGGATTGCACGCTAACACTCCAGGCGATGTCTACCTCGGTTTACAAGCAGGATTCCACCCCAGTCAAATAGTTTACAGCGGCAGCAACCTCAGCCGCGACGATATGGAACAGATATTTCAATGGGGTGTAACAAGGCTGAATTTAGATAGTCTATCTCAATTGCACTTGTACTGCGAAATTGTCACGCAAAGACGCAAAGACGCAAAAGAGGATTTATCTTCGCGCCTTTGCGACTTTGCGCGATCGCATTCTCAAATTCAACTGGGAATGAGACTAAACCTCTCAGAAATTACCGGAGATAGTCGCATCGGCGTGCGTCCATCAGAATTTCCAGATGCGATCGCTATTTGTAACGCAGCCGGTTTAAAACTGAGTAGCTTGCATTTCTATCGCGGTACGGGAACGAATGCTACCAAAGCATTTACTCAAGTTATCGATCCTGTCATCGCGATCGCGCAACAACTTCCAGATTGGCAAATCTTAGATTTTGGTGGTGGTTTTGGCTATCCTTATAAGTCTGAAGGTGCAGCATTTGACTGGGAAGAATTCGGATTCGCAATTACTCAAAAACTAGATTGTATTCAGTCAAAAATTGAATTAGTCATCGAACCAGGTAGGGCAGCAATTGCTGGTTGTGGTACGTTACTGGCACGGGTAGTTTCGACTAAGTGGCAAGAAGGTAAGCAAATAGTTGGAGTCGATACCACCGTAGCTAACCTCTCCGTACCAGCGGTACATGGAGGCGATCGCGAGATTGTTACCTGGTTAGAAAATCCACCTTTACATCCTACCGATGTTTGTGGCAATACTACTTATTCCCGCGACTATTTAGGGCGAAATTGTAATTTACCAGCATTACAAATTGGAGATGCGATCGCGGTTCTCGATACAGGCGCGTACGGTTACGCCATGTCTTCTCATTTCCTCCACCGTCCTCGTCCTGCTGAGGTATTAATTGAAAATAATACCCATCGTTTAATCCGCCAACGCGAAAATTACAGCATTTTATTAAATGGGCAAATATTTAATTAAAATTAAACATTAAACGCAAAATTTCCGTAGGGCGGATTCACCAACAATCCCTTATCCAATCTAAGAATCTCAATAAACTCACTCTACAGACAATACAGTATATTCAAGCCAAGCCAAAATATTTATGGGAATGAAATGTATCCACTGCGGCACAGATAATGACTTACGCGATCGCACTAATAATTTCGGTCGTTGTAAAAGATGCGATCGTCCCTTTGCTTTTGAACCTTCAACTGTAAAAGATACTGCTTTAAATTTTACCGATCCTTTCTTTGCTAAAGCGATCGCGGATATTTCAGCGAACAATACTTTATCTTTTACGCCCAAACAATTTTCTTATTTTTTAGATCGACGCTTAAAAAAACGAATTGGTAAAAGTGGTTTCGGCTGGCTATTTCTCTATTTGTTCTTCAATGTTTGGGCAACTTTATTTTTTGGCGGTTTTTTATCTTTTATATTGCGCGGTTCTTCCTTTCTTATTGCATCGCTTGTTACTAATCTAATTTTTATTATTACATTTTTTAACTACAGCCATTCCAGAAAATTTAGCGATCGCACTAGAAATGCCAATGCGAGAAATTTACAGATTGTCGGAGGTATAATTTTAGCTGGAGGTACTTTTTTGGGTTTAGTCAGCTTGCGATCGTTTCCCGTATTTGCAGCTTATATAGTTTTGGGAATGATATCAATTTTCTTAGGTACTCGTCAAAAAATTCGACAATCGACCATCACTGAAGAATTTTTATTTGAACAAAATCAGTTTCAAGATTGGATAGATCGTTGGGTAGCTGCTAATGGTACGATCGATAAAATGCTACCTGCACCACGGGAAATAAGTAATCCCGTAACAGTAAGTTCCGAAGTGAGTGCCTATAGTTTCGATCGCCTAGTAGTTACCGATAGTACTGCGATCGCGCAACTTCTAATTGCTAATAACTTTCACTTTGAAAATAACTGTGCAATTTTAAGTATTACAGGTTATCCCCAAAATATTTTCTCTACAGTCATGAATATGCTACACCGCAATCCTGAATTAAAAGTCTATGCAATCCATGATGCAAGTCCGAGGGGAGTCAGTCTAGTACACAATCTTCGCACGAGTCCCCAATGGTTTCAAAATAGTCATATAGAAATTTTCGATCTAGGACTGTTACCACGTCAGATTCTAGCTAGTCGTAATACGTACGTGAGAAACTCAGATGAATCTGCACGAACAGCTAGACAATTACCTGAAGCAGTACGTCAAAGCTTATCTCAGCCAGAATTAGCTTGGTTAGACAGCGGTAACTTTGTTGAATTAGAATCCTTCACGCCACAGCGAATTATTCGAGTCTTAAATCTAGGAATTAGCCAAAGTCAAAATCCACAGAATGATAGTTTAATCTTAGTAGATGATGTAGGGGTATACGACGGTAGTGGATATATTTTTGCTGCTGATAGTTTTGGTTAATTTTTTCTATTCACCTGCAACCAAATTTCTAAAGTTACCATTAACCACAACTTTAACCCGTAACGGGGGAAAACTTCGCCGCGATAATTCAACCATTCGCGAATTAAATTTTGGTTTAAATAAGGTGCGATCGCGGCATTTCGATTTAATAATAATTCCTTTGCTTGTCTGTACCATAAATGCCGAAACCATTGCTGCATAGACATAATCATCCCGCTTTTAGGACGATTTAAAACGATCTCTGGTAGTAAGTCAGCTACCGCAGATTTCAAAACCGCCTTTTCTGTTGCACCCGAAAGTTTATACTCAGACGGAATTTGCATACTCAATTCAACAATACGCGGATCGAATAAAGGCGATCGCGCTTCTAATCCTGCGGCTTGCGTGAGATTATTGACTTTAGTTAGAATGTAATCTGCACCTTTAAATTTGATATTTAATAACATCAAACGATTCAAAAAAGTTACCTCTGTATCCTGTAGGTCTGCTGCAAAGACAGATGGTGCAGTTATCACCTTTTGCCATACATCAGACTTGAATAACCTTGGTAAATCGACAAAACATTTTTGAAATGATGTAAAATAAGCAGTTAAAGGATCTGCCGAACCGTAAAGACTATTTAACAGCATTGGTTTATTTTTGGGACCAGCAAAGCACGGATCGCCTCCTTCACCGTTAAGAATTACGTTGACTGATTCCTTCGCGACTCTTCCCAGTAATAAATTAGGTACGGTTAAACCTTCACCGATAGGATCGTCTAAATAAGCTAAAGTTTCCGGTAACAATTTCCAGATCTTTTCTGGCGAAACTTCTAAAATATGGTGTTGAGTTTGACAGTGAGATGCTACTAAATTAGCAAACTCAAGTTCGCTGGGGTACTTCTCGCCAAAATGAATCGAGTAAGTACGAACGGGGTAATCGTGCAATTTTGCTGCTAAAGCCGCGATGCAACTCGAATCAATTCCCCCTGATAAATAAACTCCTACAGGTTCCCCAACTGGTAAAGCTTCTTGTACGAGTTCTTCTAACAGCGATCGCACCTGCTTACCATGCCATTCTAAAGGTTTTTCGGCATGACAAATCTGTTCTTGGGGTTGCCAATAAACTCTTATTTGTTCTGTGGACAATTGCAAACTCGTCCCTGGACGTAATTCTCGCACGTCTTGCCACAGAGTTTGAGCACCAGGAACAAACGCACAACAAAGATAATCCCGTAATGCAACTAGGTTTAGTTCATTAGAACGATAGGGAGTCAGCGATCGCGCCCTCGGTGCAATCCAACGAGTTGCTCCAGATGTCGTATAGTATAAAGTCTTCATCCCGACGCGATCGCGCCCCAACCATAATTCTTCTTTTTCCCGATCCCACACCACCAACGCAAACATTCCTTGCAGATGTTGTAGAGTTTCAACTCCCCACCGTTCCCACATCTGGGCGATAATGGCTGCACTTTCCCAAAAGGGTTGGGAATCGTCTTTAGCCTCCTTTCCTAAGGGGGGTTGGGGGGATCTCTCCAAATCGCCTACAATAACAAACCGACCGCTGGGACTAAAAACAGGTTCAGCCCGAACAAATGCAATTCGAGATTCGCGCCAAGTGACATCCTCAACTAGACAATCGACTTGTCCCCAAGCAACCAACCAAGGTGGGGTAACTGAAATTTTGGGATCTGCGATCGCGCGACGGGAAAACAGCAAGTGAATAACCAATAATGACTTTCAAGCTGTCTATTTTACGAAACCATAGCCAACTTTGGAGAAATTGTAGCATCAACTTTTTTTTCCCAAAGTCGTCTTATCAGCTTACCTTCGTACCTCTGTTCGCGCAAACGCCTACAACAGCTTTCTAACACGATGGTTTCTTCGTATTTACCAACTGACATAATTAGTCTGTCGGCATTTTGCATTTGATAATTAAATATACTAGGGGCGCTATTCTGGGAGAGACTTTTATCTGTAAATACGACATTAGGATACTTAGTATCGACACACCAGGACATATAGCCCGATTCTGGTTTTTTGCGATATTCCCAACTCATCTTAATCCCAAATTCAACTCGTTCTAGATCGTGAGTTCGGGCGATCGCTAATATTTCAGATTCACTTAACCAATCTAAACTTAGCGTTAGTAACGGAGAAACCCAAACCCCTGTCGAACGCAACCAATAATCGTAAAGCTGATAATGGAACGGCATAGTTGCATAATTCTCCTTGGGAAAATCAAAGCAGTATACCGATCTCTACCAGCCGCGATCGCAGTTTTACGGATTATTTTAAAAAATTATTGACAAAAAGCGCTAGATGTGAATTGACTATCCTACAAACGTTTGACTTTTAATTTTTGACTGTTGACTTACCTAGTACTTGTGATTGGATGCTAAGAATAAAAGATCGATAACCTCGCCAAAGCCTAAACCAAAAGTTGCTACAACTGCTAAAAATAAAAAAGTATTGAAGCGGCTAAAACCAGCAAATCGCATTTCTACATTCGCCAAGAATGTGATAGCCAAAGGCATGACAATAATCGGAATTAAGATCGATCGCGCCGCAGCTAAAGCAATCAACACGCACACCAAAAGCATTGCTACGATCAAAAGCAAACCTTGAGAAGCAAATTTCATAATTTGCTCTAAAGCAACAATACTTTTCCAAGATAAAGCTAATCCTACAGCCGCTACGCAGGCTCCAACAAACCAAAAGATATGGTAAGCAGATAGATACCATCCTAATAGTGCGTATGCTAGCCAGAGAGCAACGACAGGTAGCAGAGGGATTCTATTCAGAAGTCCAGCGTTCATAAGTGAGTCTTAACTCTGCGATCGGGAACAGGTATAAATATGGCAGACAGCACAGAAACCTACCTGCATTTTAAACCAAGCATCTGCACGCCCGCTTCCTACTGTAAGAAGAGTTAATTTATTTTTGGTAGTTGACAATTGGTATTTTTACGAAGAAGGAGCCAGGAGCCAGGAGCCAGGAGTTAGGAGCCAGGAGAATTAAAAAAACTTTAGTTATGGGTTTAATGCCCGTTAAAAAATCAATAATTATGTCGAGATACATAGTACGAGACATAATCAGTCAATATTTCAATCCCACGTATTTATTCGTGGGTCATTCTGACTCCTGACTCCTGACTCCTTTGAATTCTAACGTCTCACTTGTTTCTCTGTTTGAGTGCGATGAGTAACACAGAAAACTTCAGCACTGTCATTCTGAACGATGCAGAGATAGCATGGCAGGCAAATGCTAATAATGCCTATGGCTACCAGGTGTTTCAACTACCACTAGAAAAATTAGCGAAGTTCAAAGCAGAATGTACCCCAACAATACAGGCGTCGTCAACAGAGTAGGGATTTTGGCATGATGTTAATAGCTTGTTTGTTTTCACCCATCAAAATTGAACTCAATATCTCTCATGACCGATAGCGACAATACAATTAAACTCGACCAATTTTTAAAATTCATCGGCATCGTACCAACAGGCGGACAAGCCAAACTCATCATCCAGGGAGGTGAGGTTTTCGTTAATGGCATACTAGAAACCCGACGCGGACGGAAGTTAAAATCGGGCGACAGCGTAAAAATAGCAGAACAAACTTTTGATGTAAACTTGGACGAGCTTTAAAATAACGCGATCGCATTAAGACACCAACCGCAATCCCCGCGCCAAATCTTTGCATAACTGCGTTGGTTTACTCACATCCGGTTTAATTAAACAGTCATCCGCAGTAAACGCATAGTTTGCCACCTCTAACTTTAACGCCCACTTTGTCAATGGCAATTTTCCCCAAGTCTCTACAAACTCTACAACGCCTTTAGGTCTTTTAGAGCGTTCTACATTTTGCAAAGCACAGGCAATACTAAGCTGATTGAATCCCCTAATTAAAGGATCGGGATAGGGAAATGGATCTTTTTCTCCGGCTCTAATGCGTCCAAAATATTCCAGCACACCTGAAGCTAATAGAGAAAGTATCTCTGAATGGTTTAATTTAGTAGGATCGTAGCTCATAGGTTTGACAGACCAAATGGGTCGCCCCATATCAAACCAGAGCGCGTGACTTTACGTAACTTTGAATGTGCCACTATTTAGAGTGGATTGATTGGCGCACCACGCACCGCCTACTCCTATAAGATACCGATTGCGTGCAGTAGTCCTTTGCCAGTGATTAACTCGATAATCAGCGCAATAAAGCCGAGCATGGCAATTCTACCATTCCAAATTTCTGCCGAGGTCGTCATGCCCCACTGCCATCGCTCCTGAGGGTACATTTTGACTCGCTTTTTCATTTGCGACACATGAGACAGTTTAACGCTGGGAGAATTTAAGGCTTCGATAGTTAAATCTGCCATCCCATCAATAAATTGAGCGTGAGTGTTGAGGGCTGGGACGCGACGGAAGTTATGTATACCTACTGATTCTGCAACTTCTCGATACTCCATATCAATTTCTTGCAGAGTTTCTATGTGTTCGGAGACAAAACTAATCGGCACGACAACCATATCTTGTACTCCTTGTTTGCCCAGCTCTTGAATGGCATCTTCTGTATATGGTTGCAGCCATTCTACGGGACCGACACGGCTTTGATAAGCTAAGGTGTAAGAATTAGGGCGGTTGAGAGTCTGCATTATGAGCGCCGTACATTCCTCAATTTCTTGCTGATAGGGGTCGCCTGCTTCCTCAACATAACTTTTTGGTACGCCGTGAGCGCTAAAGAAGACATGCACTGCATCAGGATTGGGAAATCCATCCAACTCTTGGGCAATTAACTGCGCCATTGCTTGCAGATAGCCTGGTTGCTTGTACCAAGAAGGGATAACCGTATACTCAATGCTACTTAGCTTGGGGTCTTCTAGCCACATCTTTTGCAGCAAGCGGAAGCTAGAACCACTGGTGCTGATGGAAAACTGCGGGTAGAGTGGTAAAATCACCAAGCGGTCAATACCATCGCGCTTGATGCGGGCGATCGCTTCTTCGGTGAATGGATGCCAATAACGCATCCCGATATACATTTGGGTTGGTTGCCCTTTTTCTGCGAGTCGGGCTTGTAGTGCTTGTGCCTGAGCTTCCGTGATGCGCCGTAAGGGAGAACCGCCACCTATGTGCTTGTAGTTTTCTTGCGATCGCTTCGTGCGCAAGGTTGAGATCCACCATGCCAGGGGTTTTTGCAGCCAGGGAAACGGCAGGCGAATAATTTCCGGATCGGCAAACAAGTTAAATAGAAATGGTCTGACATCTTCTAGTCGATCTGGCCCACCTAGATTAAGTAATAGTACTCCCACTCGACCCATAGCAGTTTTGTTACCCCAATTTCTTCAGCTTTGTTACTGATTTTAACAATACATCTTTTAACAATACATCTTTATTCAAGATATCGGTCAACAAATATTCATAACGACAGTTTTCTTTGGGAATAGAATGCGTTTCCCTGACGCGAACGCGCGATCGTATCTACGATCGAGATGGCTTCTATATCTAAATCCCGATTTGAGGATGAAAACATGGCAACAATATTACGAGAATGGAGCTATCGCTATCAATGGTTTTACGATACAGTTTCTCGACTAGCGGCGTTAAGCGTGGGCGGAGAAGAAAAGTTCCGTCAAATAGCTTTGCAAAACTTAACAATTCAGCCAAATACTCGAGTTTTGGATCTTTGTTGCGGTAGCGGACAAGCAACTGAGGTGCTAGTGAAATATTCTCAAGATGTGACGGGGTTAGATGCATCTCCTTTATCTTTGAAACGAGCGCAACACAATGTACCGCAAGCCAAGTATGTAGAAGCTTTTGCCCAGAAGATGCCTTTTAGCGATCGCAGTTTCGATCTCGTTCATAGCAGCATGGCGATGCACGAAATGACAGCCGAGGAATTGCGACAGATTTTGAGGGAAGTACATCGTATCCTCAAGCCAGGTGGCATTTTCACTTTGGTCGATTTTCATCCACCGACGAATTGGTTATTCGTGCCTGGAATCTACCTATTTCTCTTTTTATTTGAAACAGAGACAGCTTGGCATTTATTGCGCGAGGATTTAGCTGGGTTACTAGAAGAAGTAGGGTTTGAGTTGCAAGATCGCGCTCTATACGCAGGTGGAAGCTTGCAAGTGATTCAAGCGATCGCGCCAGCTAATTAATCCACCATTATCAATTACCCATTACGATTTACCATAAAATTTGAGGGTTGCATGACGAAGCATGATGAAAACAACGGGTAAAGTTTACCTTGTCGGTGCGGGACCAGGAGATGTTACTTACCTAACAGTAAGGGCGTTGCAGCTGTTGAGCCAAGCAGAGGTATTGATCTACGATGCTTTAGTCGATCCGCAATTGTTAGAACTAGTGCCGTCGAATTGTCTCCAACTAAATGTAGGTAAGCGCGGCGGACAATCCAGCACCCCTCAAGCAGAAATCAATCGCCTATTAGTAGAGTATTGCCAAACAGGACAACAAATAATTCGGCTCAAAAGCGGCGATCCGTTCATTTTTGGGCGAGCCACAGCAGAAATTGAGGCATTAGTCACCGCTGGCTGCCAGTTTGAGGTTGTACCTGGACTTTCTTCTGCCTTAGCCGCACCCACCCTAGCAGGCATTCCCCTCACCGATCCCGTGATGAGTCGTTGTTTTGCTGTAACAACTGCCCACGAACCAGAACTCGTCAATTGGGAAGGTTTAGCATCAATTGGAACGCTAGTGTTTCTGATGGGGGGGCAACAACTACCAGAGATTGTCAAGCGGTTAGTCAGACACGGGCGATCGCCCCACACGCCAATTGCGATCGTGCGTTGGGCGGGAACCACAAAACAGCAAGTTTGGACTGCCACCCTCGAAACAGTTGTAGCTCAAACCGATGGCTTAAATCTTTCTCCTGTTGCGATCGTGGTTGGTGAAGTCGTCGGCTGGCGCGAGTATTTGCAACCAGATCGGGAGCGAGGAGTGTTAGCGAAGCGAGACGAAGTCCGGAGTGAGGAGCGAGGGGGATATAAGAGAGCTGAGGGAGCTGAGGGAGAAAAAACACTCACCACACACCACGACGCGGCACGCGGCTTAATGCGGGAATGCGATTCCCGCACCGCCCGCTTTCCAATGCGGAGGAAACCTCCGCTTCCGCCCGCTTCACCACGCACCACTTTCTTTCCCGACTCCCACTCTCCCACTACCGACTCCCCACTTTCAGGAAAAACTATTCTTGTCACCCGATCGGTGGGACAATCGAGCCAATTTTGCGATCGCCTGGTAGAAATGGGTGCAACCGCCATTGAAATGCCAGCATTGGAGATTGGTGCGCCTTCGAGTTGGATAGGGTTAGATGATGCGATCGCGCAGTTATCGGATTTTGATTGGTTGGTTTTGACTTCTACGAATGGTGTAGATTATTTTTTTGAACGCCTGTTAGCTAAAGGTAAAGATACGCGGGCGTTAGCCGGGGTAAAAATTGCTGTGGTAGGACAAAAAACTGCTCAGAGTCTTCAACAAAGATACTTACAACCAGATTTTATTCCTCCTGATTTTGTTGCTGATTCCTTAATAGAAACTTTTCCTGAATCTTTAGCGGGTAAAAAAGTTTTATTTCCCAGAGTTGAGACTGGAGGACGAGAAGTCTTAGTCAAACAATTTACTGCCAAAGGTGCAGAGGTGGTAGAAGTTGCGGCTTATGAATCGCGTTGTCCGCAGTCAATTGCTCCTGATGCACTAGAAGCATTACAAAGTCATAAAGTGGATATTATTACTTTTGCTAGTTCTAAAACAGTTAGAAATTTCTGCCAACTCATAGCACCATATAACAACATTAATTTAGATAGAGTTTGTGTAGCCTCTATTGGACCTCAAACCTCCAAAGACTGTATAACTCATTTGGGAAAGGTTGATATAGAAGCAGAGGAGTATACCTTAGATGGTTTGTTACAAGCAATTGTAGCTTGGGTAGAAAAAAGTGAGTAGTGAAGGGATACAAAATAATTGCAAATCCCGAATTATCGGTCTCACTGGTGGGATTAGCACTGGTAAAAGTACTGTTTCTCAATACTTAGCAACTGAATATCATTTACCAGTTCTTGATGCAGATATCTATGCAAGAGAAGCGGTACACCTTGGTTCGCCAATTTTAAATGCGATCGCCCAGCATTACGGTACAAACATTTTGCAGGCTGATGGGACGCTGAATCGCCAACAGTTAGCGCGAATCATATTCAATAACTCTACAGAAAAGCAGTGGTTAGAAGCACAAATTCATCCTTACGTGCGCGATCGCTTTGAGCAAGAGATTGATAAATTATCTGCTCCTACAGTTGTATTAGTTATCCCTTTGTTATTTGAAGCAGAGATGACAGATTTAGCGACAGAGATTTGGGTGGTTTCCTGTTTGCCGCAACAGCAAATAGAACGACTTATGCAGCGCGATAATTTAACTGTAGAACAAGCACAGGCGCGAATTAACAGTCAAATGCCATTGTCGGAAAAATGCGATCGGGCTGACGTTGTTTTGGATAATTCTTCTACCTTGGAAGATTTGAAACAGCAGGTAGATTTAGCGATCGAGAAGATTCTACGACCCAGTTGAGTAGTGGCAGATCGCTCTTGCATCATACCAAAAATTTTTATTCCATTGACTTCAGCAACTTTGTAGGGAAACAAGCAGAGAGTAGAGTTTATGATTCTGGCTCCGATAAAGGTTTAGGACTGTCCAATTCTGCTAGAGCCACCTTGACACAATTCTGAACTCCTTGCCAATCGCGTTCTGATAACTGCCCAATACAGAACAAGTTGGCAGAAGCAGGCAATGTCACGATAAAACTCCGAAAAACAGATGTAACTCGTAAACCAGCTGCTTGCCAGTCCTGAAGCACATAATCAGTTACACCTAACGCAGTTGTCTGAGTCGTAATCAACCCAATTATTACATCGGGGCGATTTGCATGATATGTTGTCGAAGATAAAATGACAGCAGGACGACGCTTGATACCTGTGATGCCAGGAAAATCAACAGTAACGACATCACCTGGATTGAAGTCACTCAGTTAATTCCTCGCTCTCAGAGTAGACTGTTGCAGCATACTGTAAGGAAAAGGCAACTAGATCGAGCTGGTCTTGCTCTGTCCATGTATCGCTTTGGTCAATAACACCAGCATCATGCTGTACCAAATCGTTGAGAATCAGCGTTGCCAAGCGCAGCCGCTCCGATGGTGGCAAAGTGCGAATGACCTGGGTATAAATTTCCTGAATAGTGGTTGGCATAATCAACCCTCCTACCACTCATCCTAATCTAAACCTGTAACTGCTGCCTTGCAAATACTTGTGCGGATGTATAATGCCACGAGTATGAAACGTCTAAGTATCGTGTGTGGGCTGCCAGTCAGCAGAGACAAGCCCCATCTGTCGTGCCTCGCTCAACTCGATAAAGCCCAACGCTGCAAGATGAGCCAAAGCATACTGCCATGCGTTAGGGTCACACTCGAAAACATACATATATCCGTCAGCTACAAATCCAGCGCTACCGTCTTCGTAGGGCGTAAAGTCAGTGTACTCGAAATCATCACCGCGCTTCCGAACGAACGTGTATGTTTTACCGACTTTCGGCTTTTTCATGGCGGATAGACGAGAGCTAACTTAATTATTAGATCGACTTTTTCTATATAGCACTTACATAGAGCGAACTGTATTGTAAGTCTGCGCTTGTTTTCCCTTTTTGAAGGTGAATACATAGCAAGCTCTTCATATATTACGTCATCGCGGCGATCTCATAAAAATCTTTCATTGGCAAGCGTGCAAAATGGCAGATAAAATAAGACAAATGGCACACATATCTAGAGTTTGAGGAGCTATGACAGTACGTACCAGCAATTCCAAAAAAAAGGCTGCTAGCGGTACAGCTCAACCTACTGTGAAGTATCATGTCCTGCAAAGTGTTGCGAATACCTATGAACTAGATAGTCGCCAAAAGGAAGCTCTTTTTGGTATTCCCGCACGAACCCAAGCTAGGTACAAGAAAGATGATTCTGTATTAAGTCCACTTGTGATCGATCGCTTGGAGCGTTTTAACCGGATTACAAAGCAGGCGATCGATCTGTTTGAAGATGAGGAGGAAACTAAAAGATGGTTGAGTACGCCGAAAGCTAGTCTCGACAACAAAACTCCTCTGGAAGCACTGACTACAGACGCAGGAGCAAAACAAGTAGAGCAAATACTCTATCGTGCTGAGTATGGGGTATACGGTTAGTGAAAATCTGGCGTATATGCAAAGAAAAACACAAAAATTCTGCTTTCTCTGGCGAAGGTGGTATTTATACTGCTGGTCGCTGGACACCTCAAGGCATTAGAGCAGTTTATACATCGGAAAGCCTAGCACTTGCAACCCTCGAAGTATTTGTCCACACTGAGAGCAACAAAATTCCTTTAGTTGGCATTCGTGCTTTTATTGCAGATAACATTGTTGTTGAAGAAATTAAAATTGATGACTTACCGAGCAATTGGCAGGAAGAGTCTGCTTATCCATCCTTGCAGGCAATTGGTGATGCTTGGTTGCGATCGCAACGAACTCCAGTTTTAAAAGTTCCTTCTGCAATCATTCCATTCGAGTACAATTATATTCTCAATCCAGATCATCCCAAGCTTCAAATTTCAACCGAGCCTCCTTTTAACTTTAAATTCGATCGGCGAATGTGGAAAAGAGCTAATCCTTGAACATCTGTTCATAACGAGTTTGAGGCTAGTTGGAGCTGTTTTTCAATCGCATCACACGCAACGCTAACTCCATTTTCTGCTTGAATCATCCATCCAATTTCTGTTGCTTTGGTCGTATAGGTAGGGTTTTCTAATAACTCGCGTAACTCCTTAGCTACCCGTGATGCTAGATATCGATTGCGGGAAACTGTGCGAGAAGTTCCTAAACGTTCGACCCTTGCGGCATTATCCGGCTGATCGTGACTGTAGGGCATAATTAAGGTTGGACGACCTGCGCGTAATGCTTGCGCCGTCGTCCCAATTCCTCCTTGATGCACGATCGCACAAGCGTAAGGAAAAATTTGAGAGTAGGGAGCATAGCTAACCGTCAAAATATCTTTTGAAAGGTTCTCCGGAGGTGGATTTTTCCCAATTAATAACACAGCACGACGGTTTAACAGCCTTGCAGCTTGAATACTTTCCTGATAAAAGTTACCAGGAGCCATAACTGCGGCTGAACCAAGAGTAAAAACAATTGGCGGTTCACCTGTATCCAAAAATTGCTTTAGTTCAGGTGTAATTGCTGCTCCATTGTGACTCCCATCATAAAATGTTGAGCCTGCGACTACTGTATTTGTAGCCCAATCCGGTTGAGGTTTTGCCAACACGGGAGAGAATAGGGCGATCGTCAGATAGGGGGAAAACTTATCGTCAATGAAGGGATTCCCAACCAGTGCAGGCAAACCTAGTTCGCGACGAAATTGGAGAACGGGTTCAGCCCAAGAATTGCTGACAAGCTTGGCAAAGTTGATGACTCCCCGATTAGCGATCGCCCCAAAACCACGCAATTTTGCTAAAAAAGGAAATGGAGCCAACACGGGTGGATCGTAAACGGAGAAAAACGAAATTGGAGCCATTGCACTTGATGCCCATCTGATTCCCAATTTTTCCGCCACCAACCGAGCTGCAACGACTCCTTCACCTGCAAAAATAAAATCTGCACTCTTGACACTTTGCATCAAGTCTGCATACATCTCGCGTAAACTCGGACAAACCCACTTTCGGACGATATACTCTGAACCTGTCTGCACATCCATCATCCGCGCCATCTCTTGAGGATCGTTGAGAGCGGTATTGTCGGGACGCAGCCGATGAAACTCAAACCCCAAGGCTTCAATTTTGGCTTGATATTCTTTATGCGTGGCGAATGCAACATCGTGACCGCGTTTTCGTAATTCCACCGCGATCGCAATTTTGGGATGCAGATCTCCCAAAGAACCGATTGTAGTGACAATAATTCGACTCACAATCTTGCCTCTCGGTCTACTTTTAGAAGATTTAAAACAGCAGGTAGATTTGGCGATCAGCAGATTTATGACAGGTTAGTCCTTCACTTTAGTGATTTTCATGGAACCAGCAGCATCATCCAAAATAACCTTGCTATTAATTCCTTGCAAATACTCATCCGTTGCCTTCCTGCATCCACCCCAATCATGATAGTCATCAAGAATTATGCTGCCACCGAGCGTCAGATAGGGAAAAATTCGCTCCAAAGAAGTCTTTACAGGGTCATACCAATCAACATCGATATGGGCAAAGGCAACGGGACTATCTATTGTCATTGTGTCCTGAAGCAAGCCTTGAACCAGCGATACGCATTGTTTTTCGCAGTCAATTCCAAAGCTTTTCAAATTCGATTGTACAATCTCGTATAGGTCCTCTTCATAACCATAGTATTTGTCGCCGCCAATTCCCTTCGATTTGCCTTCCACAATTGTCTGATAGCGATCGTGTACGTCCTGCGTATCTTCATTTGTGGGTGGAGGGATCATGCCAAAAACATCGTAAGTGAATAGGGGTCTTTCAGCTCTTTTCAATGATGCAATCAAAATAGTAGAGCCGCCAAGCGCACAACCAGCTTCGAGAAAGATTCCTGGTAAGTTGCTTTCTTCGATCGCGCGACACGTATTCGTAAGGCTGGCTAGCTTACTGTCTGATAAATAGGTCAGATTTTTGGAGCGGATACGAGCAATTAACTCGCGATCTGCCGGGCTCAGCTCTGATAATAGGGATTCTTGAGTACCCGCTCCCTTCCTCAAAAGAGACTTTATCCAAGAACTTATATTTCTCATGCTTCATGCATTTTAAAGGCTAACAATCTATTGAAGTCAGTGACTCGCACAACTTGCAAATGAAATGGCTACGAATGAAAAGGAACAGTTATCAAAGGTAAGAGTGACAACAGCAGCCACAACCAAGACCAATTAAATTGCGGCTGGGTAGCAGGCGCTGATGGCTCTAATAAGGCGTTGATGCGTTCGTTCAAGCGTTCTGCTTGACTGGCTGCGCTGAAGGCAGCACAAAAACTCGTCATTGGCACGATCGCGGAACGCACGACCAATAACAAAGATTCTGCCAAAGTCAGCGGATCGACTTGCTGAGCCGCCCGATTATCTGCCCGCAGTTCCCGTAACAGTAACAATTCTTCCCATAAGGCTTCTGTTTGTGGCAACCAAGCCGTGCAGGCGCGTATCCAGCCTAACCAGAAAAACCAGAAAGTATCTCGGTAGTAGTAATGTGCTTGTTCGTGGGCAATGACAGCGGCTAACTGTTCTGGGGTGAGAATGTATAGCAATCCCTGGCTGACAACTAATTCCGGTCGCCAGAAGCCAACTAAAGCGCTAAACAGCACGGGAGTTTCTAAAATGCGGCAAAATGCGCCCTCTACTTGCTCTTGGGGATAGGTACGAGTCTGACTCACAGCTCGCCAGCCTTGCCATGCCAGCTTAAGTCCTAATGCGATCGCCACGATCGACCCAATTACCGTCAGTCCGTAGCTATACCAACCTACAGACAAACCCAACATCGTGCCTTGGGTTCCCATAAACAATACCGATATTCCCGCGATCGCCAATAATAATGGGGGAAAGAGAAAAAACCATAGCGTTTGTCCCCAGCGTCGCTGCCAGTCACCTGAAGCTGATGACCAATTCTGCCGCACGTTCCAAGCCACTACTAATGCAGCCAAAATCATGATGGTGTGCATTACTTCTCCTCCCGTTGTTGGCGTGCAGCTTGAATGCGCTGAGCGATCGCTTCAAGCTGTTCTAGGCTAGTGCGATCGAGACTATCAACAAAAGCAGCCACAACATCGGGATTGCCAACTGCCAGAAAGCGATGTAGCTTTTCATGCGCCTCTATAACTTGCGCTTGTTCCTTCGTTACCAACGGTCGCCAATAAAAAGCCCGTTCTTGTTTATCGCAAGCTAACCAGCCTTTTTCTGTCAGGCGGCGCAGCACTGTGGTAACAGAAGTGTAGGCTAACTCTCTATCTGGATCGGCAAGAATGCGATCGTGTACGTCCTTGACAGTCACGCGATCGAGTTCCCAGACAATATGTAAAATTTCTGTCTCTAATGGACCGAGGGATAGCTGTTTGGGACGGTAATTAGGCAGCGGAGACATAAGCTAAGTCAAAAGTCAAAAGTTAAAAGTCAAACATTACTGATAACTGGTCGCTGATATTCGCTGCTTTCCAGGTTACACCGTCAGAGTTATCTCTCGCGACATTTTTTGTGAAAATTTGACTTGTGAAAGTTTGACATCTTGTCTTTTGACTGTCATCCAGAATCCAAACTAAGCTAGGTGTTCGATTCCAGCCTGTTTTTATACAAAAAATCAAAAACCCTTGATTCTGGGGTGGATGTCTTCCACCCTTTTTCAACATCTTAGCTGGATCGATCGCCGATCCTATTTGTGAAAGAAGGAGATTGAAATCATGCGCAAGATCGCGTTAGCTTTGCTGTCGGCTGTTGCTATCTTTACTCTAGCTTTTCCCAGTACAGCTCTAGCAGCAGACATAGGTAACGGAGCCAAAATTTTTAACAGTAACTGTGCTGCTTGTCACATGGGAGGGAAAAATGTGGTAATGGCGACAAAAACACTACAAAAAGATGCTCTAGAAAAATTTAGTATGAACTCCTTAGCAGCAATTATCAACCAAGTCACAAATGGTAAAAATGCTATGCCTGCTTTCAAAGGAAAATTGAATTCCCAGCAGATTGAAGATGTTGCTTCCTACGTGCTGGAAAAAGCTGAAAAAGGATGGAGCTAAAACAGCGATCGGCGATCGGTTATC
>ERZ1066120.1109-NODE-1109-length-18650-cov-12.395375_pt1 | contig 18650 bp, 13 predicted proteins | sample MGYA00382767_ERZ1066120 | MGnify/ENA primary metagenome ERZ1066120 (study PRJEB33369, sample SAMEA5778350) | biofilm metagenome | biome: Industrial cooling water; feature: Water cooling tower basin; material: Biofilm | place: United Arab Emirates | collected...
GGGGACGGCGGCCCGGCGAGGCGGGCGCGCCGCCCCCGGCTCGGGCTCCGGGGCGGCGTGAACGGACCCGTCCTCGCCGCGTGTGGCCAGCATGTCCGTGCCGAACAGCGGCAGGCGCGCGACCTCGCGCGTGCGCCCCCGCGGGCGGCCGTGGCGCCGGTGTTCGATATAGAAATACAGCCCCACCAGGGCGCCGCCGACCAGCAGCAGGGCGAGGGCAACGACGGGTCCGTCAGGCATCCGCGTGCGACGAAACGGGAAAGGGGAACGGTGCGCCGGCACCCGTACAGCCGGACGAAGTTGGCCCCGCCGGTCGCGGGGCGCAACGCGCCCCAGCACTGCTACGCGTTCGACGTTGACGCGTTACCGGGGCGAAAGTATACTTTTCGGTTCTTCCGGACCTGTAGCTCAGTTGGTTAGAGCGCACGCCTGATAAGCGTGAGGTCAGTGGTTCAACTCCACTCAGGTCCATGCCGTCCGGCGCCTCCACGGCCGTCGGACGCCGACGTTTCGACGCCCCCGGCCGCCACGCGCGCCCGGGGCGTCGTGCGTTCGGGGGATGACCCGCGTCGCTCACCCCGTGCGCGCGGTGCGGGTCGATGCGAGGCTCGCCGCGACGGCGTCGACCGCCCGCGTGCTCGGCACTGCGGGCCACGCCGGCCAGTCGGCGCGGACCGCCGCGAGGACGGACCGCGCCTCGTCCTCGCGGGCCTCCCGCAGGAACAGGCGGGCGTGGTCCACCGCCACCCACGCCTGCGCGACCCGGAATTCCATGGCGCGCGCCTGGGCGGCCGCGGACACCAGGTCCGCGTGCGCCTCGTGCGCTGCGGCGCTGCCGCGCGTGGCGGCGCGGGCGCGGAGCAGGTCGGGGACGCCGAGCGGCTCGCCGGTGCGCTCGGCGATGCCGAGTCCGGCCGCGACCGCCTCCGCGGCCTCGTCGGTCCGCCCCTCGCCGAGCAGGGCGTGGGCGAGGGCGGCATAGAAATCGGTCAGCACCACCCAGCTCTGCATCGCCTCGAGGGTGCCGATGGCGCGGCGGAGCGTGGTGATGGCTTCGGCGCGGCGGCCGATGGCGCCGAGCGCCATGCCGAGGAACCCCTCGTTCCAATAGCGCTCCGACACAACGCCGTACTCGTCACACAGGGCCACGGCATCCGCGGCGCGGCGGGCGCCCTGCTCGGCCCGCCCGGCGTGCACGTCCAACTCGGTGGCGTGCAGCACGACGAAGGCGCGCTCGCGAGGGTCCCGCGAGCGCGCGGCGTCGTCCAGCGCCTGGGCGACCAGCGCGTCGGCCCGCGCGAACTCGCCGAGGCGCCAGGCGGCCTGCGCCGCCACCGACCGGCTGATGACCAGCGGGTCGGAGCCGACGATCGCGCGCAGCGCGCGCCGGAGTTCGGGGGTCGCCGTCGCGGTCTGCTCGACGGCGGCCAGGGCCGGGCGGAAGCGCCCGACGTACAGGTTGGAGACCAGCGCACTGTCGCTCATCGCCCGGACAACCGGGTCGCCCGAGCTGTCCGCCACCCGGCGTAACTCCTCGGCCACCTCGACGCCCTTAGCGGGATCGCCGCTGGCGATATGGAAGACGCACAGCCCCCAGAGCACCGGGGCGAGCTGCGGCACGTTGCCGAGCGCGCGGCAGAGCGCGAGCGCGCGCCGCATCTCGTCGGCCGTGTCCGGGTGGTGGAAGCCCCGGCGGACGAGGTTGGTGAAGCCGAGCGAGAGCCGGAGCGGGAGCTCCGCGGCGTCGCGCTCGGCGCCGTCCCCCAGCAGGGCGACCTGCGCCAGGCCGCCGCGGGCGAGCGCCTCGGCCTCGGCGTAGGCGTAGAGCTGAGCGGCGCGGGTGGCGGCCGCGGCATAGGCGGCCGCCGCGCGCACGGGCTGCCGGGCGCTCACCCAGAGTGCCGCGAGCGCCGCCGACGCCTCGCTCGGCCCGGTGCCGTGGCGCTGCTCGATGGCCGCCGCCACGCGGCCGGCCAGGTCGACGCGGCGCGAGGGGCTGAGCGCGGCGTAGAGAGCGTCGTGGTAGAGGGCGTGGGCGAAGCGGTACCGGACGGTGAGCGTGCGGTCCGGGAACTCGACCTCGCCCTCGCGGCGGACGAGCGCGTAGGCGTAGTCGAGGGCCGCGAGCCGCTCCTCGACCTCGGCGGCGTTCTCGCCGAGCGCGGCGGCTACCGCGGCGGCGTCGAACTCGGGGCCCTGGACGCTGGCGGCGGCGAGCAGGCGCCGGTCGGCGTCGCCCAGTTGGGCGATCTTCCGCTCGATCATGCTGCGGACCGAGGCCGGCACGTCGCGGGCGATGTCGGCGAGGGCGCCTTCGAGGCGCCAGTGGCCGTCGCGGACGGCGATGGCGCCGCGCGCGCCGAGGTCGCGGAGGACGTCGCCGAGGAAGAGTGGGTGGCCCTCGGTGCGCGCGTGGAGGAGGGCGCCGAACTCGGGCGGGAGCCGGTGGTCGGGGTAGCGGCGCGCGAGGAACTCGTCGACCGCCGCGGCGTCGAGGGCGTCGAGGGCGACCACCTGGCAGGCGCCGCGGGCCTGCAGGTCGAGCTGGACGTCGAGGAACGGGTGGCGGGTGCGGCGCATGTCGGCCGCGCGGTACGTGCCGACGAGGAGCGCGCGCGTGCCGGCGAGCCGCGGCGCGAGGTAGGCGATGAGGTCGGACGTGGACGCGTCGGCCCAGTGCAGGTCGTCGACGAACAGGATGAGTGGCGCGGCCCGCGCCGTCTCGACGACGAGCGAGACCATCTCGCGCTTGACCCGCTCGGGCGACGCGGCGAGGAGCCCGCCGTCGCGATCGGGCGCTCGCTCCGCGGGGCGGTCGCCGAGCCGGTCGACGCCGCGGGCCGGGGTGACGTCGGAGATCCGCTCGCCCGCGTCGTCGCCCACGAGCTGGTACCAGGTGGGCGCGACGCGGCGGACGAGGTTGCGGAGCCGCCCCGACGTGTCGCTGACGAGGGCCGCGTCGAGCGCCTCGAGGACGGGGAGGTAGGCCTCGGTGCCGGCCAGGCGCTCGGAGCACCGCCCGCGGGCGACGAGCGGCGGCGGGCCCCCGTCGTCGGGCTCGGCGGCCGCGGCCAGGCAGTGCTCGACCAGCGTCGTCTTGCCCACGCCCGCCTCGGCTGTTACGAGCAGGAAGCCGCCGTCGCCGGCGCGGGCGCGGGCGATGGCGCCGTGAATCTGCGCCGCCGCGAGCTCGCGGCCGACGACGATCCCCGCGCGCGCCCGCTCGGGGACGGCGAGCGCGATGGGCGCGTAGCCGGTGGCCAGCGGCCGCGGGGCGAGCCCGCCGCCCGGCTCCGTCGTCCCCGCGCCGGCCACGATGCGGGCCAGCTCCGCGGCCACGGCGGGGGCGTCGGGGCGCTCGTCGGGCTCGGGGCGGAGCATGCGCTGCAGCAGGGCGTCGAGCGCGGGCGGCGCGTCGGGGCGGTGCTCGCGGAGGGGCGTCGGGCGGCCGGTGATGAGCGCGGTGAGGCGCGCGATGGGCGAGTCGCCGGGGAACGGGTGGGCCGCGCTCAGCAGCTCGTAGACCACGACCGCGAGGGCGAACACGTCGGCTGGGGCGCCGGCTACCTCGCCGGTGGCCTGCTCGGGGGCGAAGTAGCGCCGGGTGCCTAACACCGTGCCGGCGGCGGTGAGGCGCTCGGAGACGGGGGCCTCGGGCTCGCGGTGCGTGAGGCGGGCGAGGCCGAAGTCGAGCACCTTGAGGTAGCCGTCGTGGCGGCGCATCAGGTTCTCGGGCTTCACGTCGCGGTGCACGATGCCGGCCTCGTGGGCGGCCGCGAGGGCGCGCGCCGCCTGGGTGGCGAGGTCCAGCACCAGCGCGAGCGGCGTGGGGCCGAAGTCGTACTCCGCCGCGAGCCCGGCCAGCGTCACGCCCCGCACGAGCTCCATGGCGATGAACCACCCGCGCGCGCTCTCCCCAATGTCGTAGACGGTGACGATGTTGGGGTGGCTGAGCGCGCTGGTCGCGCGGGCCTCGCGCATGAAGCGCTCGGTCGCGTGGTCGTCGGTGCGGGCGGCGGGGAGGAACTTGAGGGCGACGTCGCGGCCGAGGCGCGGGTCGCGGGCGTGGAAGACCTCGCCCATGCCGCCGGCCCCGAGGGGGGCGACGATGTCGAAGTGGGCGACGCGGGTACCGGGCTGCACGCGGGGCGGGGAGGGCTAGACGGCGAGGTGCGGGTACGCGCGGCGGACGTAGCGCCGGGCCGCCGGGTAGAGGGCGCGCTGCACCGGCGTGTCGCGGTGGAGGGCGCGCAGGAGGGCGTAGGGGCCGCCCCAGCGGAGCGCGGTCATGGTCGGTGCGTAGCGGGCCACGCGCCCGGCCTCCCACAGCGCGCGGTTGACGACGCCGCCGCGGAGGAACGGCCCGAACGCGGCGTCGGCGGCGGCCGTGTAGGCGACCGCGGCCTCGCTTGACGCGCCGGCCGGGGCGCTGGCCGGCGCGTCGAGCAGGGCGCGGGCGGCGAGCACGCCCGAGCGCAGCGCGGCCCGGATGCCGAAGCCCCACAGGAAGTCCTGCAGGCCCGCCGCCTCGCCGACGACGAGCGTCCGGCCGCTCGTCCAGGTGGGGACGCCCGCCCAGTGGCCGACGCCGCCCACCGGCCGCTCGTCCCAGCGGCGGATGGGCCAGCGGTCGAGCAGCGCCGTGCGCGCGTCAGCGAACGCCCGCCCGAGCTCGGCGAAGCGGTCGAAGAGCATCGTGCACAGGCAGCCGTAGCCGCCCGTCACGAGCAGGTAGGCGTAGCCCTTGTACGCCACGCGGTCGTCGAGGTAGGCGACGGCGAGGTCGGGCGCGTCGGTGCGGAACACGACGCCGCGGTCGACGGCGAACGGCCGCCGGCCGCGCGGGCCGGTGGCGAGGACGTCGGCCGTGGCCGGGTCGCAGCTCTCGCCGAGCCGCAGGTGGACGCCGGCGTCGAGGGCGCGGCGCTTGAGCCCCTGATCGAGCGTGTCGGCGTCGCGGCCGCGCTTGACGAGGTAGAAGGCCGGCCGCGGAAAGGTCATGCGGTCGACGCGGCGGCCGTTGGCCTGGAAGCCCTCGCGGAAGGGCGCGCGGTAGAAGTCGGCGTCGAGGCCGGTGCGCGCGAGCTCCGCCTCGGCGTCCTCGTCGGCCGTCCAGTTCTCGAGGCCCTGCAGGTCGCCGCCGAAGCGGGCGCCGCACTCGCGCCGGCGCTCGAACACCTCGACCGCGCGGCCGGCCGCGGCGAGGGTGATGGCGGCGGCGAGCCCCGCGGGGCCGGCGCCGACGATGCGGAACGGGGGCGTCACGCGCGGTAGGATGACAGGTGACGCGACGCACCGCCAGCGCCTTGCGGCGTCTGCGGCGTGTTGGGTGTGCACGAGGCGCGGAAAGCCGGCGCGCCCGCACCGCAGACGTCTGGCTCGCCGCGCCGGATGCCCTATGTTGGCGCCGCACCGCGGCGTCGGGCCGCGGCGTGCGACCTCGTGCCACCTTCGGGACCATGACCGACCTGCCTGCGAGCGCCGCCCCGGCCGCTCCCGCCCTGGCCGCTGCCGCCCTCGCCGTTCCCGCGTACGGGCCGCCCACCGCGGCCCCGGCCGTGCCGACGCGGGCCCTCTGGCTCACGGGCGCCGAGCCGGGTCCGGGCCCGCTCGACGCCTTCCTCGACGCCCTGCGCGCGAGCGGCGATCCGGCCGCCGACGACGACGCGCGGGGCATCGGCCGCGCGGGGCTCGGACGGCAGGCGCGGGCCTTCTTCGCCGCGCTCGCGCCCGACCCGATGATGTCCGGCACGGCGGTCACGCCGGCGCTGCCGGTGGCGCTCAGGCGCATGGAGGCCGACCCGCAGTTCGCCCCGCTCGTGGCGCACCTGCGGACCCGGCTCCGGCTCTGCCCGACGTGCGACGGGGTACACCGGCCGGCGTGGATCGACCGGGCGCGGGTGCTCGCGGGGCAGCGGGCGTTCATGACGCGCATGCTGCCGTCGGTGCTCGTGCTGCTGTGCAAGAGCCTGCCGGAAGGCTACGCGGCGCCGGGGATGGCCGAGGTGCTCAACCTGTCGGGGGAGCTGGCGCGGCGGCCGTACCACCGGCTGATGGGGACGCTGCAACTGCTGGTCACCGTGTGCACGCCGGGGAGCTTCGAGGGGCCGCACTTCCCGGCGTTCGTGGCGGCGGAGCAGATGCGGCTGCTGCACGCGAGCATCCGGTCGGTGGTGGCGCCGCGGGCGACGGAGCCGGTGCGCATGCCGGTGGAGTGGGAGGGCGAGGGGCTTGCCGGGCCGGAGTACGAGGTGTGGCCGGGCTACGCCGCCTTCGTGGCCGGCGGCGCGGGGCGGGCGCCGCGGCTGCCGATCAACCACGAGGACATGCTCGGCACGATCATCGGCTTCTCGCTGCTGGTGGTGGACGGGCTGGAGGAGCTGGGCATCCCGTTCACCCCGGCCGAGGCGGCCGCGTACTACGAGGTGTGGCGCACGTTCGGGGTGTTGATGGGGATCCACCCGCCCGGTCACGTCGACGAGCCGGGCTACTTCCCGCCGGACCTCGAGGCGGCGCGGGCGATGTACGCCGCGTACAAGCGGCGCAACTACGTGGGGCCGGAGCAGGTGCGCGCGGCCAACCGCGCCCCGGCCCGGGCCGCGAACCCGGCCGGCTACGCGCTGGCCAGCTCGCACGTCCACATGCTCGGCCACCTCCTGCAGCACGCCACGCGGACCACGTGGATTCCCGAGTCGTGGTGGACGCGGGTGCCGCGCTTCTACGTGCGCACGCTGGCCGGGGAGGCGGGGTACGCGCGCCTCGGCCTGCCGGACGACGGCGTGCACGGGCTGCTCCGGCTGGTGCTGCTGCGGCTGCCGCGGGCGTGGGCGCGCCTCTTCCGCCGCACCGACTCGGTGGTGCACGCCGCCCTCAGCCGGTGGCTGCTCTCGGCGCTGGTGGCCGAGGTGTACGGCGGGCCGGTGGCCTACCCGGTGCCGGACACGTTGGACGACCTGCGGGCCTTCGTGCGCGCGGCGCCCGGGCGGGCGCCGGTGCAGTAGCCCGTGCAGTAGCCCGTGCGGTAGCGGCGGGGCGGGCGCGGCACGGCGCTGGCGGGAGGGGGCGGGGCGGCGCGGGTTAGCTTGCCCGCGCCCGACCGCTCACCCGACGTCTCCACCGCCGCCCGCGGCGCGACCCCGATCACATGCCCGGCCCGATCACGCAGTTCGTCACGCACCACTTCCGGCACTTCAACGCCGCGGCGCTGGTGGACACCGCGCGCGGCTACCAGGCCCACGTCGAGGGCGGCGGGGCGATGCTGATGACGCTGGCCGGCGCGATGAGCACGGCCGAGCTGGGGCTGTCGCTGGCGGAGATGATCCGGCAGGACAAGGTCCACTTCATCAGTTGCACCGGCGCCAACCTCGAGGAGGATTTGTTCAACCTCGTGGCGCACGACCACTACGAGCGCATCCCCAACTACCGCGACCTGAGCGCCGAGGACGAGCAGAAGCTGCTCGACCGGCACCTGAACCGCGTGACCGACACCTGCATCCCCGAGATGGAGGCGATGCGGCGGCTGGAGGGCGCGGTGCTGGAGGAGTGGCAGGCGGCCGACGCGGCCGGCGAGCGCTACTTCCCGCACGAGTTCATGTACCGCGTGATCCGGTCGGGCAAGCTGGCGCAATATTACCAGATCGACCCGAAGGACTCGTGGATGGTGGCCGCCGCCGAGAAGAACCTGCCGATGGTGGTGCCCGGCTGGGAGGACTCGACGATGGGCAACATGTACGCGGGGCACGTCATCACGGGCGACGTGAAGAACGTCCACACCGTGCGCACCGGCATCGAGTACATGCAGATGCTGGCGGAGTGGTACACGCGCACGTCGGCGGACCGGTCGATCGGGTTCTTCCAGATCGGCGGCGGGATCGCGGGGGACTTCCCGATCTGCGTGGTGCCGATGCTGCACCAGGACCTGCAGCGCGACAACGTGCCGGTGTGGGGCTACTTCGCGCAGATCTCGGAGGCCGTGACGAGCTACGGCGGCTACTCGGGCGCGCCGCCCAACGAGAAGATCACGTGGGGCAAGCTGGCGGTGGACACGCCCAAGTTCGTGATCGAGAGCGACGCGACGATCTGCGCGCCCTTGATCTTCGCGATGGTGTTAGGCCTGTAGGGCGGGTCCCCGACCCGCCCGCCGCTTCGCGCCGTCAGTACGCCGTCGGCGTCGCCGGGCGCGGCGGGGCCGCCGCGGCGCGGGCCGCGCCCGCCGAGTCGGCGGGGAGGGGCACGCGGAGCCGCTGGCCGATGCGGATCCGGTCGTTGGCCAGCCGGTTGAGCTGGCGGATGACGTCGGGCGTGGTGCGGTACCGCCGCGCGATGGTCGTCACCGCCTCGCCCGAGCTGACGCGGTGCGAGCCGTAGACGGTGGGCGTGGGCGGCGGGGCGACGCGCGACTGCTGGTCGCGCGCGAGGGCCTCGGTCTGGGCGCCGAGCGCGCGGTCGACGACGGCGGCAATCTCGCGGGCGTGCTGGCGCTCGCCGCGGGGGACGAGGAAGGGCACGTCGCCCGCGGTCGTCTTCACTACCACGGCCGGCAGGATTCCAAGCAGCAGCCGCGTGGGCTCGGCGGTGAACGGCGCGTCGTACGAGAAGCTCTGCGCGCGGAGCTCGGACGGGCCGTCGGCCGTCGAGCGGATCCAGGGCGCCGGCGGCGCGGCCACGAACAGGAGCCGCCGGTCCGTCGCCGCGAGCACACCGAACGACTCGCGGAAGTTGTCGGACCAGTTGCGCTGCGAGACGTACGACCGAGCCAGCACCCGCTCCCCCGGGTCCAACTCGGCCATCAGCTCGGCCTCGGCGGCGGCGCGCGCGGCGCGGCGCGAGCCGATCGGGGAGAACACCGTCGCCAGGCCGAGCACCCCGCCGACGACCAGCAGGAGCGTGCCGCTGGAGAGGCCGATGAGCACGCGCTGCACGCGCGAGCGGCGGCGCGGGCGCAGGCCGCGCGCGGGGGGCGGCGCGAGCGGCGGGGCGTCGATGGCCTCGCCGGGCGTGTAGACCGGGAAGTCGCTGGTGCGGCGGTCGCTGAGCGGGTCGACCAGCGGGCCCACGAGCGCGGGGGTGCCCGTGGCCGCGTCCGGGCCGGCGTCGGACGGATCCGGGGGCAGCGTCGTGGTCATCGGGGCGTCATCCGCGGGGGCACGGGGCAAAAGCTACACCGCCCAGGGCGACGCGCCGGGGCCTCGCGCTCGGCGGTCGCGGCCACGATCTTTCGGGCGGTGTTCGGGGTACGAGCACCGTGGCGCCGGCGTCCTGTCGGCGTCGCCCAGGACGGATGACCGCGGAGAGAGGGGATGACGACGATGATGGCGACGAACACGACCGAGTTGGCCCGACTGCGCGACCCGTTTGCGCCCGAGGACATCGAGTGGCGGGTGCAGCAGGCCGGCGAGAAGAACGGCCGCCCGTGGGCGCGGGTGCTGGCCTACGTGACCAACCGCGCGATCATGGAGCGGCTGGACGACGTGGTGGGGCCGGAGGGGTGGCAGAACGTGTTCAAGGAGGGCCCGGCCGGCGGCGTGGTGTGCGGGCTGAGCGTGCGCGTGGCGCGCCCCGACGGGTCGGCCGAGTGGGTGACGAAGTGGGACGGCGCCGAGAACACCGACGTGGAGCCCGTGAAGGGTGGGCTGTCGGGGGCGATGAAGCGCGCCGCCGTGATGTGGGGGATCGGCCGGTACCTGTACGACCTCGAGGAGGGCTGGGCGCGCGTGCACGACGGCGGGCGCTACTCGGCCAAGGCCAAGGATGGCGGCTGGTTCAAGTGGGACCCGCCCGAGCTGCCGACGTGGGCGGTGCCCGGGCCGCGCGCGGCGAGCGCCGCGCAGGTGGCGCGCATCGAGACGCTGCTGGGCGGGGTGGAGGACGCGCGGGTGACGGCCGGGGTGCGCAAGCGCCTCAGCGGCGGCCTCACCGAGCAGGCGGCTGAGGAGGCGATCCGCTTCCTGGAGACCCGCGACGGGCGCGAGCCCCGGGCGCGGGCGGCCTGACAGCGGTCTGACCGTGCGCGCGGGCGGTCGCCGGGCCAGGGCTGCGCCTGGCCGGGCGGTGCGCTAGGGTAGGGCGGTAGGTGCCCCGGGGCTGACCCGGCGGGCGCCTGCCGCCTTCTCGTCCCCGCGCCCGTGCCGCTCGACCCGCCTACCGCATCATCCGCCGCGCCCGTCTGGGTCCCCACCGACGCCGAGGTGACGGGGAGTCGCCTCGCGGCGTTCGTGGCCGGGTTGATGGCGGCGCATCCTGAGCTGGACGGGCTGGACGTGCGCGACCACGACCGGCTGCACGCGTGGAGCGTCGCACGCCCTGAGGCGTTCTGGGCCGCGGTGTGGCGACACGTGGAGCTGGTGGCGGACGAGCGGCCGGGCGACGACCCGTGGGACGCGGTGCTCACGGGCGGCGCGCGCATGGTGCCGCCGGGCGACCCGGGGGGCCCGCGCTGGTTCCCCGGGGCGCGGCTCAACTACGCGGAGAACCTCCTCCGCCCGCACCTGGGCGTGGCGGACGACGACGAGGCGCTGGTGTGGTGGACCGAGCGCGGCCGCGAGCGCGCGGTCACGTGGGGCGGGCTGCGGGCGCAGGTGGCGGCGCTGGCCGCGGCGCTCGCCGCCGACGGCGTGGGGCCCGGGGACCGCGTCGCCGGCTACCTGCCCAACGCCCCGGAGGCCGTGGTGGCGATGCTCGCGGCGGCCAGCCTGGGGGCGGTGTGGTCGAGCTGCTCGCCGGACTTCGGGGCGGCGGGGGTGGTGGACCGGCTCGGGCAGATCGCGCCCGCGGTGCTGGTCGCGGGGGACGCGTACCGGCACGGCGGGCGGGCGCACGACGTGACGGGCAAGGTGGCGGAGGTGTGCGCGCAGTTGCCGTCGCTGCGGCGGGTGGTGGTGGTGCCGTACGGGGCGGCGTCGGGCGGGGCGACGTTAGGCACCGCGTCAGGCGCGGGCGCGCCGATCACGGCGTGGGACGACTACCTGGCCCCGCACGCCGGGGCCGGGCCGCGCTTCGCCCGTCTGCCGTTCGACCACCCGCTCGCGGTGCTCTACTCGTCGGGGACGACGGGGCTGCCGAAGGGGATCGTGCACGGCGCGGGGGGGACGTTGCTGCAGCACGTCAAGGAGCTGGCGCTGCACACGGACCTGCGCGCCGGCGACCGGCTGTTCTACTTCACGACCTGCGGGTGGATGATGTGGAACTGGCTGTGCTCGGGGCTCGCCCTCGGCTGCACGCTGGTGCTCTACGACGGGCACCCGATGCAGCCGGACCCCCTGGTGCTCTGGCGGATGGCGGAGGCCGAGCGGGTCGCGGTGTTCGGGACGAGCGCGCGGTACCTGGCGCTTCTGGAGAAGGAGGGGGCGCGGCCGGCCGAGTCGTTCGCGTTGGGCGCCCTGCGCGCCGTGCTCTCGACCGGCAGCCCGCTGGCGCCGGAGAGCTACGACTTCGTGTCGGACGGCGTCAAACCGGGGGTGCGGCTGTCGAGCATCTCGGGGGGGACGGACATCGTGTCGTGCTTCGCGCTGGGGCACCCGGCGCTGCCCGTGTGGCGGGGGGAGTTGCAGGCGCTGGGGCTCGGGATGGCGGTGGACGTGTTGGGCGAGGACGGGGAGCCGGTGCGCGGCGCGCCGGGCGAGCTGGTGTGCACGCGCCCCTTCCCCAGCATGCCCGTCGCGTTCTGGAACGACCCGGACGGGGTGCGGTACCGGGCGGCGTACTTCGAGCACGCGCCCGGCGTCTGGCGCCACGGCGACTGGGCCGAGCTGACGGCGCATGCGTCGCCACACGGGGGCCAGACCGGCCTCGTCATCCACGGCCGCAGCGACGCGACGCTCAACCCGGGCGGGGTGCGCATCGGCACGGCGGAGCTGTACCGCGTGGTGGAGCAGGAGCCGGCCGTGGTGGAGGCGCTCGCGGTCGAGCAGGTGCTCGGCGTGGGGGTGGACCAGACGTCACGCCTCGTGCTGTTCGTGCGGCTGCGCGACGGGGCGGCGCTGACGCCGGCGATGGAGCGGGGGCTCCGCGACCGGATCCGCGCGGCGCTCACCCCGCACCACGTGCCGCGCTTCATCCTGGCCGTGCCCGACCTGCCCCGCACGCGGAACGGGAAGCTGAGCGAGATCGCCGTGCGGGAGACGGTGCACGGGCGGCCGGTGAGGAACCTGGACGCGCTCGCGAACCCCGAGGCGCTGGCGCACGTGCGCGACCACCCGCGGCTGCGCGCCTGACGTGCGCGCCTAACGTGCGCGCTGCGGGTGGGCGCCGCGGGTGGGCGCGCCTCAGCCGTTCTTGAAGGCCGCGATCGCCCGGCGGGTGAAGTCGCTCAGCACGAGCCGCCCGCTCACGTCGGCGCGCTCGGCGAGCAGCGCGTCCCAGTCCTCGGTGCCCTCCCAGACGACGCGCTTGATGTCGGCCATCGCCTCGGGGTTGCTGGCGGCGAGGCGGGCGGCGAGCGCGTCGACCGCCGCGTCCAGCGCCGCGGTGTCGGGGACGACGCGGGCGTAGAGGCCGTGCTGGTGGGCCCAGGCGGCCGTCCGCCAGTCGGCGTCGACGGCCATGGCGGTGAAGGCGGCGAGGCCGATCTTTCGCTCGATGACGGGGCCGACGACGAACGGCCCGATCCCCACGGCCAGCTCGCTCAGCTTGCAACTGGCGCCCTCGACGGCGATGGCGTAGTCGGCCGCGGCGGCGAGCCCGACCCCCCCGCCGGCGACCTTCCCGTGGATCCGGGCGACGACGAACTTCGGGCACCGTTGCATGGCCCGGATGACGCGGGCGAAGCCGGAGAAGAACTCGCGCCCGGCCGCGCGGTCGCCGGCCTCGGAGATGGCGACCAGCTCGTCGAACGAGGCGCCGGCGCACCAGGGGGCGCGGCCGGCCGGGCCGGCGTCGCTCGCGAGGACGACCACGCGGGCGGCCGGGTCCTCGCCGGCCGCGCGCACTGCGTCGGCGAGCCGGCGGAGCAGGGCGCCCGGGAGCGAGTTGCCCTTGGGGTGGCCGAAGCGGACGGTGGCGACGCCGCTGGCGACGTGGGTGGTGACGGCGCCCTCGGCCGGGGCGTCGGTGGTGGCGTTCGACATGCAAGACGGGCGGGAGGGAACGGGCGGTGCGGCGGGGTATATTAGTCCGCGGTCCGTGCCGCCCGCCGAACCCCTTGTCCCCGTTGGACTTCCGCCCGGAGTTGCCGCCCGTGACGCCACCCGCCCCGCAGCTCGTCTCGACCCCCACGGCGCCCGCCGCGCCGGCCGAGGACCCGGTCAAACTTGCCGAGTTCGAGGCGCGGATCGCGCGCGGGGAGAGCATCGAGCCCAAGGACTGGATGCCGGAGCGCTACCGCCGGCAGCTCGTGCGGATGATGAGCCAGCACGCGCATTCGGAGATCGTCGGGATGCTCCCCGAGGGCAACTGGATCACGCGGGCGCCGTCGCTGCGGCGCAAGCTGTCGCTGCTGGCCAAGGTGCAGGACGAGGCCGGGCACGGGCTGTACATCTACTGCGGCGCCGAGACGTTGGGCGTGGACCGCGGGGAGCTGGTGGCGGACCTGCTGAGCGGCAAGGCCAAGTACTCGTCGATCTTCAACTACCCGACGCTGACGTGGGCGGACGTCGGGGTGATCGGCTGGTTCGTGGACGGGGCGGCGATCGTCAACCAGACGGCGCTGGCCAAGCACTGCTCCTACGGCCCGTACAAGCGCGCGATGGTGCGGGTGTGCAAGGAGGAGAACTTCCACAAGAAGCAGGGCTTCGAGAGCATCGCGACGCTCGCGGCCGGGACGCCCGAGCAGCGGCGGATGGCGCAGGACGCGGTGGACCGCTGGTGGTGGCCGTCGCTGATGATGTTCGGGCCGTCGGACGCCGACTCGCCCAACAGCGCGGAGCTGATGCGCTGGGGGATCAAGAAGTACTCGAACGACGAGCTGCGGCAGCGCTTCGTGAACCTGACGGTGCCGCAAGCGCAGGCGGTGGGGCTGACGCTGCCGGACCCGGCGCTGGCGTACAACCCGGAGACCGGGAACTGGGACTTCGGCCCGATCGACTGGGACGAGTTCTGGGCCGTGGTGAAGGGCGACGGGCCGTGCAACGCGGACCGACTGGCGGCGCGCAACCGGGCGCACGACGAGGGCGCGTGGGTGCGCGACGCGGCGACCGCGCACGCGGCCAAGCAGGCCGGCCGCGCGGCCGGCGCCGCGCGCGCCGCCTGACGCCGGCCGGCGAGGCGACGCGTGGCCTACGGCACGCCGCTGACCGTCCCCGGCGAGGCCGCGGAGCCGGGCGCGCCTGACGGAGCGCCTAACGGAGCGCCTCGCGGCGCGGCCGACGGCGCGGGGGACCGCGCGACCGACACGCAGTGGGCGCTCTGGGAGGTGTTCACGCAGGAGGCGCAGGGCGCGCCGCACGAGCACGCCGGGAGCGTGCGCGCCACCGACGCCGCGCACGCGATCCAGAACGCGCGCGACGTCTACGCCCGGCGCGGCCGTGTGCTCAGCCTGTGGGTGGTGCCTACCGCGGCGATCTCGGCGACGTCGCCAGCCGACGCGGAGCCGTTCTTCGACCCCGGCTCCGACAAGCCCTACCGGCACCCGCACTTCTACAAGGCGCCGCGCGGCGTGCGCGGCGTATGACCGCGCCGCCTGGCACCGACGCCGCGCCGGACGCGCGGCTCGCCGAGTACCTGCTGCGCCACGGCGACGACCGGTTGGTGCTCGGCCACCGGCTGAGCGAGTGGGCCGGCCACGCGCCGATCCTCGAGGAGGACATCGCGTTAGGCAACGTCGCGCTCGACCTGATCGGGCAGGGCGCGGCGCTGCTCGGCCTGGCCGGCGCGGCCGAGGGGGCGGGGCGCGACGCCGACGCGCTCGCGTACTTCCGCGAGGCCGTCGACTTCCGGAACGCCCTCCTGTGCGAGCTGCCGCGTGGGGACTTCGCGTTCACGGTGGTGCGGCAGTTCCTGTTCGACGCCTACGACGTGCTCGTGACCGAGGCGCTCTCGGCATCCAGCGACGCGGCGCTGGCCGGGGTGATGGCCAAGGCGTACAAGGAGGCCCGCTACCACGTGCGCCACTCCGGCGAGTGGGTCGTGCGCCTGGGCGACGGGACCGACGAGAGCCGCCGCCGCGCGCAGGACGCCGTGGACGCGCTCTGGCGCTACGGTCCCGAGCTGCTGACCCCCGACGCGCTCGACGAGGACATGCGGTCGTTAGGCACCGGCGCCGACCTCGACGCGCTGCGGCCGGCGTGGGAGTCGAGCGTGCGCGCGGTGCTCGACGACGCGACGCTGCGGGTGCCGGCGGCGGGCTTCCCCGCGCGCGGCGGGCGGCAGGGGCGCCACACGGAGCACCTCGGGCTGATGCTCGCGGAGATGCAGATCGTGGCGCGGTCGCACCCGGGCGCGTCGTGGTGAGTCGCCTGTCGCCGGGGGAGCTGGCCCGGCTGTTGGGCGACGGGTGGGACCCCGGCCCGACGACCGCGGCCCCGGCGAGCGTGGCGGCGGAGGACGCGGGGCCGCCCACGGCGGCGGCCGTGTGGGCGGCGCTCGAGGGCGTGCCGGACCCCGAAGTGCCGGTGATCTCGGTGGTGGAGCTGGGCATCGTCCGCGACGTCGCGGTGGACGGCGCGCGGGTGGTGGTGACCATCACGCCCACCTACTCCGGCTGCCCCGCGATGCGCGAGATCGAGCGCGACGTGGTGGCGGCGCTGCGGGGGCGCGGGTGGGACGCCGAGGTCCGCACCACCTACACGCCGGCGTGGACCACCGACTGGATGAGCGACGCCGCGCGCGAGAAGCTGCGCGCCTACGGCATCGCGCCGCCGGGGCGCCGCGTCGAGGGACCCGTGCTCGTCCCGTTGCGGCGGCGCGGCGACGGGGCGGCGGAGGCCGGCCCGCCGTGCCCGCGCTGTGGGTCCCCCGACACGCGGCTGGAGAGCCGGTTCGGCTCGACGGCGTGCAAGGCGATGCACACCTGCCGCGCCTGCGGCGAGCCGTTCGAGGAGTTCAAGCCCGTCTGACGGGCGCGCCAGCTACCGGATGAAGACGGTGCTGGCGGCGAGGTTGGGGGCGACGGTGAACTCGACCGTGTTGCCGGGGCGCACGACGATCGCGCCCGTGCTGGCCACGCCGCGGTCGGCGATGGGAACGGCGATGATGCGGATGGACGCCGCCCCGCCGATGATGGTGGGGCCGAGCACCACGCGCTGCACGCGGCTGCCGACGTTGCTCGCCAGGCGGACGCGCAGGCCGTTGTCGCGGAGCACGAACACGTCCACCGGCCCGATATAGTTGCTGCTCACCTCGAGCGTCGCCGAGTCGGGCTCGACGGGGCCGCGGCGCTTCTTCGCCGACCCGCAGGCGGCGAGCGAGGCGAGGGCGACGGGGGCGAGCAGGGCGGCGGCGAGCGGGCGCATCAGGGTCTCCGGGCTGGTGGTCGCGAACATACCCCGGCATGGCACCTTCGGTGCCGCGCGGGCGCGGAACGGCGGCACGTCGGACAGCACGTCGACCGGCACGTCGCACGACGGGGGTCAGACGGTGAGCAGCGCCTCCGCGCGCGCCACGACGCCGGCCGCGCTCGGCAGGACGGCCTCGAGCAGCGTGGGGTGGTAGGGCATCGGGACGTCGGCCACGCAGTAGCGCTCGACCGGCGCGTCCAGCCACCAGAAGGCGTCGCGCGCGAGCACGGCCGCGATCTCGGCGCCGAAGCCGGCCGTCTGCGTGTCCTCGTGGACGATGAGACAGCGGCCGGTCTTGCGCACGGACGCCAGCACCAGCTCGCGGTCCCACGGGGCCACGGTGCGAAGGTCGATCAGCTCCACGGCGTCCGCGCCGTGCCGCGCGGCCAGCGCGTCGACGGCCTCGCGGCAGCGGTGCACGAGCGCGCCCCAAGTGACGAGCGTCAGCCGCTCCCCCGCGCGCAGCACGGCCCCGCGCCCGAACGGTAGCATGTAGTCGTCGCCGGGGTAGGGCGCGCTGCCGTCGCTCGTCATGAGCAGCGCGCGGTGCTCGAAGAAGACCGTGGGGTTAGGCGACCGCATGGCCGCGCGCAGGAGCCCCACGGCGTCGGCCGCGTTGCTCGGCATGGCCACCTGCCAGCCGAGCGCGTGGGCGAAGCGGACCTCGTCGGAGAGCGAGTGCCACGGGTCGCCCACGTCCTTGCCGAAGCCGCCCGGCATGCGCACCACGATGGGCGCGGCGAACCGGTTGTTGGTCCGCCAGCGCACGGTGCCGCAGTTGTTGAGCTGCTCGGCCGCGGGGTCGGCGTACTTGCGGAACTGGATCTCGGCCACCGGCACGAGCCCGCTGTAGGCCATCCCCACCGCGCGGCCCACGATGCCCTCCTCGGAGAGGGAGGTGTCGAACACGCGCGCCTCGCCGAAGCGCTTCTGCAACCCCTCGGTGACGAGGTGGACGCCGCCCTTGACGCCCACGTCCTCGCCGAAGACGAGGAGCTTGGGGTTTACCTCCAGCTCGCGCGCCAGCGTGCGCCGCACGGCCTCGGCGAACCGGAGCGCGGGCCCGCCCGGCGCCGCGGCGTCGGTGCCGCCTAACTCCCGGCGCTCGGCGTCGCTCAGCCCGCCCATCGCCTCCGCGTCGCCCGGCTGCGGCGCCTCGGCGACGACGAAGCGGGCGACCCGCGCCGGGTCGCTCACCGGGCGGGCGCGCGCCCCGGCGAGCGCCGTCGCGACGTCGGCCGCGACCTCCTGCTCCAGCGCCGCCCACTCGCCCTCGCTCATGACGTGCGCCACGCAGAAGGCGCGGAGGCGCGGGAGCGGGTCGCGCGCGGCGTCGGCGGCGATGGCCTCGGGCGCGCGGTAGGCCTTCTGGTTGTCCGGGCCCGAGTGGCTGCTGAGGCGCGGCACGGTGAGCCGGACGAGGGCGGGGCCGTGCCCGGCGCGCACGTGGTCGACCGCCGCGGCCAGGTGGCGGGCGGCGTCGAGCGGGTCGCAGCCGTCGCCGTCGCGCAGGTACAGGTTCCGGAACGACGCGAGGTTGGCGGCGATGTTGCCGCCCGGCGTCTGGAACGAGCTGGGGACGGAGATGCCGAGCCCGTTGTCCTCGACGTAGAAGAGGTAGGGGAGCGAGCGCGTGGTGGCGATGGTGAGCGCCGACCAGAAGCCGCTCGTCGCCACGCTCGCCTCGCCGCCGAGCGCGACGCCTAACGCGCCGTCCCAGGACGCGTCGCCGAGCACGTCGCGGTGGTAGCGGACGGCCTGCGCCCAGCCCGCGACCGGCGTGTACTGGCCGCCCACGTCGCCGGCCATGGGGAGGACCTTGGGGCCGTCGCGCGACGGCAGGTTGCACACGACGCCGATGTCGCGCCCGTCGCTGAAGCCGCCGGAGCGGCCGAGGGGGCTGGCGAGCGCGTCCTCCACGCCGAGGCCTAACGCGAGGAGGAGCGGGCGCGAGCGGTAGTAGGCGCCGGCGGCGTCGCGGGGGTGGTCGAGGAGCGCGCCGAGCACGCACTGCGCGACGTCGTGGCCGCGGGCGGAGAACTGGTAGAGCACGAGGTGCTCGCGCGGCACGCCCGCCCGGGCGCGGTTGGTGGCCTCCTCGACGTCGTCGAGCGCGCGGGAGGTGAGCGCGTGGCGGGCGATCCGGCGCCAGTCGAGGCGGGCGACGAGCGCGTCGCGCTCGGCGGCGCCGGGGTCGCGGGTGGCGGCCTCGGCCTCGGG
>ERZ1066120.1110-NODE-1110-length-18649-cov-12.558245_pt1 | contig 18649 bp, 11 predicted proteins | sample MGYA00382767_ERZ1066120 | MGnify/ENA primary metagenome ERZ1066120 (study PRJEB33369, sample SAMEA5778350) | biofilm metagenome | biome: Industrial cooling water; feature: Water cooling tower basin; material: Biofilm | place: United Arab Emirates | collected...
AATCCTTGAGCAGCCAGGGCGACAGGCCCACGCAGCCAGGCGTGCGCTCGACCATTTCGAGGGTCTCGGCAAACAGCCAGGCTTGGTAGTCTTCGGTCCACAAGTGTTCCCGTGGCCCGCGATGGCCCGCTAGTGCATCGGCCCCGAATTCGGAAAACATGAGCGGCTTGTCATATGGCGTAGTGAAGCTCACCTCCTTCAGCTGATCGGGCGTGCGCTCCGAATACCAGGCCTCGTACTGATTGACCGCGAGCACATCGAGATCGGCCCCCAGCGGGTCCGTGACTGTAAAGACGCTAGCGCCCTCCTCGGCCCCGCCCACATCAACATTTTTGTTGAGCGCGGCGGTCAGTAGCCGCGTGGGGTCGAGAGCACGGGCATCGGCGATGAGCGTGCGCAGGAAGGCATTGCGCGCATCGGTGATCGGCGTCTCATTGGCTACCGACCAGAGCGCAATCGAGCAGCGATTCCGGTCGCGCCGGATCATGTCCGCCTGCATCGAGCGCGCGAGGGCGAGCGTATGCGCGCTGTCATAGCGAATATGCTCCCAATAGACCGGGATTTCAGCCCAGACGATCAGGCCGAGTTCGTCGGCGAGCCGAAGTGTCGCCTCGCTATGTGGATAGTGAGCCAGGCGGACGAAGTTGCAGCCCAGGGCCTTCGCTTCCCCCAGCAAACGCCGCGCATCAGCCTCGCTCATGCGCCGGGTCCCGACTGGGCCAATCGGCTCCTCATGCATGGCAATGCCGCGCAGATAGACCGGGCGCCCGTTGAGCAGCAGCTCGCGCCCGCGCGTGGCTATGGTCCGCAGGCCAATGCGCTCGGCAATGCTGTCACCTGCGCTCTCGATACGAAGCTCGTGCAGCGTTGGCTTTTCTGGCGACCAGAGGGCAAGGCGGGGCGAGCGTCGCGCTGCGAGAGTGACCTTGCCATTGGTCTGAGTCCGGCCCTCCAGGCGCAAGCCACCCAATCTCGCTGCTACGCGCTGCCCGGCGACGGCAGCACCGGCCAGCTCGACATCGATCCGCACGGTCTCTCCATCGAGGCGCACGAACCAGTCCGCGATGTAGGTAGGCGGCAGATCGACCAGCCAGACCGAACGGGTAATGCCGCCGTAGTTCTGCCAGTCCGTATAGTCGGTCGGCACGGCTTCGGGGTGGTGGCGGCTGTCCACTGCAACAGTCAGCCCATGAGCCGCGCCATCGGCAAGCGCCTCGGTAACATCGACGGCAAAGGGGGTGAAGCCGCCCTCGTGCTGGCCGATCGCTTTCGAATCGAGCCAAAGCTGGCTGTGGTAGTTCGCGCCTTCGAAGGCGAGCACCTTGCGATGCCCCGAAACCGCGGCCCCGACGATGTCACGCCGATAATAGATCGGATCGTCGTACCACAAAAGCTCCGGGCTTTGACTGTTCCAGTCACCAGGAACCACCATCTCGGGGCTTGCTGACCAGTCGTACTCCACCAGCGGCCCGGTCAGCGGCGGCGTGAAGTTGCGCCAAAAGGTACGCCGCCGATTATCGCCCCGGCGCCCGGCATCATACGGGTCAAGAATATAGCGCCACTTGCCGTCGAGGCTCGTCTTGCGGCGGGTGTGGAGGTGAAGCAGGGGCCGCAATTGCTCCGCTTGCGGCACAGCGCGGTTCGCTTGCGCGGGAGAGGATAGCGCGCTCGCGATGGCGAGGCTCGCTCCGCTGCACAATAGCCCGCGGCGGCTCAGCCCGCTCACTCCCCGAACTCTCTAAGATAGGCTTCGAAGAACCGTACCGCGAAGAGATTGCCAAGGTCGCGCTGGAGAACGATCGGGCCACTCTCCGTGCGCTTGACCCGGCGCTCGACCACCAGCCCGCGGAGGTTCGGATCGGGGTGATTTGCGGGATAGCGATTAGCGATCAGCCAGCGCGCCGCGCCATGTATCCGCTCGTCGAACTCACGCGCCCCGTCGCGCCGGAGACCGAGCCACAGCAGTCCGGCGAACGCAGTCGCAGAGCCGGTCGGCTGGTCTCGCCCGCCCTCGCTGCTGACCGATTGTCGATAATCGAAGCTCCCGTCGGGCCGCATCATGCGTGCATTGGCCCGCGCCGTGCGGAGCGCTGCATTGAGGAAGCGGCGATCGCCATATTCGCGGTAGGCGCGCAGCATGGCCTCAGCATTCCAAGTGTTGAACCTTGGATGCACCGCCCCGGTGATGGGATCGTTCGGTTCGAATTCAATCCAAAAGCCGTGCTCGCTCTGGCGCACGAGGGTCCCTGAGGCGAGCAAGCGATGAGCCCCGCAGAGCTCTTGCTTCCTTCCATGCCGGCAAGCGTCGAGAAAGGGCGAGCCTTCGATATTGGGACGCGCCGCCTGCGTCAGTGTTGCGGGTCTGGTATCGTGATGCGGGGAGCGATCGGTCCAGACCCGACCCGTGTCCGGCTCGACAATGTTGTAATAGAGGTCCGTGCGCCCCGGCACTGCCATGCGCCGGTATTGCCAGGCGATCGCTTCGGTAGCCACGTCGGCAAAACGGCGATCGCCCGTGACCCGCGAGAGCCGGAACAGGCCGGGCGTGCCATTGCCTACAGTCGTGAAATTGATCAGCGGGCCGAGATGGTCACCATGCGCGGCATTGATCATGCCCTTGAGCGGCCCGCTCGTGAATCGCAGGCCAATCCAGAATTCCCCGGCCTGCCGCGCCCGGTCCAGAAATCGCGGCCGGCCACTGATCGCATGAGCCGCAAGCAAGGCTTCGATAGCCTGCCCGGTGTGCCACGCTACTTCGTACGGCTCCCAAACGCCCCGCTGCCAATGATAATCCCCCCGGGCGGCCCCGTGATCGTCGAGCAGAACGCGGTCGATGGCATCGGCCATCTCCACCACGGCCGCGCGCACGTCGGCAGCCGGAATGGGCTGCGCGGAAACCGCCGGGGCAACCCCGATGGCGACGGCGATAAGTGCGCTGACTACAGCGCTGCGCCAGGAACCCATGGCACGAATTCTTCCTCTCCCATGTCCGCTATCTCGGACTTGCTTTTCTCTCCGCTGGCGAGGGCCAGCAGGCGCGCAAAGATGCGTTCGCCCGTTTCCTCTATGCTCGCGCTGCCATCGATCACACCGCCGCAATCGACGTCGATGTCCTCGGGCATGCGGCGGGCCAAGTCGCTGGTTGAGGCCAGCTTCAGCGTCGGCGCGGGCTTCGACCCGAACACCGAACCGCGCCCAGTGGTGAAGGCCACCAGGTTGGCGCCGCCGGCGATCTGCCCGGTGGCGGAGCAAGGGTCGTAGCCCGGCGTGTCCATGAAAGTCAGGCCTGGGCGGGTCACCGGCGAGCCATAATCGACCACGTCCACCAGGGGGCTGGTCCCTGATTTCGCCACTGCACCGAGCGATTTTTCCAATATGGTGGTGATGCCGCCGGCGATGTTTCCTGGCGAAGGATTGTTATCGAGATCGGCGCCGTTGCGCGCCGCATAACTCTCCCACCATTCGAGCCGCTCGATCAGCGCCGCAGCGACGTCGGGAGAGGCTGCTCTTTCAAGGAGCAGGTTTTCCGCGCCGTAGATTTCGGGCGTTTCCGACAAGATGACCCGGCCGCCTGCACCCACCAGGAGATCGGCCGCCACGCCGAGGGCGGGGTTGGCGGTCAATCCGGAATAACCATCCGAGCCGCCGCATTGCAGGCCGAGCGTCAGATGCGTGGCGCTGACCTCGCTTCGGCGCGCCGTGTTAGCGATCCCGAGCAACTCTTCGACTGCCGCGATGCCGGCATCGACAGCGGCGCGGGTGCCCCCGGCCTCCTGCACGCCGAGCGTTCGCAGCCGGTCGCATGCCGCCAGACCGGTTTCGGCCAGCAGCGGGTCGATCTGATTGACCTCGCAGCCCAGCCCCACAAGCAGCACACCGCCGAAATTCGGATGGCGCGCATAGCCGGCAAGCGTGCGCCGCAGATTTGCAAGCCCCTCGCCGCCCTTGGCCATGCCGCAGCCCGAGGCGTGAGTAAAGCCGACGACACCATCCACGCCGGGCCATTCGGCGAGACGCTCCGCGTCGAAATGGGCCGCGATCCGGCGAGCCACCGTTGCCGAGCAGTTCACCGAGGTCAGCACGGCCACGAAATTGCGCGTTCCGACGGCACCACTCTCGCGGACGTAGCCGGCAAAGCTCGCTATGCGCGCGGGGGGATCGGTCAGCCGCGTGCCCATGTGCGACCGATCGGCGGTGCCGGTCGAGCAGAGATTGTGGGTGTGAATATGCTCGCCAGGCGAAATCAGGGCGGTCGCTCGCCCGATGGGTTGGCCGAATTTGACCACCGCATCGCCTGCCGCATGGGCGCGCCGGCTGACTTTGTGGCCTGCCGGGATGGCGCCTCGAACCACGAGCCCGTCTTCCACCCTATCGCCTGCGGACAGCGGGCTCAGCGCGATCAAAACACTGTCATCGGCGTGAGCTCGAAGCACCGCCGGTGCGAGAGTTGCGACCATGCTCACGCCGGCACAGCCGCAATGTCATCGAGCGCCGCATGTGCTTGGTTTAGCAACTCACGAAGCCACGGCTCGCCGCCCAACTCGCCGAACACCGGTCGCAGTTTCAAGCTGCGATCCACCAATTCCCTCGGATCGTCGCTCGCGGCTGCCCGCAACTGCACGGCTAGCGGATCGTTGAGATTAGGTCCGGAGAAATGCCGCATCCAGGCAGCTATCCCGATCGCCGCGGCCTGGGCGGCGCCGCCTGCTCGGTGCACCTCGGCAATGGTCGCGAGCAGACGCTGAGGAAGTTTCTGCGAACCATCCATCGCGATCTGGGTGAGCCGGTGCTTCAAGCTGCGGTTCGCGAACCGCAACTTGAGGTCGCGGGCATAGGCGGTGGGGTCGAGCCCTGGGACCTGCGGCAAAGTTGAGGCCGCCTCGACCATGAGATCGTCGATCAGCCGGGCAATCCCGGGATCGGCGATTGCCTGATCGACGAACTCATGGCCCCGCAATAGCCCGACGTAGGCAAGCGTCGAGTGGCTGCCATTGAGCATCCTGAGCTTAGCCAGCTCGAATGGTCGCACATCGTCCACGATCTGCGCCCCAACCCGCTCCCATGCCGGTCGAGGGCCCGCAAACCGGTCCTCGATCACCCATTGGCTGAACGGCTCGGTCTTAACGAGCCCGGCATCCTCGCAGCCAAGTTGCCGGGCGATCTCGCGGCGGTCCTCATCCGTCGTCGCCGGCACGATGCGATCGACCATTGTGGAGGGAAAGCTGACATGGATTTCCATCCACTCGGCCAATTCGGGTCGTGCCAGGCCGATGAAGCGCCGCATGACACCCGCCAGGACGCGGCCATTGTCGGGCAGGTTATCGCAACTGATGATGGTCAGCGGGCTGCCGCCTGATCTGCGCCGCGCGTCCAGGCCCGCGGCGAGGAAGCCGACCGCGCTGACCGGCTTTGCCGGACTCGCCAGGTCATGGGCGATGTCCGGATGATCCTTCAGCAACGCGCCCGTCGCCGGATCGTGGCAATAACCTTTTTCGGTCACGGTCAGCGTTACGACATGCGTCGAAGGCGCGGCAATCGCGGCGACGACTGCCGCGGGTTCTTCCGGAGCCACCAACACGTCCGCGACCGATCCGATCACGCGCAGCTGTTCTGAAGCGCCGTCTCGCACCGCCAGCGTGTAAAGACCATCCTGCGGCCGCAGCTGGTCGCGCACGCCCGATGAGCGCAGCGAAACGCCCAGGATGCGCCAGTAGCCGCCTTCCAGGGCAATTGCCGCATCAGTCATCGCTGCCTGATGGGCGCGGTGGAAGGCGCCGATGCCGAGGTGGACGATGCCGACGCCATGCTCCGCGGGCTCATAGCCCGGCCGCAGCACCCGCTCGGGCAATGCATCCAGCGAGGCGCGGCATAATCTCACAGCCGATAGGCCGCCTTGGCCAAATCATAGCTCAATGCACGCGCAAGTTCGTGCGCCTCCTCCATCTCGAGCCGGTGGTCCGCCACAAGTTCGGCCAGGAAGCCGCAGTCCATGCGGCGCGCGACATCGTGCCGCGCGGGGATGGACAGGAAGGCGCGAGTATCGTCGTTGAAGCCGGCGGTGTTGTAGAAGCCCGCCGTCTCGGTCGTCATCTGCCGGAACCGGCGCATGCCCTCGGGGCTATCATGAAACCACCACGGCGGGCCGAGCTTGAGGCAGGGGTAGTGCCCGGCGAGCGGCGCGAGCTCGCGCGCATAGGTGCTCTCGTCGAGGGTGAAGAGGATTACCGTCAGGCCCGGTTCGTTGCCCACCACCTCCAGCAGCGGCCGCAGCGCGGTAACGTAGTCGGTTCGGGTCGGAATATCGGCGCCCTTGTCGCGGCCGTAGCGGGCGAACAGGGGCCCATTATGGTTGCGGTGGCTGCCCGGATGGATCTGCATCACCAGCCCATCCTCGAGACTCATGCGCGCCAATTCGGTGAGCATCTGGGCGCGGAAGAGTTCGGCATCGGCGCCGCTCGCCCCGCGCTTCACCCGGTCGAAGAGCGCCTCGGCCTCGTGCTGCGGCAGATTGGCGGTACGAGCCGTCGGATGACCATGATCGGTCGCGGTCGCGCCCACCTGAGCGAAAAAGGCGCGGCGTTTGCGGTGGGCGGTCAGATAACCCGACCAGCTCAGCGTATCCTCTCCAGTCAACGCACCCAACGCTTCGAGATTGGCCGCAAACCCCTCGAACTCAGGATCGACAACGGCGTCAGGACGATAAGTGGTCAAAACGCGGCCCTTCCACCCCCCAGGCCGGGCATTTTCCGCGGCTATCGCCCGGTGATGCGCCAGATCGTCGAGCGCGCCCTCGGTAGTGGCGATCACCTCGATCCCGTAGCGGTCGAACAGCGCGCGGGGTCGGAAGGCGTCGGTCTTGAGCGCCGTGTCGATCGTGTCGTAATAGAGCGCCGCGGTATCGGTCGAGAGGCGCACTGATAGCTCAAACACGGTAGAAAATACCCAGTCGAGCCACATCCGCGACGGCGTCCCACGAAACAGGTGGTAATGCTGGGCGAAGATGCGCCAGGCGTCGCGCGGATCTACGTCGCATCGGCTGCCATCCGCGCGGCGCACCCCCAATGCATCAAGATCGATGCCCTGTGAGTAGAGCATGCGATAAACGTAATGGTCCGGCTCGATGAACAACGCCGCCGGATTCTCGAAGGGCGCGTTATCGGCGAACCATGCCGGGTCGGTATGGCCGTGTGGGCTGATTATCGGCAGGGCTCGAACGGGCTCGTACAATTCGCGTGCGATCGCCCGCACGGCTGGCTCGGGCGGGAAGAGCCGGTCGGGGTGCAGCGCGAGCGGCTTGTTCAAAGCCCGCTACGCCCGCTGAAACGCGACCGCTGCGCAGCCACCTGGGCGCGCGCTTCTTCGATCGCTTCCACTTCGGTGGCGTCGAGCAGATAGTCGAGCACTCGGCCAAGGTGAGCGCGCATCGCAGCGCGCGAATTAGCAGCGCTTCGACTCCGCAGGGCCTCGACGATGGCCTGATGCTCGTCCAGCACTGGCTGATAGCCCTTACCGCGCGACTTCTCGAAAGTCCGCACGCATTGCGGCGAGCGATTGCGGATGGTCCACAGCTGTTCGACGGAGGCCGCCATCGCACCATTGCGGGTGATGGCGGCGATCAGTTCGTGAAATTTGCGGTCGGCGATCTCGCCGGATCCGTCACCACGCGCGTTGCCGCGCGCCATCTCGGCGATCAGCGCTTCCAGCTCGGCCAGTTCGGCGTCGGTCACCTGCGTAGCCGCAAGCGCAGCCGATTCCCCTTCGATGAGGAGGCGCGCTTCCGTCAGCTCGAACGCGCCGATATCGCGTGGCACCGTTTTGCCGCGTGGCACGGCGCTCAGCACGTAAACGCCCGAACCGATGCGAACCTCTACAAGCCCATCGATTTCGAGCGCGATAATCGCTTCGCGCACCGTCGGCCGGCTGACCTCATAAAGCTGCGCCAACTCGCGTTCGCCGGGCAGGCGGTCGCCTACCTTATAATCGCCCGCAGCTACCGCTCGGGTGATCTTCTCGGCGACCGTCTGATAAAGGCGAGCACTCTTGGCGGGGGGCGTCATCGCAAACCTTGTAGCAGTGCCTGGCCGAAAGGGTGCAGCCACTGCAGCTGTCTAACGCCGCAGGATATTAGGGTCAAGGAGATTGGTCAGGACAATTATTGCAGCTTGACAGACCAATTTGGGCCCGTCACTTCTCATGAGCGTCCATGAGGCGGGACAGGGAGCGGCTACATGCGGATAACCTCGGCGAGGGTCATCGTCACCTGCCCGGGCCGCAACTTCGTGACGCTCAAGCTAGAGGTGGAAGGCGGCTTCACTGGCATCGGCGATGCCACTCTAAACGGACGCGAGCTGGCGGTCGTTTCCTACCTGCAAGACCATGTTTGTCCCGCGCTGATCGGCAAGGATGCGCGCCGGATCGAGGATATCTGGCAGTTTCTCTATCGCGGCGCCTATTGGCGGCGTGGGCCTGTGACCATGCGCGCGATCGCCGCGGTCGACGTCGCGCTGTGGGACATCAAAGCCAAGGCGGCGGGCATGCCGCTTTACGATCTTTTGGGCGGGCGCAGTCGCGAGCGGATCATGGTCTATGGTCACGCGAACGGCGCCGATATCGATGAGACCGTGGAGGCGGTGGGCCGATACATCGATAGGGGATATCTAGCGATCCGGGCACAAACTGGGGTGCCGGGGGTCGAGGGCGCTTATGGCGTGGGCCGTGGCGAGCTTCACTACGAGCCCGCTGATGCGGCGCTCCCCACCGAGACACTGTGGGACACCCATGCCTATCTGGGCTACGTCCCACGCCTGTTTGAAACTCTGCGCGACAAATTCGGCTTCGCCCATCACCTGCTTCATGATGTCCATCACCGCCTTACGCCGATTGAGGCAGGCCGGCTTGGCAAAAGCCTCGAGCCGAGCCGACTGTTCTGGATCGAGGATGCGACCCCGGCAGAGAACCAGGAGGCGTTCCGCCTCATCCGACAGCACACCGTCACTCCGCTGGCAGTTGGCGAGATCTTCAACACGATCTGGGATGCCAAGGATCTCATCCAGCATCAGCTGATCGATTACATCCGCGCTACGGTGGTTGGCGCCGGCGGTATCACCCATCTGCGGCGGATCGCCGATTTTGCCAGCCTCTACCAGGTGCGCACTGGGTGCCACGGCGCCACCGATCTATCGCCCGTCACCATGGGGGCGGCGCTGCATTTCGACAGCTGGGTGCCTAACTTCGGCATTCAGGAATACATGCGCCACAGCGCGGAAACCGACGGCGTATTCCCGCATGATTACCGCTTCGAAGATGGACACCTGCTGGTCGGCGAGACCCCGGGACACGGCGTCACTATCGACGAGGATATGGCGGCGAAATTCCCCTACCGACCCGCGCAATTGCCCATCGCCCGGCTGCGGGATGGGACGATGTGGAACTGGTGAGCCCCAAGCCGGGCATAGTCTCGATCGGCGAGTGCATGATCGAGTTCAGCCGCACTACCGCGCAGGGCGAGGTGTGGCTGCAACGCTATGGCGGCGACACGCTGAACACCGCCGTCTACCTATCCCGGCTGGGCGAAGCAGTCGCTTATCTGACGGCGCTGGGCGAGGATCCCTACAGCGGGCAGATGCGCCACGGCTGGGCCGCCGAGGGGATCGACACCTCGCTGGTGCTCACCAAGAGCGATCGCCTGCCCGGGCTCTATATGATCCAGACCAATGTGCAGGGTGAGCGGAGTTTTCATTACTGGCGGCAGAACTCTGCCGTGCGCGCACTCTTCGAATGCGACGGTGTCGAACTGGCGCTGAAGAGAGCGGAGGACGCCGGGCTCTTGTATCTGACCGGCATAACGCTGTCGCTGTTCAATCGGGCGGGGCGGGAACGTTTAGTCGATCTGTGCCGAAAGGTGCGCGCCAAAGGCGGACAGGTAGCCTTCGATCCAAACTATCGCGCGCGTGGCTGGCCCGCGCCCGAAGATGCACACGGAGCTTTTGCCGCCATAGCCAGCCAAGTTGATTTTGCGCTGCCCACGTTTGAGGACGAGGTTGTGCTGCACGGCGACCGATCGCCTCAGGACTGCCTGTACCGCTGGGCCAGCTGGGGTGCCGCCGAGGTTGTAATCAAACTCGGCGCCGAGGGCGCTCTGGCGGGCGGACCTGGTGGCGCTGTCGCGATCACCACTCAAGCCGATCCTTGGCCGCGCGATACGACCGGCGCCGGCGATGGGTTCAATGCCGGCTATCTTAGCGCCCGGCGGCGCAGCGAGCCTCCCGCGGCCGCGGCGGGGCGGGGCAACCAGCTTGCCGGCGCGGTCGTGAAGCACGCGGGCGCGATCATTCCGCGCTCCGCCATGCCGGTGGTCGCCCCGTGATCCGCCCGCAGACCAGCGCTACGCGCACGGCCATCGACCTGTCCGGCGTTTGGCGCATTCGTTTCGACCCTGAGAAAATCGGTGAGCAGGCGGGCTGGCCCAACGGCTTGCCCGATGATCGCCAAACGCATGCAATCGCGGTCCCCGGCAGCTGGAACGAGCAATTGGCCGAGGCTGGCTATTTCAGCTATGTCGGCAACGCTTGGTTGGAGACAACTTTCCGCATCCCCGCCGCGCTCGCAGGGCAGGCGCTCTCGCTCCGCTTCGGCTCTGCCGATTATTTCGCGCAGGTCTGGATCGACGGCCACTCGGCGGGTGCGAGCGGAGCGGCGATGTTGCCCTTCGAGATCGCTGACCAAGGGCTGTTGACCGCCGGGTCCGAGGTCCGGGTGGTCGTGCGCGTGAGCAATGTGCTGCCCGAGGACGGGCCGACCCAGGGCATAACCCCGCAGACCTATCAGGTCGAACGCCGGCCGCGGGACGAGTACCACCCGGCAGTCCGTTTCGACTTCTTCCCTTATGGAGGCCTCAACCGACCGGTTCATCTCGTCGCTCGCCCGGCGATTGCGATCACGCGATATCGCGCGACGACGACGCGCGACCGGCTGCGCCTGAGTGTCGAGGCAGATGGCGGTGCCGTGCTGGTTGTCCGGATCGCCGGCCATGGAACCGAGCTCGCGTTCGAAGCGCCCGTGGCCGATGGAAGGGCCGAGCTAGATAACTTCGTCAGCGCCCTGCCCTGGTCCCCTGACGATCCGCGCCTCTATCGCCTGACCCTCGAGCTGATGTCCGCAGACGGCAGTCTGATTGACAGCGTGTCGCAGCGCATCGGGTTCCGCGACATTGCGGTGGACGGCTCCCGGCTGCTGCTCAATGGCCAGCCCCTGCTGCTGAAAGGCTTCGGCAAGCACGAGGATTCGCCGATCCACGGCCGAGGGCTCAATCTGCCGCAGCTCGTGAAGGATTTTGGCCTTTTGAAATGGTGCGGCGCCAACAGCGTGCGCACTTCGCATTATCCTTATGCCCAAGAATTCCTCGACCTGGCCGACGAGCACGGGGTGCTGGTGATCGGCGAGGTGTTCTCGATCAATCTGGACTTTCGGCTGGTCGACGATGCGGTGCTCGCCAACCACAAACAGGCAGCGCGCGAGCTGATCGAGCGAGATGCCAGCCGCACCTGCGTGATCGCCTGGTCGCTGGCCAACGAACCAGGCTATCTCGCCGAAGCCGAATATCGCGAACGTTCGGGCGATTATTGGGCTAAACTCTTCACCGAAGCGCGCGCTGCGGACCCGACCCGGCCGCTGACGCATGCCAATGTCGGCTATGCCGGCAATGATGATCCCGGCTTCGTCCAAGACGATTTCGTGATGATCAACCGCTATCACGGCTGGTATTCGCAGCCCGCGCAACTCGACCGTGCGAAAGTCGCGCTCGAAGCCGACTTCGCCGCCATTGCCGACTACGGCAAACCGATCCTTGTGTCGGAATTCGGCGCCGATGCGCTGGCGGGGGAACACGCAACCCACGACCAGCTTTTTACCGAAGAATATCAAGCGCGTTTCATCGAAACCTATTGGGATGCGATCGACGCGCATCCGGCCGTGATCGGCGGCCACGTCTGGGCTTTCGCTGACTTCCGCACCGCCCAGCACGGGCGGCGGGTGGTGCACAACCTCAAGGGCGTGTTCACGCGCACGCGCGATCCGAAACAGGCCGCATGGACCGTCCGGCGGTTGTGGAACGGGCGATGAGCGAGCCCGCACAAGTGCTGCGCCCGAGGACCAAATACGGTTGGGCGGCGGGTGACTTTGGCTTCAATATCTTCTGGCAGGCACTCAACCTGCTGATGATGCCCTTCTACACCGATGTGCTGGGGCTTGACAGCGGGCTCGCCGGCACCGTGTTCCTGCTCGCCAGCCTGTGGGACGGATTTGCCGACACCATCATCGCCGCCATCGCGGATCGCACGCGCAGCCGGTGGGGCAGCTACCGGCCATATCTCGTCTTTGCCTCGCCGGTGTTGGTCGTCGCCTTCGCGCTCGCATTCCTGACGCCGGATTGGGAGCAAGGCGGGTTGTTTCTCTATGCTCTGCTCAGCCAGGTCTTTCTGCGCACCGCCTATTCGGTGGTGTCGATCCCCTATAGCTCGCTTTCCGCGCGCATCTCGCAGGATGCGGACGAACGCGCGAGCATGGCCGGATGGCGCATGGTCTTCGCTTTCGCGGGCGGCGCAGTGGTTACCTTTGCGATGCCGCAGCTTGTCAGCGCTTTGGGCGGAGATGAGAACAGCACGACCTATGTTCTAGCCGCTGGTCTGGTCGGCCTCGTCAGCCTGCCGTTCTTCTGGCTGACCTTCCTGACGACCTCTGAGCCACCCCGGCTGGTAGAAGCCAACCCTCGCGGGTTCTCGCTCACCGGCGGCGCCGACGATCTGCGCGCATCGCTCGCCATGGCGCGCCATAACGGGCCGCTGATGCGCATCTTCGGCTGCATCATCGTCTCCTCGCTGGCGTTCACGATGACCAACAAGTGCCTGGTCTATTACGTGACCTATCATCTCGGGCGTGAGGATCTGGTGCCGCAATTGGTGCCTTTCGCGCTCATCATGAACCTGCTGTTCGCGCCGTTCTGGGCTTGGGTCGCCGGGCGTACCAGCAAGCGGCGGGCGTGGCTCTATGCCAATGCGGTGAGCGCGGTGGCTTACACCGCTTTCTTCCTATCGCCTTCGCGCGATCCGGCAGTGGCGGCGGTGCTGATCGGGGCGATTTCCGCCGGCAATGTCGCTTATCAGGTGCTGTTCTGGGCGATGCTGCCGGACACGGTCGAATATAACCGCTGGAAGACCGGGCAGCGCCACGATGCCAAGGTCTTCGGCTTCGCTTCCTTCGCTAAGCAACTGGCGCTCGGCCTCAATGGCGCGCTACTCGGCTGGCTTCTGCTTGCGATCGGCTACGCTCCCAATCAGCCGCAGAGCGAAGCTACGCTCATCGGGCTCAAGGCGATCATGGCGCTGATCCCGCTCACCGGCGTCGCCATCTCGGCCGCGCTCATCTGGCATTACCCGCTGGATCAGGCGATGCACCGGCGGATCACGCTCGACGATGCGGAGCCTGAACATGCGACTTGAACGCCGAAGCGTTCTGACTGGCGGCGCTGCCTTGGCGGCAATTACCGCCCTGCCCGCCCCGCTTTTCGCTCAGCGGGGACGCGCCAAAATCGCCAAGGTCGAAGCCTTCGCCGTCCGCTCGGCGGTTTTCGTCAAGGTCACCGCCGACGACGGCACCGGCGGCTGGGGGGAAGCAGGGCATAGCGGCGGGGCCCTGGTCGCACGGATCATCAATCGCGAAATGGCCCAGCTGGTCGTGGGAGAAGATGTCTTCGCGGGCGAAGCCAGCTGGGCCAAACTGTTCTTCGAGTTCGACGAGCTCGGCCCGGGGGGTCTAGTCAGCCAGGCGATCGCCGGCATCGATTGCGCACTCTGGGACCTTCGCGGACGGCTGCTCCGCCAGCCCGTCTGGGCCCTGCTGGGCGGCAAATTTCGTGATAGCTATCCCGTATACGGTTCTTTCAGCATCGACCTGGGTGGTGGCAAGCGCATGACTGCGGACCAGGCCGGGCGGACGGCCGCCGAACTGGTCGGCGAAGGTTTCGGAGCGGTGAAGGTCCGCCTTGCGATCCGCGAGGAGAATGCCGACCCCGATCCCGATCCTGCAATCCCGGTGGTCCGCGCGGTCCGCGCCGCTATCGGCAACGACGTTCCGCTCTATGTCGATGCCAACAACGGCTACCGCCCCGCGCGGGCGATTGAGGTCGGACGGCGACTGGCGGGCGATTTCGGCGTCAGCGTTTTCGAGGAGCCGGTAGCCGCGTTTCACTATGCCTCCATGGCGGAGGTGAGCGCAGCGCTGGACATCGCCATTGCCGCGGGCGAACACGAATACACCCCGTTTGCCTTCCGCGACCTGATCCAGCAGGGCCGCCCCGACGTGCTCAACCCGGACGTGTCGAAACTGATGGGGCTGACCGCGGGCCTGCATGTCGCCTCGCTGGCCGAGCTGTTCGACAAGCCCATCTCCGTCCACAACGCGCGGCCAACGCTGCTGACTGCTGCGCATGCACATTACGTGGCACGGGCGCGTACTGCCACACGGCTGCAGGAGCATCCCGGTGCGAAGCGGCTGGCGCACCTCTGGGATTATTTCGACAATCGTATCGTGGCGGAGAACGGACGGATTACTGTCCCAAATACTCCTGGCCTGGGGCTCGAAGTGCGCGAGGCCGCTATCCGCAACGCGGTGGCGGGCTAATCGGTGCGCAGCGGCTGCCCGTCGCGGACAGCCTGACGCACATTTCGCGTCGCAACGCGCGGCCGAACTGCAGGACCGGCGATGTCGACATTCGCCATGGTCAACCCGGCGATCTCCCCCAGCACCAGATCGGCTACGATGGGCGCATAGTCGGGAGAGCCTGGAATGGGCCGGAAGCGGCGATTGCCGAACGGCTTCCGGTCATTAGCGGCGATCGGGTCCGCACCGGTGGAGCGGATACGGATGTTCGACAGGCTCAGGTCGCGGATCGGCGACCGCGGGTGGCCGGCGATCAGCAGATTGCCGCCCGTCGTGATGTCGATGTTGTCGAAAGTGAGGCCTTCGATACTACCCATGCGCCCTCCCGCCCCGCGCTCGCGGTCGTCGATATCGACATATATGGGATAGCCGCGCCGGTGCCGTCCGCCCGTCGCGATGCGGATATTGGTGAAGCGGTTGTTCGTGTAGTTTCCGCCACGGATCATGAAAGCAGCGATGCCGTAGCGCGAATCCACGATGGCGATATTGCTGAACAAGCTATCGCGCAGATCGCCGCGTGACTGCGTGCCGAGCTTGATCGCACCATCATCGGAGCGGATCACGCAGTTGTTGACCAGCAGCCGTTCGATGGGGCGCACCCCCTGGGCCTTGGTGGTGATGCCGTCGTCGCCGACAGAAATGCGGCAATTGGTCACGCGCACATCGGCGGAATCGATGATCTGGAGGCCGTCGGTATTGTGGCTGTCTATGGGTGCCTCGAGAGTGAAGCCGTCAAGCACCACATTCTCGCATTGGCGGATGCCCACGAGGAACATCGGCGTATCGCGTATGGTGATGTCGCGCACGCGCACATTGCTGCAGCGGTTGAACATCAGGCCAAAGCGCGCCCGCTCGTCTGCGGCGGGATCGTCGGGGTCAGCGGCGATGATGCGATCCATGGCGGCGTAAATCGGCCCGGCTGCACCATCGATTGTGCCCGTGCCGCTGATCTCGACATTGCGGACCTCGTCCCCGAACAGCAGGGCGCGATGGCCTTCGATCGCTGGGCGCGCTGCATAGTCCGCGAAACGAGTGGACATTACGAGATGCGCCCCCGCGGACAAATGCAGCGAAAGGTTGGAGCGTAGTGTGAGGCCACCGCTGTCAAACCGGCCAGCAGGTATCACCACCGCCTGTCCCGATCCGGCGCAGCTATCGATCGCCCTTTGGATTGCTACCGTATCAACCTCCCCGTCGTCCGCGATCGCGCCAAAGCTGCGAACATCACAAGGCAATGGCGATGGTGCCGTCCCCTGCATCGCTACCGACAGGATCGCCGCCGTAAATAAAGCCAAGATTGCGCCCCCCGCCTTCAACAAACCAATATTTGACAGACTGGTCAGGCCAGTATAGTCCATTTGGTCAGAAAGCAAGGCGGCGAAAACGCCTGCAAACGATGGGAGAGTACGATGACGGCTCGTGGGCTGGCTTTGACGGGTTGCGGGCTATTGGCGGTAGCCACCGGGGCGGCGGCTCAAACATCCGATCCCAATCAAGCTCAGCCAGAACAGCAACAAGCTTCCGAAACCGTTGAGCAGCAAGCGGCGGAGGGCGATGAGATCATAGTGACCGGCGTTCGCGGCTCGCTGAAAGAAGCGATCGAGATCGAACGCCAGGCCGACACGGTCGTTTCGGTCATCACTGCCGACGATGCCGGCCAGTTTGCCGACCAGAACGTGGCGGAATCATTGCAGCGGGTTGCCGGCGTGACGATCCAGCGCGTCGAAGGCGAAGGTCGCACGATTCAGGTGCGCGGCCTCAATAGCAATTTCAATCAAGTGGTCCTGAACGGCGCCCAGGTCGGGTCCTCCGACCCTGACGGCAATCGCTCGGTCTCACTCGATATCATCTCGGCTGACCTTCTGAGCGGCATTCGCGTCGCCAAGACGCTTACCCCCGATACCGATCACGATTCGCTCGGTGCGCAGGTCAACCTGCTGACCCTCTCGGCTTTTGACCGGACCGGAACCACCGGCCGCGTCCGCGTGGAGGGCGGCCTCGCGGAATATACCAACCGCATCAGCCCTAAGGTAACCGCGGACTTCACCACCCGCCTGCTCGACGACACGCTCGGCATCGCACTCGCTGGCACATACTCCAAGCGCTACATCCAATCGGAAGAAGTGCGCTCCCCCGATCCCAACGCGGCGGATGTGACTGCGGCCGGCGCCGTCACCCGCCGGTCATTCACCGATCCGCAGCCGGCCGGCACGACTCGCTTTCTCGTGCCGCGCATCGTGGACCAGCGCCTGAAGCGGAACGAGCGCGAGCGCATCGGCGGCACCTTCCAGATCGATTACCGTCCGGACGAGGACAACCGCTGGTCGCTCGCTGTGATCGGCGCGCAGCTCAAGGACGCCGACACCCGTATCCAGAACGAATGGGAGGTGGGACAAACTCCCACGATTTCCGCGGTCACCACTGGGTCGGCGCGTTATACCACCCGGCTCGAGCAGCAGTTGTTCTTCCAAGATAGCACCGACCGCGTGTGGGCGGGCAATTTCTATGGAGAGAACAGGTTCGGCGCGCTCACCTTCAGCTATGGTGCCGACTATTCGAAGAACGAATTCACACTGCCCGATGCGTTGCGTGGTCGCTTCGCAACCGGGAACAACGTTCCGATCGAGGTCACATTCGACGAGGACGATGCCCGCGTCACCGTGCTCGATCTGACGCGCATCGCCCCGGCCCTGTTCGCCTTCAACCAGGCGCTCATCATTGACGAGACACGGACCGACGAGATCTGGTCGGTGTTCGGAAATCTCGAAGCGCGGTTCGATATCGGCGGTAACGAAGCGTCGATCAAGGTCGGCGGCAAATATCGCGACCGAACCAAGGTCATCCGCCGCGGCGAATTGTCGCAGAACCCCGGCAACAATACCAACCGTCCGCTGATCGATGCGGCCGGCATACCGCGCAACCTCGGCCTCATTGGGGTCGGACGGCCTTCGAATGCGAACTTTCCCGGCTATTTCCAATTTCCCGACCCGGCTGTCGTGCGCCCGATCCTCGAGCAGACCGCGGATGTGCTCAACCTGGCGGCCACGGGCACCAGGCGCGACTTCGATTTCGACGAGCAAACCTTAGCCGGGTATATACAGGGCCAGATCGATCTCGGCGATCGCGTGACTCTGATCGGCGGCGTGCGCGTCGAGCAAACAGACTATGTGGCAGATGGCGTTATTGCCGAGGTGATCGAACGCAACGGAAGCGATCTCCCGGCCATCAATTCGATTGCGCCGACGATCACTGTCCCGACCAGGACCGAGTGGTTTCCTTCCCTGCATCTTCGCGCGGATCTGACCGATCAGATCGTGGGCAGGCTGAGTTACAGCCGGGGCCAGGTCCGCCCAACCTTCGATGATGCCAAGAACCTGCAGGAAATCGACACGGTCCAAACGACTGTTGCGGGTGTCATCCGCAATATCGAACGCGAGGTGTCGATCGGCAATCCGCGGCTTGAACCGCTAATCGCCGACCAGTTCGATGCCACGCTTGGCTGGTATCCCACCCGGTTGACCAGCGTAACCGCCGCCGCCTTTTACAAGGACCTGAAAAACCCGTTCATATCGACATCTTTCGAAGGAACCGACGTAGCCACCTTCGGCCTCCAGCCCTTCGATCCCGTGACTGGGACGGGCTTTTCCAAAGCCGATACCGTCATCAACGGCGGCAGCGGCAAGCTTTACGGGGTGGAATTGGGGATCAACCAGTTCTTCCGCGGCGCGCTCGACGGGTTCTTCGTGTCGGGCAATCTGACGCTGATAGAAGGGGAGGCGCGGTCGCCCTTCATCCGCAACAACGCAGCCCTGCGGCTTGAGGATCAGGCCAGCGTGATCGGCAACCTGTCGGTAGGATATGAGGATGACCGGGTGACTGCTCGCGTTTCCGGCACCTATGTGGGCGATCGACTCGAAAGCGTCGATTCCTCCAG
>ERZ1066120.1116-NODE-1116-length-18543-cov-14.821452_pt1 | contig 18543 bp, 20 predicted proteins | sample MGYA00382767_ERZ1066120 | MGnify/ENA primary metagenome ERZ1066120 (study PRJEB33369, sample SAMEA5778350) | biofilm metagenome | biome: Industrial cooling water; feature: Water cooling tower basin; material: Biofilm | place: United Arab Emirates | collected...
CCTTTTGAATCTCAGTTTCAGTATATGGCGACGTTGCATGAAGTCGGGAAGCGGGAGCCGGGAGTCAGGAATCGGGAACAGACTAAAGTTATTTATGTTAAGGGTTCTGTAGAAGCAATTCTGAGTCGCACTCGGCAAATGCTGGATAAAAACGGCAATCCTACTGCCATCAATCGCGCTGAAGTGGAACAGCAGGTTGAGTTAATGGCAAAGCAGGGATTGCGAGTGCTGGCTTTTGCTAAGAAAGCGGTGGGAGAGAACCAGAATTCTGTAGACCATGACGATATTGAAACCGCTCTGATTTTCATCGGATTGCAGGGAATGATCGACCCGCCACGCGCTGAAGCGATCGCGGCAGTACGCAACTGTCAGTCAGCGGGAATTGGGGTGAAGATGATTACTGGCGACCACATTACCACAGCTAAGGCGATCGCCGAACGGATGGGTCTGCAACAAGACGGCAGAGTGGAGGCATTTGAAGGGCAGCAACTCGCGCAAATGGACGATCGCGAACTGGCGCAGGCGGTGGAAGATGGCGTAGTTTTTGCTAGAGTCGCCCCAGCTCAAAAATTGCGGTTGGTAGAAGCATTACAATCCAAGGGCGAAATTGTGGCGATGACGGGAGATGGGGTGAATGATGCCCCAGCCCTCAGACAAGCCGATATAGGCGTAGCGATGGGTGGTGCGGGAACGGATGTTGCTAGGGAAGCCGCCGATATGCTGCTGACGGATGATAACTTTGCTTCGATTGAAGCCGCAGTGGAGGAAGGAAGAACGGTATATCAGAATTTACGCAAGGCGATCGCGTTTATCTTACCTGTCAACGGTGGCGAGTCGATGACGATTCTCATTAGTGCCTTGCTTGCCAGAGATTTACCAATTCTGTCTCTCCAAGTCTTGTGGTTGAATATGGTTAACTCAGTGGCGATGACAGTACCGCTTGCATTTGAACCCAAGTCTGAAGGGGTGATGCAACAACCGCCACGCAACCCAAGGGAACCGCTCATATCAGGAAAACTATTACAGCGGATTTTGGCAATCTCCGTTTTTAACTGGATTCTGATTTTTGGTCTTTTCGAGGGGGTACGTCAAAATACGGGAGATATAACCTTGGCGCGGACGATGGCAATTCAAGCTTTAGTTGCAGCCAGGATCGTGTATTTGTTGAGTATCAGCCATTTAGGGAAAGCGATCGCGTGGAAAATTCGTGCTAGAAGGGTGTCAATTAGTGGCACAAAGGCGATCGCGCTGGGTATTCTTGCCGCAGTTGTATTGCAGATTGTCTTCAGCCAATGGAGCGTGATGAATAACTTGTTTGCTACCGCACCGTTGAATTTAAATCAGTGGTTAATCTGTCTGCTACCTGCTTTACCAATGATTCCGTTGGCTATTTTAGTTAACTGGATCGATCGCCCTGAATAGATCGCATTTACCACAATCGACAACCTGGACTCTCGATTCCTTCCTCAAAACTGAATAATTCAATGTGTTTCGGATTATTCATTATCTCTTTTGCTGCTAGCAAACCCGCGATCGTCCAAGTTTGATACGTTCTTGCTTCTTTGCCAATTAAACGCCCATTCTTACCATCGTAATATTCGGGATATTTATCTTGAATCAAACGACTTTCAGCCAGCGCGATCGCTCTAGTCGCTAGTTCTACCCGTCCTGTTTTTTGCGCTGCGGCAGCAAATAACCAGAGTAAAACCGCCCAGCTACCACCATTATGATAAGACCAAGGTATATTTTTGGGGTCGCATCCAGTTACAATTCGCCACTCCAATCCTTCTACAGCGGGAAAGCAAATTTTCAAAGGCATAAATCCAATCAGATCGTGCCATCGCTGTTCAAATAGATCCATAATGCTTTGAGATTCTGACTCGCTAGCCAAAGAAACCAGAATCGCCATTAAGTTTCCTAGTGAAAAGAAGCGAAAATCCATTTGTCCTGGTCCCAAATTTCCCGCTAAGTAACCTCCAGTTTCGGGCAACCACTCGGTTAACCAAGCAGGAATTGATTCAGCATAAATATTAAATTTATTGACAACTTCTTGACCAAACTCATCGCCTTTAAAGCGATAAATTTCATTCAACCGCTGCAAATCTATCCAGTAATATTCGCGGACGTGGTAATTTAAAGCGCCCAGTCGTTGTTTGACAGCATCAAGATAGCGATCGCCATCATTTTCTGGCAACAACAAATCTTTTACAGTCCGTAAAGCAGCATAGAATAATACTTGAATTTCTAAAGGATGCCCGTAAACTCCCATGCGACGGTCAATCATGAACGAGCCATCGAGGACTGGCAGGGTAGGATACATGGCAAACCGATGCACCAAACATAAATCGAGAATCAGTTTGATTCCCTCTTGAAAATCTGGCTGACGCGCTAATTGAATATCTCCTGTAGTTTTGATATAAGCTCTTAATAATAGAATCCACCACAGACAAGAATCGACAGGAGGAACGCGGGCGATCGCGTTTTCGCCAAAATCAGATTCGATAAATTCTCTGTCACCGTTATGTTCCACTTTGAAGCTAGCAGGCATTAAGCCCGGTCCCGGTGCAAAGCAATCCATCTCGCGATCGTGATTTTGTTGCATTGCCAGCGTTTCTATGAGAAAATTTCGCACGATTTCTGTCTTGCCATGCATGAGAAATACTAAGGCACAAGGGACGAAATCGCGAATAAAACACTGGTCGTAGTTGAGTGCTTCTAGTTCTGGATCTTGGGCTGCAAGCGTGCCAATCGGTCGCCCTTGGTAGTAGATGATGGATTCTTCTAGTAGTTGCCAGGCTTCTTGTTCCCACATAATTATTATTCGCTATGATTATTACTTGTTTTAATAGAATTGAACGGCATTTTACTTTATTCGCAATCGCGAATTAAAGTTGCTACCAACCCCGTCCAACCTGTTTGATGATTTGCTCCCAATCCCGCACCGTTATCGCCATGAAAGTATTCATAAAATAGCAGCAAATTTTGCCAATCGGGATGAGTTTGAAATAGAGAATTACCACCATGAACCGGACGGCTATTTGCGCTATCTGGCAAGAAAATACTGGTCAATCTCTGAGAGAGTTCTGTAGCCACTTCTGCTAAATTCATCCAACAAGCAGAACCAGTGGGACACTCAACTTTAAAGTCATCCCCCAAATAATTGTGGAACTTTTGCAATGACTCAATAATGAGATAATTCATCGGAAACCAAATGGAACCGCGCCAGTTGGAATTACCACCAAACATTCCACTTGTAGATTCAGCAGGTTCATAACTAACTTGATGTTGCTGACCGTCAACGTTAAAAGTGTATGGATTTTCTAGATGAAATTTGGAGACAGAGCGAATGCCATACTCGCTCAAAAACTCATTTTTATCCAACATTCTTTGTAAAATTAGCTTTAGCTTTTCGGGGCTAACGATTGCTAGTAATCTTTTACTTTCTTTTCCTTCATCTGTTAAAGATGCAATGTTTTCTTGGAGTCTGGGACGATTAGCGATAAACCATTCAAAGCGTTTTTTAAACCCTGGAAATCGCTCTAATAAATCTGCTTCAAGAATCTCTACTGCAAACAGGGGAACTAATCCCACCATCGAACGAACCTTGAGGTGATGGCGTTCGTCATGAGGTGAATGCAGGACATCGTAGAAAAACTTGTCTTCATCATCCCACAAGTGAATTTGAGTTTTTCCAATGTGATTCATTGCATCGGCAATATAGAGAAAATGCTCAAAAAATTTGCTAGCAATATCTTCATAAGTAGGATTAGTTTTTGCTAACTCTAGGGCGATCGCCAACATATTCAGACAATACATTCCCATCCAACTCGTACCGTCCGATTGCTCTAAATAACCACCTGTAGGCAATTCGGCGCTGCGATCGAAAATGCCGATGTTATCTAATCCTAAAAAGCCACCCTGAAAGACATTATTGCCGTCGTTATCTTTTCGATTTACCCACCAAGTAAAGTTAAGCAGTAATTTCTGAAATACTCTTTCCAGAAAATCAGTATCGGCGCGACCGTAAATATCTCGCTCGATCTGATAAACTCGCCAAGTTCCCCAAGCATGAACGGGAGGATTAACATCGCTAAAATACCATTCGTAAGCCGGAATTTGTCCGTTAGGATGCATATACCATTCCCGCGTCAGTCTATCCATTTGTCGCTTGGCAAAATCAGGATCGATTGTGGCTAAAGGAATGACATGAAAAGCTAAATCCCAAGCCGCAAACCAAGGAAATTCCCATTTGTCAGGCATGGAGATAATGTCATCATTAAATAGATGCATCCACTCCTGATTGCGGGCATTATATCGCCGTGGCGTTGGTTGATTTGAATCGCCATTCAACCAATCTTCTATGACATAGTGATAAAACTGTTTTGTCCATAGCAAGCCAGCAAAAGCTTGTCTTTGCACGTTACCGAGCTCTGTTGAAAAGTCTCTCGGAGAAATTCGTTGATAAAATTCATCTGCTTCTTGCTTGCGAGCCTCTAAAATTGCATCAAACTCTACAAATGGATGTGTTAATTTGCCAAGATCGCTGAGTCTCAGTCTTATAATTTTTTCTTCACCTGCACCAAGATTTAACAAGTAATAGCAAACAGCTTTCGTACCTACTTGTTGTGGATTGACAGCTGATGCAATTCCTTCAATAACATAATCGTTGATGCCATCTTTAACGTAATCAGAATTGTTCCTGACTCCAAATATTTTTTGATAGTTAGTTTCGTTCTCTGTAAATAAAGGTTTACAGCCATTTTGACAATACAACCATCTTTTTCCCAAACTAGAATGAGATGCTTCAATAGTAGAGGTAAGGATGTCAGGTTTCATCACCTGAAGTGAGGGTTTTTCACTCTTTGTATCCCAAGCCCAAGTATTACGAAACCAGAGAGTGGGTAAGAGATGAAGTGTTTTTGCCTCCGAACTGCGATTTACAACTTGAATTTGAATTAGGATATCTTCCGGAGAATTTTTAGCATATTCAACAAATACATCAAAGTATTCATTGTTGTCGAAAATGCTAGTGTCAACTAATTCAAATTCAGGATCGTAGTATCCCCGTTGTTGATTTTCTTGCACTAATTGAGTGTAAGGAAATGCTGATTGGGGATATTTGTAGAGATATTTCATATATGCATGACTGGGGGTATTATCGAGATAAAAGTAATACTCTTTAACATCTTCCCCATGATTGCCTTCGGGTTCAGTCAACCCAAATAATCTTTCTTTTAGAATGGGATCTACTCCATTCCACAGCGCGATCGCAAAACAAAGTCTTTGATGATTGTCAGAAATTCCCGCAATCCCATCTTCTCCCCAACGATAGGCGCGAGAACGAGCGTGTTCGTGAGGAAAGTAACTCCAAGCGTTACCATCCTCACTGTAATCTTCGCGTACAGTTCCCCATTGGCGATCGCTTAAATAAGGTCCCCATCTGCGCCAGTATGCTTGTCGAGTGCGGTCTTCTTCCAGCCTTTTTTCTTCTGGGGTCATCTCGCTTTTCCTTGTTGTCAGTTCTCGCAGCTTTTTGGACTATACGAACCTTACCGAAAGTCTACCTATTTCTCACTGTTCCATCAGGCATGATTGTGTTCTCAAATTCTGCTTGTTGTAAATTTGCGCCTGTAATGTTGGCTTTGGTGAGATTTGTATCTTCTAAATCTACCTGCTGGAGGTTAGCTTGCTGTAAATTTGCCGATTGTAAGTTTGCCTCTTCTAAATCTGCACGAGTTAGATTAGCTCCCTGTAAATTCGCTTGTTGTAAATTTGCCTTGTCTAGATCGGCGCGAATCAGATTAGCTTTCTGTAAGTTAGCTTTCTGTAAGTTAGCCCCTTCTAAATCGGCATTTTGGAGATTTGCATTTTGGAGATTAGCTCCCTGTAAGTTAGCCCCTTCTAAATCGGCATTTTGGAGATTTGCTCTACTCAAGTTACAACCAGGGCATTGCTTAGTTTGGAGCAATTTTTGAACTTCTGGGGATTGAGCTTGACTTTGAGCTTGAGCGAACGACTTGTCGTCGCGCTTCGCTATCGCTTCCGGTGGTTTGCTAATCGCGAAACTACCAACCAGTGCCAAAAATGTTGCGGTTGAAATTCCGAAAAGCAATCTTTTTGCAGTCGAACCGTTCATTTTGATTTCTCGATTTTTCACTTTTGATTTTTCACTTTTTACTTTCAATCAAGCCGACCAAGTTTCCCGAAAGTCTGCATAAAGCGTCAATCCGCCATCAACAAATAAAGTTTGTCCCGTGATGTATGCGGCTTCATCCGAAGCTAAAAAAGCAACTGCTGCTGCCATTTCTTCGGCAGTACCAGCACGACCCATCGGAATGTGACTTTCAACGATCGCTTTTTTTTCCGGGTCGTTCGTCCAAGCTTCGTTGATCGGTGTAATTGTGGCTCCTGGTGCAACAGCGTTGACTCTAATTCCTCGATTGGCATACTCTAAAGCTAGGGTTTTAGTCAGATTTTCCATCCCACCTTTGCTGATGGAATAGCTGAGATACATCGGTCTGGGAATAATTTCGTGAACGCTAGAAATGTTGATAATAATTCCAGAGCGGTTCTGTGACAATAAGTGTTTGATTGTTTCGCGAGCGCACAAATAAGCACCGCGTAGATTGACTGCTAACACTCGATCGAAGTCTGCCGTTTCAATTTCGTGGGAATTGGCTTCAGTTTGAATTCCGGCATTGTTGACCAGAATATCTAAACTGCCAAATTTTTCAATTACAGCGTTGACCATTTCGATAATGTCTTCTTCTTTGGAAACATCTCCCTGCACCAATAGGGATTTCACGCCGCAATTTTCCACGTCTCCACACGCTTTTTGCATTGCCATTTCTTCAGTGTCTTCGGCAGCTGCAGGGCTCTTTCTATAGTTGATAGCCACATTGCATCCTGCAGCAGCAAGGCGAATGGCGATCGCTTGACCAATACCAGAACTTGCACCAGTCACTAGTACGTTTTTACCTTTTAATCCTTTCATAGGTGTTTTCTCCAGATCTATATGTAATCTTCTTGTAGAGACGCAAAATTTTGCGTCTCTCAATCGATTCATTTTAGATAGAGAAATTGGGGGGCAAGATGACGCGATCGACGATGTGAACGACACCATTGCTAGCTGGAATATCAGCCTGGGTGACGTTAGCATCGTTGACTCTGACAGAGTTAGCTGTTTGGTCAACCTGAACGTTGACATTTGCACCCTCTACCGTTTTCACGTCTCCCGATTGCAGTTGGCTAGCACTCACTTGACCGGGAACGACGTGATAGAACAAAATTTGGGCAAGCTGGGGGCGATTTTCCGGTTGCAGCAGCTTTTGGCGAGTTTCTGCAGGCAGGGCAGCAAATGCCTCATCCGAGGGTGCAAATATCGTGTACGGACCTTGTAATTCTAAGACTTCGTTAGCATCTGTCTCGTCAATTGCAGAAGCCAGCGTTTTCAGCGAAGGATTATTAGCTACCACATCAACCACGTGATTGTCAGCTGCTTCTGCTTGTCCGGCAGGAGGAGCTGTAGTTCCTGGTGTTGCGCCTGGCGTTGGTTCGATTGGAGATGTTGTAGCACCTGGAGATGGCTCGGTCGCCGTCGGAGGCGTTTGGGCTGTTTGCTGTGGTTCGCAAGCAGCAATGACTGGAAGAATCATCAGACCCGCTGCGAGTCCGGCTAATTTTTTCAGGCTGTGAGTTCGATTTTGAAGCTTCATTGTATTTATCCTCCGTTGCTTGAATCAGCGATCGGCGATTAGTGACTAGTAACTGGCGATCGCAAGAATCTAGCTACTAGTTACCAGTCAAGCCGCACGCTCATGACCAATAACTTTTGTTTAAGAGCGCAGATTTTTTGGCACATTCTCCGGCACAGTCCATAGGTAAATCGTGCTGCCGTTTACCTGCTCCACTCTTTCCGGCTTCCAGTCGCCCATGTCGTAGTTGTGAGACACAATGCGAGTCCCTGGCTTAAGTTCTTGCAATAGTTTAGGACGCAGCTTGAGGTTGTTCTCTGTCAGGAGATAGAGCGTCACGACTGTTGCTTCGCTCATGTCGGTTTTGAATAAGTCTGAGTTGCGAAACTGGACGCGATCGCTCACTCCTGCTGCTTTCGCATTCTTATCCGCCTCTCGCACGAGCTGCGGATCGATCTCTATACCAACTCCCCGTGCCCCATATCTTTGGGCAGCCGTCACGGGAATTCGCCCATCACCGCTACCGAGGTCGTAAACCACGTCATTCTCGCCCAGATTTGCTATTTTCAGCATCGCATCTACCACGGGTTGAGGCGTGGGTACGTAGGGAATGCTGGACTGGTATTCTTGGGGTGAAGGTGTGGGAGCAGTTGCTGGAGGTTGAGTTGTTGAAGTCGGTGCTTGTGCTTTAGACTCCTGTTGGGTTAGTACAAATCCAGCTACGCCTAAACTAACAACACTCGCACTGGCAACTATTCCGAGTAGCATTTTTGGTAATTGCACGCTCCGCAGTCCTTTCGCTCATATTTGTATAAAAATGCAGAGTTGTTCTAAGAGCTAAAATCTTCTGGCACTTGCTCTGGTACAACCCAGTAGTAAATCGTTCTGCCGCTGGCTCGTTCAACTTTTTGAGGTTTCCAGTCCCCCATATCGAAAGCATGGGAAACGATCCGAGTTCCTGGTTTTAGTTCTTTTAACAGCTTCGGGCGCAGCTTGAGGTTGACAGCAGGTAACAGGTAGAGGGTCACTACCGTAGCATTGCTCAAATCTGTCTCAAATAAATCTTGTTGGCGAAACTCTACTAAGTCAGTGACACCTGCTTCTTTTGCGTTAGCCTTTGCTTCTTGAATGCGCCTCGGATTGATATCTATACCCACACCCCTAGCACCATACTTTTGGGCGGCGGTAATTACCAACCGTCCATCGCCGCTACCCAGGTCGTAAACCAGATCTTGGCGATCGACTTTGGCAATTTCCAGCATTCGCTCTACGACGAGCTGAGGTGTGGGTACGTAGGGAACGTCAAGCTGTCGCTGTAGAATCCGAACGTTAGGAGTAAAATCTGTTTGGTTGTCTGTACCAAACCTACGTTGTTGAGTGCATCCGACAAATACTAAGCTATTGATAGCGATCGCGATCGTGAGTAGCTGTAGCATCCGTCGTTGCTGCATATCGCATTTCTTCTCCTTCCAATCGATCTAGTTTTATAGCAGCACAACTTTACGGTTTTGCTGGTTGAGCCAGAGGTGCTGGCGGACGTTCCTTCCGTGCTTTACCCGACCAAGGTGGCGGACCTTCAGCAGGGCGAATTTCAATTGTGGAACCATTAGCGCGAGTGATGGAAAAGGCATCAAATTCGCCGCTTTTGTAACTCGTCTCGCCCCTGACAGTCACTTTTTCCCCTGGTTTGAGATCGATCTCTCGCCACCAGCGGGGACCGGCATCGACAATAATTTCTCCCGAACCATCTCTGAGCGTGAAATCGTTACCGACCACGCTGACGACTTCACCAGAAATGACTGTACCTCTGGCACGTTGTTGCAGATCGCCGATTCTAGTTGTACCTTGCGCTTGGGCAAAGCTAGGCAGCACGGGAATGGCGATCGCGCCCACAACTGCCGTTAAGGCTAAACTCAAGAACGCTCCATGCTTCATATTTGTTTGCCTCCAATATTCTGTTTCTAGTGTTCGGCACAAAAATGATGTAAATATGACAAAAAGAGTCAGAAATCAGAAGTCAGAAATTATCAGGTGAGTCAAATGACAGCCGACAATCGTTAGAGTCCTTCAAAGTTGTAACCGATACCGATCGTCAGTCCTACGCTAGTACTGTCGAAAAATCCTACATTCACGCCAGCATTTGCTGTCAGTTGATTTCCTATAGGTACGTCAGCACCCGCAGTTACCATTGGTCCTACGTCACTATTGTCTCCGGTGGCGATCGCTAAACCTCCTCCTACATAAGGTGCGAAACTCGATATTGCTTCTGTCGCTGCTCCTGTAGGTTGTACGGTAAAGTCATAGGTAACTGGAATCAGAAAGGTCGTATTATCCCCAAATACGACAGCAGGACGGGCAGAGACGGCTTCCGTGAATCCAATTTTACTGATAACTGTAAAGTTGCCAATACCCAAAGCAGTGTCGCCACCACCCAAACCGATGTTGCCTCCAACTCCAACGTAGCTGGAACCGCCACGAGTGACTCTACCTGGTTCAATCGCACCTGGGGTAGTTTGAGTTGGTGCTGTTTGAGTCGGCGTCGTTTCAGGTGTAGTAGCAGGTGGTTCTGTAGTTGGCGTACTCGGTTGAGTGCTAGGGTATGTCGGCTCTGTGGTGGGAGTGGTTGGTTGAGTATTAGGGTATGTACTAGGGTATGTAGAGTCAACTTGAGCCACTATACGATTTGCAGGTTCGTTGTTGAGTGCAGCAGCCGAAGTTGAAACTCGTGTATTTTTTACGTTGGCAGAATGAGAGTCAGCAGTCTGAGCTTGAGCTGACAGTCCACCTGCTAATACAGCCATAGTAGCAATACTGATGATGACAGAAGTCTTCTCAATCGGTTTCATATTCACGAGTGTTCCCTCAAATGTTTTAAGAAATAGCTAATAGTGCCATGACCTATGGCAACTATTTTTGGATGACTTTTCGTTTCACTATCTTGAGTATTATGAATAAAAATGATGAGAAAATGACAGCTAAAAATGAAAGTTAAATTGCGCAACCGGGCAATGAGTCATGAAAAGAGAGAGGATTGAAACAGAGGCATTAAACCATAGTTCTGCTTTTAGCTTTTAGCTAATTGTTGCTATAGAAATTCTGACTTAAGGCATATATCTTTAGAGAGGCGAGTAGAGTTCGTGATTTTTCTTTAACTAGTCATTAGTGTTGAAATCCACTATTTTTGCCGCAAAATGAGTTGCAATATCTTGCTAGCGATCGAGAGAGCGCGAAAACAATTTTTCTCCAAAATCTGTCTAGAGATTGTAATAGCACAAAAATTGCTATTCGAGACTAGAAAAACAGTTCGGCAAACAATAAAGTTATAGGATCTAAGTGTTCTAAGGTAGTGGTAGTTGAATTTGAAAAGTAGAACCCTGACCGCAGATGCTGTTAACACCGATCCGACCGCCGTGAGCGCGAACGATCTGTTGGGCGATCGCCAAACCTAGACCAAAACCACCAGTTTTCCGCGATCTCTTGGGATCGACCCGATAAAATCGCTCGAAAATATGCGGTAAATCTGGCTGAGGGATACCAATGCCGTTGTCCTCAACCTGAATCGTGGCTCGGTCAGCACGGGCAAACAGTTGCAATTGCACTCTACCACCAGCTGGCGTGTACTTAAAGGCGTTATTCAACAGGTTCATCACTGCCTGTTGTAGCAAGTCTGGGTCAGCTTTCACCATAACTGAGCGTTGAGGCAATTGGACGGTAAAGTCCAAATCTCGATCTGCGGCTTGGGATGCATAGTTGTCTGTCAACTCTTTTAACCAAGTCGTCAAGTCAATTTTTTCCAACGATTGAACCGCTAATTGCCCTTCATGCCGAGCTAAAAATAGTAGCTGACCGATCAAAACTTCCATTGACTTTGCTACCTTGACAATTTTCTCAAATCGGAGGCGCTGCTGCGCGGGATCGCTCGATTTAGAAATTAACCCTACTTGGGCATTGCTCATCACTGCTGCTAGTGGCGCTCGTAATTCATGGGAAGCGTCGGACGTAAAGCGCTGGAGTTGGTCGTAGCTGTCACGGATCGGTTGCATCGCTGCTCCTGCTAACAGCCAACCAGCTAAACCTACGATCCCTATAGTTATTGGTAATATGAGTAACAAAACTAGCCGCAACCCAGACAGTTCTTGTTGCGTTGATGTCAGTGGCGCGGCAACTTGCAAGTAGCCAATTAGCAAACTCTCCTGATATACAGGTAACGTAACCTGACGCAGCCAAACAGCGACAGGTTCTGCTTCATCGTCGTTGTTAATAGTTCTGAGCGTGTAGAATCCAGGCGCTACAGTCAGCGTATACGGAGGTGCATTTCCGAAAAACTGTACTAATTGCCCTTGAGGGTTGTACCATCGTGCATATACGATATCTGTACCTATGGGTGGAGTAATCGTTCCTACTAGCGGTACGTTTGTCAAATCTACTTGCTTTGTCAATCGGTTGTACTCGGCATTCACCGCCATGACTGTAGTTTTTTTGTAGAGTAAGCGATCGAGATCCTCCAGCTCATCTAGGATTGTCAGGTAGTAAATGACTCCCGCAAACGCAACTAAAATACTGCCCATCGCCACGGTAAACCACAGAGCAATATTGGTACGACTGCGATCGAATCTGCGGTTAAACATGAAGAGCGGTGCGTGGTGAGTGGTGCGTGGCAAATTTTGAATGCGTGACTTACGACTTACGACTTACGACTTGCTCAACGCTGGGTCTAAAACGATACCCCATTCCATATATGGTTTCAATCCAATCGGCGGCATTGACTAATTGTAAGCGTTGGCGCAGCCGCCTTATCAGTGCAGTCACGGCATTACTTTCAGGTTCAGAACCCCATTCCCATAATGCTTGTTCGATTTGAGCGCGACTGAGAACGTGGTTGGGATGACGCAAAAAATATTCTAGTAGATGAAATTCTCTTGGAGCCAGTTCTACAGCAATTCCATCCCGCGCTAATGTCAGAGTATGAAGGTGGAGTTGTAAATCTGCCAACTGCAGAATATCTCCCTGCCACATAGGCGATCGCCTCCCCAGCGCCCGCACTCTCGCCAAAAGTTCCAAGACATCTACCGGCTTAACCAGGTAATCGTCCGCACCAGCATCCAAACCTGTAATTTTATCTGTAGTCGTGTCTTTAGCTGTTAGCATTAGCACGGGAGAGGTTTTGCCGGTTTGTCGATACTGGCGACACAGCGAGATCCCATTAACTTCCGGCAGCAGCCAGTCTAAGATAAGCAGATCGTAATCTTTCTGCGACAGCAACCACTGCGCCATTGCGCCATCATCAACTCCATCGACGATGTGTCCAGCTTCATTTAAGGCGATTTGTAATGGCTCTAATTGTTCGGTATCGTCTTCTACTAATAGGATTCTCATCATAGTCGCCAGCCAAGCGTGCTGGTGAAATATTTACTTCTAAATCTAAAAAATCTCGACCTATCGGCATATCCTCCACCAGTGGGATTCTCAGATTCACCTTTTAAAGAAATATGGAAACAAGAAGTGCAAACTCCAATTTCTGCCTATGTTCCATTGGTTGCTAAAACTGCCTGCTTTACCACTGAAGTGTCTGCTACCTCTGCCGCTACTTTTAATTGCTTTTGGACTTTTTGGGGAACAACTAACAAATCGAGTGTTAAGTCTTTCCTTTGTAGGGTTAGATAAACTACAAGCCGAAAACTCCTATCTGCAAGTACAGTTACCAGTTAAGGCAACAGTGATTCGAGCTGAAATTGAGCGAGAATCCGAGTTTACTGAAGTTGAAATCGAGACGACCGAATCTCAACTGAAAAAATTAACGTTTGCCTTTCCGAATGTAGATACAACTACTTTACAAAGTATACTTGCTCGCGAACTTAATTCCGCTTCTGGAATAAAAGAAATACAATCTGGCACGCAACTCGAAGGGCAGGTAAAATTTAACGTTCAAGGAATTTTAGCAACTATTGACAAGAAAAAAGGAATAACTAAAGTTGAAATCAATACTATTGATTCTGCTGTTAAGAAATTAGAATTAGAGTTTCCGACTACAGATATCCAGCAGCTAAAAGATACTATAGTTCGAGAACTCAAGTTATCTCGTCAAGAACTAAGAATGTTGGTTAGTTATAGAATTAGCAACTAAATATTGTCATTAATTAGGACATTTTACCTAGTTTTATTCTGCCGTGAAATAATGTAATAATTATTTTGAATTGCGATTATTTTTTAGTATCTATTACTAGGAAAAATATTTACGTCTACTACTTCACCGAACGCTAGCCCTGTTGTAGCAATAAACATCAAGCACAAAAATGTGGATAATTTATCAAATCCTGAAAAACTCATTTCTACTTGTGCCAAAACCATCGAGACAAAAGGGATGACAAAGAGAGTGAAAGAAGTCGTCCAAGTTATTGCTGAAGCCACTGACAGACTAATAATTAAACTAATACTCACGACAACAAACAGACCTTGAGAACCAAGACTGGTAAAACGTTCCAGAAGTGGGCTACTCTTCCACACTACAGCTAAAGCTACAGAGGTGATGAAAGCTCCTACTAGCCAAATAATGTGGTGAGCGGATAAATACCACCCTAGGAAAGCATAAGCTAACCAGAGTGTTATTAGAGCTAGCCGGGGTAGCTTGAAAAAACATTCAAACTTTAGCATCAGACCTATTACGCGATCGCTAACTGTGTGTATATAGAGTAGATGGAGCAGGCTGAAAAAGTTGTAAATTTGGGATTAACCGTTTTTCAACTACAACTTTCAACTACAACAAATTTATCGAGCGATCCGGAGAATTTTATCTTGTGGTGGGCAATTTCCTCGTCCGTCACAATGACGTGTCTTTGCGTACAACTCGCCATCTGCTTCAATAATGACTTCCCTGAACCACCTACAACTATTTTGTCGATGTTAGTAATTGACTTAGTTAGTAGTTTGCCACTTAGCACCAGCCGCGCTCGTCCAGCAACTGCTGTAACAGCAAATTGATGAATTATTGAGGATTGCCATAGCAGCAATCCTATTTTTTACATTGTTATGTTCGGAATTACTCTCCTGTTCCGCTCCAGGACGATATTGCAACCAGGCAAATAGAGCAGCGCTAGCAACTAGAATAAAGGCAATTCCAGTTACTAGTTGAAGCATGATGCTGTAACGCATGATTTTATTAATTATTAATGGTTGATTGTTAGCAATCATCAACGATGTATTGTTAGCGATCGCAAAGCATGAATTTAGTCAATTGCACCTAATTACATTTATAATGCTCCATACGTAACGTAAGGAATGTTAAAAAATCAGTGGCACAATTGTCACAGTGTATGGTTAATAATTGCTCAAATAATCAATGGCTGTTCTTTTAAGTTATTTTTACAATCGTATGTAGGAATCGGCGGCTAAATAATTGGCAACAAAAGTTTAGGCTTCTAATTCCCAAATACCCACTACACATACTCAGTACAATTTTCCTTTTAGCAACAGTATTATAGAAAGCTAACTTAACTCAATATTAGTATGTAGTTAGAAAGTGATGAGAAAATGACAGTCAATCTTGGTAACTAGCAATCGTGTCAGATGATAGTCTTTTCAAGTCATCCGCCAACACTGGAAACTGAAATAGGATTGCTATATGCTATGTGCTGCGATCGCTGCCAAGCTATTTCGTAGTATTTTTTAACTGTAATTTCCTAGAAAAGCTTGACAATATAGTAATTTTGGCTATTGGTCTATCAAAGATTGCTGATGAATCTAATTCAATTTACATCTTGAGATAGAGATATTCAATTGTTATATCTGACACAAACTCTCCAAAAGGTAGATCCATCTAGCTAGAGGAAAGTTTTACATTGATTCCAACGATAAACAATTTTATGGGGAAAAAATTCATGAGTGAAGCAAGATCTAAAGACAAAGTTACCCGTAATGACGAGATGGATACCTCGACAGCAGATCGAGGCATTATTCCAGCAGAGGTAGCAGCCCGTATGGATCGTGAAGGTGAAAATTATCGAGAAACAGCTGAAGAACAAGCTGGTGCTGAAAGCCTCAACGTCACGGGTGGCGCTACTGTAGACCAAGAGGGTTTAGCCAACAATTATGCAGTTGAACCCGAAATGTATTACGAAACTCCAGGCGATCGCACCGCCATGCTAGAAGCAGAAGCAGCCGAACGCCAGCAAACATTAGAAGAACTAAATGAAGACGAAGCAGGAAAGCTGACTGAAGAAGGAGATCGGCGTCACAAAGGACAGGGAATGATCTAACCCTGCATCACATATTGGTATTGGACATAGTTAAATACCTAAAGGTCAGCCGCTTGACAATCGTGCAAATTGATTGGAGCGGTTTTTTGTTGCTTATTTGCCTTAGAATAATCTGACGTTGCAGCATTGCGTGGAGCGAAAATTGTGGGAGAGGCAAAAATTGGCATCATTGGTGGCAGTGGACTCTACAAAATGGAAGCACTTAAGAATGTAGAAGAGGTACGAGTCGATACGCCTTTTGGTGCGCCTTCAGATGCTTTAATTGTAGGGACTCTAGAAGAAACGCGGGTAGCCTTTCTCGCCCGTCACGGTCGCAATCACACGCTTTTACCTTCAGAATTACCCTTTCGTGCTAACGTCTATGCCATGAAGCAGCTTGGGGTGGAATACATTATCTCTGCATCTGCGGTTGGTTCTTTGAAGGAGGAAGCGAAACCTCTAGATATGGTCGTACCCGATCAATTTATCGATCGCACGAAAAATCGCATTTCTACCTTTTTTGGCGAGGGAATAGTAGCCCATATTGCTTTTGCCAATCCGGTATGCCATCAACTAGCAGGAGTTTTGGCTGAGGCGATCGCCAGTCTCAATCTTTCAGATGTTACCCTACATCGTGGCGGAACTTACGTTTGTATGGAAGGTCCAGCTTTTTCTACTAGAGCAGAATCCCACCTTTACCGCAGTTGGGGTGCAACGGTTATTGGTATGACCAACTTACCAGAGGCAAAATTAGCTAGAGAAGCAGAAATTGCCTACGCTACCCTAGCCTTAGTGACAGATTATGACTGTTGGCATTCAGACCACGACAGCGTCACGGTCGAGATGGTGATTGGAAATCTGCAACGCAATGCTAAGAATGCCCAGATGGTAATTCTAGAAACAGTGCGGCGTTTGAGTAAAAATCCTCCTACCTCAGAAGCGCACTCCGCTTTGAAGTATGCTATTCTTACACCCCTAAATAAAGCACCCGCAGCAACTAAAGAAAAGTTGGGACTGTTGTTGAAGAAATATCTATGAATTGATATGAAAGAGCAATTTCTCAAGTGGATAAATCTTGCCCTAGTAGCAGATTTCTTTCTCGTCCTCTTTGCTTTCTTCTGGCTGGCAATCGCTGTTACCGGTCACGTCTTGCATTTGCCTTTAGGTCTAGACTTGTGGTACAAGCTGTGGCAACCTGTCTTTACTCCCGCGATCGGTATTTTAATGGCCGGAACTATTATTAGCGGGTTAGTTAGTTGGGTGACAAAGCGGCTCAATTCTCAGCAGAATTGAGTCAAATGTAAAAAAGTTGATTTTTTGAAAACATCAGCCATCTTCTCTCAATACCAATTATCAATTACTCATAATAGGACGCATAAATAAATCTATGCGCCCTAAATAGACACTCTTTTGACTTTTAACTTCTGATTTGCTGACTTAGCGATCGCTCAATGCAGATGCACCAATTTGAGCTGCTTTCCACAAGTGAAACAATAACAACTCGATCGCGTAAGACAAAGATGTGACAAATACTCCTGCATCATTTTCAGCATCGGATGCTAACCAAGATCCTCGCAGGCAAATTTCCACATATTCCGCGTCGCACTGTTCTAACACCACTTCATCCGTACCAAACCGTTCGATCGCAGTTACGAGTGAATTTAACTGTGGTAAGTCGGCAGGTAATAAAAATGAAGCCGTGCTAGGTTCTACACAAATAGACTCGCCTACGCGCAGGGCGAAAACCACTCGCATCGCTACCCACTCCTCTAAAGATTGAGTTGGATGCTCTAAGTGGAAACCAGTTTCGGTATAATTCAATTTCAGCATGAGATAGAGTTTCCTCCTATGCCTGGTGGGAGATGCTCCGAGCGCCAGAATTTTTCAGCAAAAGCAACGGTAGGATGAATGGGTGCTTTGGGTTTAACATGTAATGGCATTCCTGCCTGATGAGGAGTGCGATCGCTCTTATACTGGTTGCATTTTTCGCAAGCCGTCACGACGTTGTTCCACGTATGGAGTCCACCCTTGGATAGAGGAACGACATGATCGAGCGTCAAGCGTTTGCTGCTACCGCAATATTGACAAGCGTAATTGTCTCTTCGCAAAACTTCCCTGCGATTTACTGGGGGAATCTTCCAAATTCGTTCTGTACTGGTAAATGTCAGGCGAATATAGGAAGGAACAGCCATGACTAGATTGGGCGATCGCACGAACAATTCTGTCTCTTGCCCAAAATCGAGTGCTTCAGCTTTACCCAGTATCAACAGCGCGATCGCCCGCTTGACGTTGATGTGGCTGATGGGTAAGTAATTTTGCGAAAACACGACTACAGATTGCTCTAGCACTTGATTTACTGTTGACACAGCTGTACTCTCCCTGTAAAAAAATGTTGAGTTGAGAAATTTCTATATAAAAAACACCAAACAAAAACCCCCGTTTCTACCTAATTCAGAAGCGGGGGCTGAAATTTCTGTAAGTACTTTTATCCTTGTATCGGTACATTGTTATACCTGCAACTCCCGCTATCTAGTTGTATTCGTGGTTCTGATGAACGCAGCCCAATGCTTCCATAGTCAAAATTATCGTTAATTCTTACGGATTGTGCTTGGCTGAGG
>ERZ1066120.1120-NODE-1120-length-18457-cov-6.306543_pt1 | contig 18457 bp, 17 predicted proteins | sample MGYA00382767_ERZ1066120 | MGnify/ENA primary metagenome ERZ1066120 (study PRJEB33369, sample SAMEA5778350) | biofilm metagenome | biome: Industrial cooling water; feature: Water cooling tower basin; material: Biofilm | place: United Arab Emirates | collected...
CAGCTTGTGGCAACGGAATATCCTGAGCTTCGGCAACCGTCGTCTGCGCTTCAGGTTGAGGAATTGGTGCGGTCTCGGCAACGCTCGTTTCAATTTCAGGTTGGGGAATTTCTCGCGACTCTGCTACATCGGTTTGAACATTTGGGGTCGGCACGGGTTGTTCGGGGGCAACTTGCACGGTTGCCTCAGTAGCCACAGAAACGGCTGGAGCCACTTCGACTTCTGGGGTGGGTGTCGGCAGGGCAATCGCTTGTGCTTCTGGTGCGGCTTCGGGTGCTTCGACCTCTGGCAGTGTTGCAGTGGCTTCTGGCGTTTCAGGAAGTTCTGTTTCGGCGGGTGGGGCTGCTTCTGCCACTTGTGGTTCTGGAACAGGTTCTGGAGCGACTTCGGGTTCAGGTTGCGGTGTAGGTTCAACTGGGGTCGGCTCTTGCGGTGGGGTTTCGGCAACTTGCTCTGGAGTCGGTTCTGGTGCAGGCGGCGGAGTTTCTGCAACTTCTTCAGGCTGAGTTGCTGGCTCGGTGGGTGGGATAGGCGTTTCCGTTGGGGTTTCAACAACAGGTGTTTCTTGTGGGGCAGGTGCTGGTGCAGGCGGTGCTTCGGGAGCGGTTTGGGCTTGAGGTGTGCCTGCTATTGGTGCTTCTACTAAAGGTTCAGAGGCCACAGGTGCAGGAGCATCGGCGGCAGGTGCTAGGGTCTCATTCTCAGAAAATGCAGGGACACCCACATCAATAACGAGGTAAGACTCGAGTTCCTCTGGCTGCGGCCCCCTGTAAAGGGCAATGAGCAAGATAAACAGAGCATGAAGCAACACTGATAACAACGCAGCACGCCGTTTATCCTTAGCTCTGGCATCTTTATCATTGTTTGGAAGTTTGCTCGTCATGACTTGTCTCTTTTTACCTTAGTGTAGATGGGTGTGGGAAGTTAGCTCGATATATAGGTAAGGAGTGAGGCGTAAGGGGTGAGGAGGTTTTTGGTTTTACGCCTTACTCCTTACGCCTCACTCCTCACTCTTTACCCCTTTCTCCTCACGCCTAACTTCCTGTCGCTATCGCAATTCTCTGCGCTCCTGCTCTGCGGATAATGTCCATCACTTCTACCGAAAGCCCGTGTAGTACACCTCTATCAGCACGGAGGACGACGACGTTAAAGCCTGAACTCTGCAAGGTTGCTTTAAGTTGGGCTTCTAAATTTTCTACCGTGACGGGCGTACTTCCTATGAAAATTTGATTGTCTTTGTTAATCGTTACGCTTGGTATGTCTGACGAGGTGACGGCTGAGGTCGTGGCTTGGGGTAAATCTACGGGCAAGCCTGATTGCAAGGTAATAAACGTAGTTGAAACCATAAAGAAAATAATAAGTTGAAAGGCGACATCTACCATCGGTGTAAGGTCAATACCACCACTACTATCTAAACGCTTGCGCCTCGAGCGAAACCCTACTGCCATACCTAAGCACCTACCGTTTCGTAGTCATTTGTGGGAACACTGGCCCTGGCATCTTTAGGGTCACGTCTGCTTGCGACGGCTTGGGCAACGTTTGCCATCAGTTCTTCACGGCGGCGTTCGATCTCGAGCAAAATCTTGTCTACGCGGCTTGCTAAATAGTTTTGCCCAATCACTACAGGAATCGCCACAATCAGCCCCGCAGCCGTAGTAATCAGTGCCTGTCCAATCCCGTTGGCAAGCTGAGCTGGGTCAGCAATTCCCTGAGTTGCAATAACGCTAAAAGCAATAATCATCCCTGTAACCGTTCCTAAAAGACCGAGAAGGGTAGCAATTTGAGCGATTGTCGAGAGCGGGCGCAAGCCCCTCGAGAGTTCGGATTCTTCTACCAAGTAATTTTCTTGAAACGCAGATTCGACGGCGGCACGCCCGTAAGGGAGCTTGACGAGGGCTGCTTTCAAGACTCTGGCGACAGGGCCACCGTGTGCGTCGCAGGCGGCCAGGGCGGACTCTAAATCACGGTCTCTTACCGCAGCATTGACCCGCAACATCAGGGCATCAGTATCTAGTTTTTCTTTATTAAGCTTGAACAGCCGCTCGAAAAACACGTACACCGCGTAGAGCGATATAAGAACAATCGGTATCATCACGGGGCCGCCGTTAATTAACCATTGCATAATTTAGGACTCCCTTACAACATCTAGTAGGAATTGAATCATTGAACTACCATCCGAATAATGTATTAGTGCTTTACACATACTACACTAGAGACCCATCATACAAACAAGACAGAGCATACACCACATACCGCAGTGCTGTCATGTTAAGAAAATGAAGGGTTAAGGGTGTGAGAATAACTTAAACCTGCTAGCATAGAAGCTATGACGTTGAGCCTCGAGCCTATTACCCTACCCTTGACGACCAATGAAAAGGGTGTGGTTTATGTCGAAGGAAGTCGAATACCCATTGATTTTGTCATCTACGAGTATTTAGAAGGCGCGACGGCTGAAGACATTGTTCAAAACTACCCTTCCCTTAGTCTTTCAGCAATCCATGCCATTCTTAGCTACTACTTAACACACAGGTCTGAGGTAGACACGTACATTGCCCAGCAAGAACAGCTCGCTGAAGCGAAATACCTCGAGATAAAAGAACGTTCACAACAAAAAGACTTGCGCCAACGCCTCTTGTCTCGTCTCGACAGGTAATGAAGTTCCTCACCGACGAACATATCAGCCTTGCTTTAGTCAGAGGATTGCTTCGCCACCTGCCCGAACTGGATATTGTAGCGTTGCGCGATACAGAACTTCTGGGAAAAGATGACCCGACACTGCTCGAGTGGGCAGCGTTGCAAGGACGAATCGTACTCACGAAAGATGTAAGTACCCTTCCCGACTTTGCTTATGAACGTATGGAAAAACAGCTACCCATGCCAGGTGTCTTTGTCCTACGCCGCAAGGCTTCAATGGCACAACTGCTTCAAGACCTTATCCTGATCGTCGAAGCGAGTGAACAAGAGGAATGGGCTAATCTCGTCATCCACATTCCTCTTTGAAATTAGCCTGTGTTTCTCATCCCCGCCGAAATCCCAATGAGACTCACCAGCACCGCATCATCCAAACCAACTTGCTCTGTCTCCGCTTCTTCAGGCAAATTCCGCAGCCTTCGCAAAAGTTCGACTTGCAAATACGAAATTGGGTCAACGTAGGGGTTTCTAAGTTCGATGCCCCTTGCCAAGGTTGGGTCATGCTCTAAAAGCTGGGAACCTGTGACCCTCGAGACTTGTTGCAAAGTCAACGTATATTCGTCATGAATCATCGTCCAAAACGTGTCACGCAAGTGCGAAGGAACGAGTTCAAAATACGTTTCAAAAATTCCCATATCGGCCTTCGCCAAACTCATTTGGGCAAAAGCGAGAATGGTCTCGAAAAAGGGCCACTTAGCGTACATTTCGCGCAGCAAAGTTTCATCCAAAGTTGCCAGGCCACTGCCCAGCCCAAACCAACCAGGAATATTAGCGCGGCACTGTGTCCAAGAAAACACCCAAGGAATTGCTCTAAGGTTTGATAACGACTTCGAGCCTTTGCGCCGTGTGGGGCGAGAGCCGATGTTGAGGCGGCTGATTTCTTCAATGGGTGTGACGGTGTGATAAAAGTCTAAAAAGTTTTCGTGGTCTAAAAGGCTGCGGTAACGCCCGTGCGCTCCCTTTGCGGCTTTCTCCATTGCCTCACGGTAATGCTGAGGCAGTTGCGGAAGTTCACGTGCGTCTCTCGCCGAGGAAACGATAAACGCAGACACCACTTGCTCGAGATGACGATGTGCGAGGTCAGGGTCAGCGTAGCGGTCAGAGAGGGCTTCACCTTGCTCGGTAATTCGCATCCGTCCGTTAAGCGAGCCTGGCGGCTGCGCCAGAATCGCTTGACCCATCGGACCACCACCACGCCCAATACTCGTGCCACGTCCGTGAAAAATTCGCAGGGGTACACCCGCTTCACGGCAGACTTGTGAAACCGCTTCTTGTGCTTTGTACAACGCCCAATTTGCCGATAAAAAGCCAGCATCTTTATTGGAATCCGAGTAGCCAATCATGACTTCTTGAATACCGCGACGCTTGACGTGTTCTAAATAGCGCGGGGAAGAAAGCAACCGTTTCATTATCCCTGGCGCATTCTCTAAATCAGTTTGTGTTTCAAAAAGCGGTGTCGCGTCAATCTCGGGAATGTTGGCTTGCTTGGCTAAGACTAAAACCTCGAGAATATCTGACAGGCCTTCTGTCATGGAAACGACATACGCACCTGTAGCTTCTTTGCCAAATTTTTGCTGAACCTGCTTGAAAACCTTTAAGAAGTTGAGAGCGCGTTTTGTTTCATCTTGCAAGGGTGCATCCTCGGCGGCGAGGGGGCGGCTGGACTCGAGTTCTTTTGAAAGCAACTCAATTTTTACTTCTTCGTCTAATGAAGCATAATCGTGATGCACACCTGCGTAACGCAAAAGGTCAGCCATCACACCTTCGTGCAGTTTGGAATGCTCACGAATGTCTAAGGCTGCAAGCTGAAATCCAAATGCTGAGGCGCGGTAGCGCGACGGACGCACGAAGGCCTCTGCTGCACGTTTGCCGTCCCCTTGTAAAAGCGTGTCTTCGACGAGTTTTAAGTCAGAGCGGTATTGTGAGGCCCCGTTGGGATAGAGGGCTTGTGCGTCTGGAAACAAATGTTTTTTCTCTTCGACAAGAGCCGCGTGTGTAAAGAATAATTTTTGACGATACGGCTCATCAGGAAACCGCTCGGGTTCGCCGTAGGTTGTAAACAACCGTTCTAAATCGTCACGAAAATTTTGCGTGAGTAGGGTGCGGTCACTCAGTTGCGAGAGACGCTGCACCATCAAATCCATGTCTGAAATGTAGGTCTCGAGGGCAACTTCAGATTGCAACTTGTACGCTTCAGTCATAATTTCTGGCGATACGAACGGATTGCCGTCTCGGTCTCCACCAATCCACGAGCGAAAGCGAATGACAGGAGGCAACATCTTGCACCCGTCAGCTCCGAAATAATCATCGAGGGCAATTTCCATGTCTTGCATGAGCCTTGGAATGGCTTGGAGGAGTGAGCGGCGGTAATAATACAAGGCACTCTTGACTTCATCCAGCACCGTTGGTTTTTCGGTCAGGATTTCATTGGTTTGCCAAAGCGTAGAAATTTCAGCGTAGATTTCTTGTTGCAAACTTTCTCGTTCTTGGGGTGACATGTCGCGCTCGGTGAGGTCGCGCATGGCAGAAGAGATGCGCTCGAGTTTCAACCTTATCGTATAGCGTTTGACTTCTGTAGGATGTGCGGTGAGCGTAAGTTGAATGTCCAAATTCTCCATGAACTTCCGCACTTCGCCTCTTGACCACCCTTGGTCTTTGAGAGATTTGACAGCAGCCAGTACAGATTCATTACGCGGCTTGTCTAAATCCGCTTGCCCCTCGCGTAAACGGTTAATGCGAACACGGTGGATTTCTTCTGCTAAGTTAATGAGCTGAAAATAATTCGTAAACGCCCGCAGTAAACCCTCTGCCGTTTGCAAATCGAGTGCGGCGAGTAGATTTTTGAATTCCTGTTTGAGTGTTAGGTCAGAGTTAATACGCAGTTGCTTCGTAAGATGACGCACACGCTCGACAAGATTGAAGAGTGTTTGTCCCTCGAGTTCGGTAATGACCGTACCGAGAGCAGTCGCTAAAAAGTCAACATCGTTTCGCAGTCGGGTAAAGGCTTCGTCGTGTAAGGATTTTGTGAGTGTGGTCATGGTTGTCCCCTAGTCCTTCTCCACTTACTTGCAAGAGTTTACATCAAAAGGATAGTAAAGAGTAGCGAGTTCCGAGTACCGAGTAAAACACTTTTCTACTCGGTACTCGGAACTCCTCACTCGGAACTTCTTTCTGCTTGCCACTGGATGCGTTCGATACGCTGGGTTTTGCCACCTTTAACCTCGAGGGCTACCGCGCAGAGCATCCCTGGTTTGTCGGCGGGTTTGTATCTCGAGGGCAGTTTTTGCACGAAGCGGCGGTGGACTTCTTCATAGTTCATGCCAATGGAAGAGTCTTGGGCACCGGTCATACCAACATCGGTAATGTACGCTGTGCCTTGTTTAATGGTTTCGTCTGCCGTTTGAACGTGCGTGTGCGTCCCGATGACTGCACTTACACGCCCCGTCACGTGATAAAACATGACTTTCTTTTCACTCGTTGCTTCAGCGTGAAAGTCTAAGATGACGGCTTCGTTCTTGGGCAAGGTTTCTAGCACCGCGTCTATACCACGAAATGGACACTCTAAAGCGTCCATAAAAATCCGCCCCATCGCCTGCAAAACATGAACGCGCTCACCCGTGCGAGATTCAAAACTTGCAAAGCCCAAGCCTGGTGTCCCTGGCGGGTAATTAAGTGGGCGAATCAGTTTCGGGGTTTCTTCCAAAAGCCCAAAGACTTCTTGCTGGTCCCAAGTATGATTGCCAAGTGTGACAGCATCCACACCCATATTCAGAAGTTGCTCGAAGTGCTTGCGCGTAATCCCAAAACCGCCTGCGGTGTTTTCACCATTAGCGATAATAAAATCATACTCGTCCCGATGATTTTTAAGGTATTGACTTGCAACAGTTAAGCCAGGTTTTGCGAAGATGTCGCCGATGAAAAGGAGGTTCACGAGAACAAGATAACAGGAATGAGGGATGAGGAAGGGGGAATGGGAAAAAGCCTTTACGCATTCCTACTTCCCCCTTCCTCATTCCTTGCTTTTTCGTGCCAATCCCGCCACACCTTCTCATCCCAGCCAACACTCAGCGTATTGCCACTTCGCACGAGGGGCTGAATCATTAGTTTGGGGTCGTCAATGAGTTTTTGGATAAGCTGTTCGTCGGGGACTTTCATATGCTCGAGTCCCGCATCCCTATAGATTTTGCTTTTTGTATCCACCAACGCTTTGACACCAAACTTCTGCACGAAGCGGGCGATTTCGCCTTGTGACATATAAAGTTCTTGCAAATCCACAAACTGCGGTTTAACCCCGCGCTCCTTGAAAAAGCGTAACGCTTTTTTCGTGTCTTGAGATTTGTTGGTTCCGAAGATTTGTACGTTCATGCAACTATAGTAACAGTTGACCTTCTCTCACCCTAGAAGCGAGTAAACTACGGATTATGTTTAGACGCTCGAGCCTCCTGCTGGTGGTGCTATTCACGCTCAGTCTTGTATCTGCCCACGCCTTTTTCGTGACAGGAGTCATCACCACGACCCCGACTCCTGCCCCCATCGGCGAAGAGTTTATCTTGCAAATTGAAATGACCGACCCGACGGGTACACCTGTCGAAGATGCCGTCGTCGCTGCCGAATTCACCAAAGACGGCGAGACGCAACGCTTCGAGTTTTTTGACAGTGGTGTGCCTGGTTTGTATTCTGCACAAGTAACCTTGCCAACAGAAGACACCTATTCGGTGCTTCTGCGTGACACGACCTACCAACAGGAGGAAGCCAAAGCCACGATTGAATTCACGGCTGGTGCACAACAACCTAACACGATCGCCTTCATTTTCCCACCCACACAAACAGGCTCGAACAACCTCTCGACTTGGCTCATTTGGGTCATCGGCATTCCCGTATTAGCAGGGATTATTGTGACAGTGCTGGTGCTCACGAACACGAAAGATAAAAACGTGGATGGTAAAATTAGCACAAAGTAGCTTGTACTAAGATAAGTTACACTAAAGTAATTTACACCAAATTTCATTGCACCAATATATCTTTAGAGTTTTGCCATAAATGTGTAGGGTGCGCTCTCGCTCACCAGCACAGCGCAACATACATCCTTTGTTGTGGCAAGCCGTGTTGTGGTGCGCGGAGCAGCACCCTACAAAATCTACTTTACAGAGAACGTGTAGCAGCCTCACTCCATAGTTTTCGTGTACTCGAGTCCCTCACAAAACTTTTTGAGTCCTAATGAACTGTAGAGGCTCGAGGCTGCCTCGTTGCCCACTTTGTTTCCCACCAATGCCGTTTGCATCCCTGCGCTAACCATGCGCTTCATGCCTTCAATCATTAAGGCTTTCATCAACCCGCGCCTACGAAAATCTTTATGGCAACCTACAGGTTCAAAGAGACCAGATTTACTTACAGGGTCGAGCCAGTAGACGAGAAACGCAGCAAAACGTCTGTCAGGTGCAACGACAACAAGTTCATGCTCTACGTTGAAACTCGGGGAACGCAGGACCTCGAGGTATTTTTCTGCCGTCCAACTCGAGTCAAAAGCACTGCTATGAACTTCTGCAAGGAGGGCAGCCTCATCTTCTCCTATGACACTGCGAATGCTAAAGCCCTCGGGCAGTACAACATTTGGAATAGGTTCAGCGAGTAACCTGCGGCGCATCTCACTTTCTCTTTTTGCAACGTGATAACCAAGCGAGGTCAAACAATTGACGCGGTGCGCGTCACATTCAGCCACACTGACAGATATAGATGTTTCTTTGGAGCCTTCCTCTTGCATTCGCTGCCACATGGCTGTTTCACAGTATTGGAGTAGTGACCGTTCAAAATCTCCGCCCTGTTGCTCCGAATGAACAACGAGTGTGTATCCAGCCCACTCGACAGGTGGTAATTCGGCAAGTGCTAAAATCTTGTTCCCTTCTTCGTAGAGCAGGAAGTGTTTGTCCAAATCTTTACCGCGATAGCTGTTACTCATCCAGTGGGCAATATCGCCTGGATGATAATTGCAGAAATTTGAGTCACGAAGGCACTCGCCCAGAAAGGTGAGGACTTCGGGTAAATCGTCAGGTTGATAAGAACGCAATTTCATTGTAAATCCTTTTGTCTACTCGGAAAATGTTGTTAAATAAAAACGGAATCCATGTTTGTCCTCGGTCTCAAATAATGTGCAAACGGTCTTCTAAACAAATACACAGCAAAATTAGCGAAGAGACCCACCCCTACAAAAATCAAAACCTTTAACCTTTTACTTTTCACCTTTTACTATTTCTTCACCTTTCCACAGATGTCGCATCTCTTCTGAGGTTTGTAACAACACATCCAAGCTACCTTCTGCTTCAACCTCGCCGTCTTTAAGAACTAAGATGTGGTCAGCCCGCTCGAGTGCCGCCCTTCTATGCGAAACGACGAGACACGTTTTATTTCCTTCAGAAAAAATTCCGTCCCAAAGTTGACGCTCGGTTTCCACGTCGAGGGCACTAGATAAATCGTCGAACACGAGCAAGTCTGCACCGCGCATGAACATTCTTGCGGCACTGCTACGCTGCACTTGTCCGCCTGAAAGTTTTACACCGCGTGTACCCACGAGTGTATCTAGGCCGCGCTCGAGTGTTTTCACGTCGGGTTCCATCACCGCGAGTTTGACGGCTTGCTCGAGCTTGCGGTCATCACTGCCCATCACCACGTTTTCTCGGAGGGTGTCACTAAAAAGCCTCGGAACTTGAGACGTATACGCACTACGCGGCGGCACGAAAAAGGAGGCAGCGTCTTCAACCTTTTCACCGTTCCAAAAAATCTCACCTGATGTTTTGGGAAGAAGCCCCAACAGCACACGCACGAAAATACTTTTGCCCGAGCCAATGCGCCCCGTGACTACCGTGAATGAACCACGCTCTACAGTTAGGCTTACATTTTCAAACGCCACTTCGCCGTCTGGGTGGATGTAGCTGAGGTTTTTGACCTCGAGCCTCTCCAATGGTTTAGGAATTGGACGGTTTTCATCGAAGGATGGCATGTCACCTTGCAAGTTCAGGTTGACGCTTTCGACGGGTGTCGTTTGCGGCGCGTCAACGAGTAATTTAGCAATCCGCTCGAAGGAAACACCCGCGCGTTTATGCTGCACGAACAACGCTCCAAAGAAGGCCATCACACTTGTAAGACGTGGTAAGTAGGCAACGAACAGTGCAAAGTCACCGACTGTAAACGTACCGCTTCTAAACTTTGCGGCAGCGAGGAGCAACACCAAACCAATCGCAATACTCACCATGTTCTCTGTCAACGAGTTCAGAAGCTGGCTGAGAAAACTATCCTTGAGTGCGGCTTTGCGCCTTGTAGCATTGAGTTTTTCAAACTGTCCTAGCACTGCTGCTTCTCGTCCCGCGATTTTTACAGCTTGTACGGCGTTGTACATTTCGCCAATAAAATCCGTGACGCGCCCCGTCGCCTCGCGCATCGTGCGACGTGCAGCGCGAATTTGCGGGCGCATCGCCTGCGTGATGCCGAGTGAGATCACCATTGGCACACACACGACAAAAGTCAGAAGCGGGTCAATCCGCCCCATGATAATAAGTGTGGCAATGACGTAGAGGGCGAAACCCCAGCCGTCACAGATGTGCTCGAGATAGCCTGCAATATCGTCTACGTCATCACGAAATCTGGATATTGCTTCGCTCGGTGAATCAGAAAGTCTTCTCGAGCCTGGTGCGCGCAGCAAGTAGTTCAGCATGTTTCGCCTGAAAAGCAGAAGCGTCTCTAAATAATACTTCGTCCAGTACCACACGCCTACGGCCAAGATGCCCATGCGGGTCGTGTCGAGGAGTGTGAGTAAAATCAAAAACGTCCAGGCACTTCTCACCGCGACATCCTCACCCGAAAGCGCGTCAAAAAGTCCTTTGATAAAAACGCCAATAAGAACGGGCAAAAAGTGAATCACTGCCCATAAGAAAAAGTTTAAGAGTGCCAGCCCCGTGCGGTAGCGCATGAAGTAGAGCATCATGCCGACAGTCGAGCGGGGTTTTTGTGGTAGTACATTTGCAGTCATAAAAATCCTTTATAGTTCCCTATCCTTTATATTTCACTTTCCCTCGTCATTGCGAGGCACAGTTGAAAGTGCAGTAAAGGCTTATTCTGTTTAGCGTTGCTGCATCCCCGAAGCAATCTCCTTGCTCTGAGTTCGATGTGAAGTGGTTTTATAAACGTTATAAAACCTCCCGTCAGTTACTACAGTGAAGGAGATTGCTTCGTCGCTCGTTCACCTCGAGTGGTACAAAAGACTTTATTTCTTTTCGTTTCACTTCCAAGACGCTCCTCGCAATGACGAGGGAATATGTAGACGGAGTTCATGCCAATTCCTCGAGTTCTTCATCCAAACTGTGCCCTGCTTGTAGTAGTTGATAAAACCGTGAACGTGGATTACTCGCCAATTTTTCTCTGCGGTCATGCTCGAGAATACTGCCGTTGTCCAGAATCATGATTTCGTCGGCTCTTTGCACAGTGTCTAAACGGTGAGCAATGATAATGGCGGTTCGTCCTTTGAGAAGTTTGTTGAGTGCCAATTCCAAACGTTTTTCGGTTGCGGGGTCGAGACGTGAAGAAGGCTCGTCGAGAATAATCAAACCTGGGTCTTTTAAGAAAACCCTTGCAAACGCCAAAAGCTGTGCCTCACCTGCTGATAAATTGCCACCTGCGGCACTGATTTTCGTATCTAAATGTTCAGGGAGGGACTCGAGCCACTCTGCAAGTCCTAGCTCTGTCAGGACATTTTGAATGCGCTCGTCAGGAATGCTCGAGTCAAAAAACGTGAGGTTATCCCGCACACTCGCCTGGAAAAGCTGCACTTCTTGCGTCACCATGCCAACACGTGAATGTAAATCTTTTAGGGCTGCTTCACGCACGTCTACGCCGTTTAACCGAACACTTCCCGAAGTTACATCGTAGAAACGAAACAGCAAGCGTGTGAGCGTTGTCTTACCACTTCCTGTTCGCCCGAGAAGACCTAAAACTGTTCCTGGTTTGAGCGTGAACGAAACATCTTTGAGTGTCGGCTTGTCGTCGTAAGAAAAATTTACGTGGTCAAAGTTGATGGCTATTGCGCCTGTCGGCAACGCCAAGTTTTTTCCTTCGGGCAAGTCGCTTTTCATTGCAAAGAGTTCGTTGATGCGCCCGATGCTTGCAGTCGCTTTTTGCAAGGTTTGCATTTGCTGCGTGATTTGCTCGATAGGACCTTGCAACATGAACATGTATTGCAGAACGAGGTAACCTGTACCTACAGTAATGCTTCCGCGTGTCACGAGGAAAATAGCCGCAGCAATCGTCACGGTCATTCCCAAAACGAACATGCCGTAACTCGTCATCCAAATTGTGTTGCGAAGCATCCACGCCTTACGCGAGGTGGTGTAAAAATCCCGCATCGTATAGTTAAAGCGGTACATCGCGTGGGCACCGCCGCCGTTAGCGCGGATGTCCTCGAGACCTGCCAAACGTTCTTCGATAAAACCAAAAATTTTTGCATTCGCCTCACGCTCGAGCCGTGTCGCTGGAACCGCACGGTGGCGGGTGTAGTAGAGAACGCCGAACTCGAGTATTACAAAAATCGTCAGGGCGAGACCGACCCAGACGTTCTCGAGCCATAACACCACGAGAATTCCTGCGAGCAGTAAAAGTCCACCAAACACGCGCACGGAGAACTGTGAAAAAAAGTCCGAGAGGGCGGTCACGTCCCCGTCAATACGTTCAATCATTTCCCCTGCCGTGCGACTGTTGTGGAATTTCATGTCAAGCTGCATGGTGTGCTTCGCCAAATCTTGACGCACGAGATTTGTGGAAGTCCAGCCGACATCCGCACCCAAATAATTTGCAAACGCCCCTAAAATCTGGATGCCCACAGCCGCGAGTAAATACACGACTGCCGCGTTCATTAGGAGTTGCAAGACACCTCGGGCCATCGCCGTGTCAATAAAAAATCTTAAAATCTGCGGTTCTAAAAGTTGCAAGCCAATACTTGTAAGGAGCAACCCCGCCATCACTAACGCCTTGCGCCACTGTGGTTTCAAGTATTTGCCGAGCAACGCTCTATATTGCCCCATCGTAAGGGGTGCAATATTTTGTTGCTGCGTTTCAGTACCTTCATTCATGTCATGTTCCCCCAACTGTTTTTGCAAATCTTGCTTCGTACTCTTAGTGTTCTTCGTGGTAAATTTTTATGCCTACAAAGAGAAAACACGACAAAAAAACTGTAGGCGTTTGTGAGTGCCTACAGTCGAAAAATACCTAAGTATTTAAGCTACGAGCAGGCAGACCTCTTCCCAAAACCGCCAAGAAGCGCGTGTGCGAGAGACAGATATGGCGTTTCGTCCATACGAATTCGCGTGGGTTGGGTACGTGGTGTTTGAATCCAGCGTTTAACCATTTGCGCCTGCTCCTTCCAGAATTTCACCAAAGGTGACTAACATTACTGTAGGTGGTCAAGGGGTGAATTGTCAAGTCTCGAGCCTCATTCTAAACTATGTAGAGTGATGAAAAACAAACGCTCAAAAGAGAGCAAGTCTTTAGCCAAGCAATCCGAGATCCAACGCACCCTGAGACGAAAACGCCTCGAGCGACTTCTCGAGGAACTCGAGGCAAGTGGTCGTGACCCACATGGTGAAATAGACTAGGGAGAAGATATTGGCAAAGAACGGCTTTGAATTTACTGCCTGCGCTGATAACTTCTGCCACTATAACCATACCCGTCACAAAACATGAACTGCCACTCGCTTTTTTCCCAGGCACACTCCAACGAAAAGCCTTCAGGAATAAAAGTGTATTCGTTGCTTTCAAGGCGAAAGTTCCATTTGTAATAGCTAATTTGGGGAATTAGGTTATAACGCAGTACCTCGGTATCTTCACCACATTCACGAATATTGACGATGAGGCGAGCATCCGTTGCCTTAAACTGCGCGTGACCAAGTACATTCGCGCCTTGGTATTGTGGCGGCTCTGTAATTGAAAAACTTGGTACGCCTTTTTCGTAGTAAATATAATCTTTCTCGCAAATACCCTCGTAGCTGTAGTTGCCCGAAAATCTAGCCATTTCATAGGTGCCGTCATCGTTAAAGCGAAGGTAGGAATGTTCAGCACCGTTATATTCAGGCAAGTAGAATTCACCTGTTTGCGGGTTGTAAAAATTGATGTCCGAATCTGGGTACGGTGTCCACAAGCCAATGATTTCCTTGTATGGCGGGTCTGTGCCCAACACAAAATCGGCGGGTTGTTTGCTCTGATAGCCAGGCATTAAAGGCTCGCGGTGAAGAAGCTCGAGTTCAAAGGGAATCGTTCCACCTGTGAGTTCCATTCCAATACCACGTAGACCGTTAAAATCAAATTCTTCTTGCAACTTAAAGATATAAGTAATCTCTTCAGTTCCCAAATCTACTTTGTCAGGAGTGGATGCGTCACAGTCAGTGACCTCGAGCGTGTGCCACTCTGGTTGCAAGATAAGTTGATTTCCCCGATACGTCACGGTGCCCGCCGAATTTTCAAAGTTGCTTGCAAAAGCGCAATTGCTCGAGACACCCGAAGAATAAAACTGCACGAGGTAGTCACCGTTAGGTCTAATTTTTAAGAGTACGCTAAAACCCGAAGTCATGCTGAAAGTGAAACCTGTGTTGACATTTTTGTAATCTCCGCCTGAAGCCCTCGTCATTTGCCAAATGCCGACTAAATCGCCAAGAGGGGAAGTGTTCTGAGTTGATTGTGTTGCAGGTGCTGACGCTAATGGATTACTCGTGATCAAACGAATATCAATGTTTGACGCAGGTGCAGTGACTAAAGCGGGTTCGCCCCTCGAGTCCACATAATAGCCAACTTCATCTTGTTCTTCTAAGTTTCCGTTGCCGTTCGTGTCTTTCCAGGCGATGACGAGATAATTACCAGCAGGGGCGTTCTCGAGTTCAAATGTTGCAGACGAACCACTTTGCTCGATCGTCATGTAAGGGCTTTTATCGTAATCACAATCTTGTGTATTCACGTCAAGCAAACACCCGATAACGACAAAGCCCTGAACATTATCTGCATACAAGGTGCCGCTAATACTTTGGGCAAAACTAAGGGCAATCAAACAACATGACAAAGTAACGAGCCTCTTCATTTAGTCTCCTAAATTTCATTAAACCTCAAACTCCTCGAGCAGTGCAGCTAAATTTGTCTCACTCAAAGCCAGGCTTTTTGGGGAGTGGCCCAGGTTGAAACCATCGTGTTAGGGGCCAGGTATACATCGTCGTTGGAAGACTCATACCTTCCACAAAACCAACAGCACCCGTTCTTTCGTACTCATTAAAAATCCGCCAGTCCCACTCGTTGCCACCCCAACTCGATTTATCTTTGTTGAAATAAAGAAAGCCGACCACGTTGGGGTCACTCGAGAGAACGGTGAACATCTCGCGTAGCCAGGCATCACGGTCACCACCGATTGGAGCCGTTCCTGTTTGAGCAATGAGATAGGGTTTATCTGGGGCAAAAGTGCGAAGTTCATTGAGATACTTGTAGATTTCTGTGGGCGAGCGGTACTTGCCGTCCCATTCGTTGGGGCCAAAGTTGTAAGCAGAAATGCCAATGACATCTACCACGTCATCGCTAGGGTAGTAAGGGGCGATAGAACCACAAGCAGGTGTCGTCCAGCCGTTGGGTGCGAAAGCCCATCGCACTTGCGTATCGTTGTCAATGCCTAGTTCTTGAAACGCGCTGATAAATTTACGGTACGCGACCTTGAAGTTTTCGGGATCACAGCCCCAACGACTTTCCTGCAAGTTCATTTCCTGCAATGGTGCAACGAGGAGCGAACGACTTTCACCTTTGTTTAACCATTCCTGTACGCCACTCGCAAAATTGCTAATGTCATAGTCGAGTTCGCCACTGGCAATTTCGGCGGCAGTGCCGCTCATTTCTACATTGACAAAGGGCGTGGACTGACCTTGCCAGGCTTGCTCGAGTTTCTCCACGATGTTGCTAGAGTCTTCACTGGCATCTAGGAACGTGCCGCCAAAGGTCAGGCGTTTGCCCGCCCACGCTGCTACACTATTCAAAATCTCGGTGTTGCGCCAGAAGTCGTCGGGGTACATCCCTGCGTAGAGTTGACCCGTGTCGCTGGCAAAGGCGGCGGCGGTGTAAACAAGTGTGACGAAAACGACTAAAGTAAGCCAAATCTTCTCGAACATAGTCTCTCCTAGAACGAGTGTAGCGGTGTATATGTCACTCGGCAGTGACGGGTGTTTAGTCTGTGTCTTCCGTATTCTCGAGTTTCTCCTTAATAAACATCACGAGTTTATCCAGGTTGGCGAAATTATATTTTTGATTGCTGCGCGTATCGGTGATGGTCACACGCCAAGCCTCGCTGTCTTTTGTTTCGTGCCAGACACGCATGACATAAATAGCTTGCGTCATCAACACCCTCCCCAGCGTGGAGAGCCTCGAGAGGTCTCGAGGCCCCACATCCCAAAAGCTATCTCGTGCTCGCTACCCGTGAATAGCCTGTGGCAAAGCTGCCAGGGTTAGGATTGATGTTGAAATAAGTACCACTGCTATCAAACCCACCAACAAAGCTGGCTCCTGTCGAAGCGTTGTAGAAAAAGATTCCGCCTGTGGGAAGACCGATAATCTGTGACCAACCTGTGAAGAAAAAGCCAGGACCGCCACTGCTAAGCTGGGTGTAGACACCGTTCACCTCAAATCTACCAAAGGCGACAGAGCCATTGCTCGTGCGGTAAAAGAGGACACCATTAGCCGTGTTGACAACCCGTGAGAAACTTCTGCTAAACGTTCCAGCCGGGTAAGTAGCCGTTTGTTCATAAACACCGTCAATATCAAATTCACCAAAACCTCCCGAGCCGTCGGAGGCTTTGTAGAAGAAAACACCGTTGGGCGTATTGACAACCTGCGACCAGCCTGCCCCTATAACGCCAGGGTTTGAATTGACCGTGTAGAAATTACCGCTAATGTCAAACCCGCCGAGCCAGGCGGCACCGTCACTCGAGCGGTAAAAGAGGACACCGTTTGGTGTGTTGACAATGTGTGAACCCGTCCAGAACGAGCCAGCAGGATACGTCACGAGTTGGCTGTAGGTTCCCGTGCTGCTAAATTTGCCAAAGCGAGCTGAGCCATTACCAGCGTTATAGAAGAAAATACCGTAGGGCGTTCTTACCACTTGAGTCCAGTTTCTAGGGAGAGTCAAGTTGGCGAGGTTCGTGTAGCTTCCTGCGGTATTGATCGTGCCTATGACGGCAGCACCAGTTGTCCTGTTGTAAAGAAGGGGGTAGGCGGTGCTGGCTTCGGCCTCGAGCGTTTCTCGAGTTATAGGAGCAGGCGAGGTGGAGCAGGCCCCCAGGAATAATACGAGAGCGATAAACCCCGAAAAGAATATAAAGCGTTTGAAGTGTTTCATACTATCCTCCAGGCAGAGGGTTGATGTGGGTTTTCTCCGCCTGAAGAGAGCTTAGAAAAACGAGCATGACTGGAGGATGACTGGGGAAAAGGCGATTCGAGATTGAAGGTTAAAGATTGAAAATTAAAAAATAAAAGCCTCGAGTTTACACCGCTTTTGGATGTCTCCCTTCAGCACATGGTAGCGGTATTTCGTACACCACACCAGGTGCGCCGTCAACCGCGTCACGCTCTGGCTCCCGCTTCTGACTCGGTTCATTCACTTACTCTACCAGCAGCTTTGACTTTTTTAGAACCTAAAGGCTTGGACTAAAGTCCATAGCTTTCACTAGCGCGTTGAAACAGTGAAAACCCATTACTGTCACTCATCACCTTACTTTATCTACTCAGTCATCTTTTCTAAAAACAAAATGACCCAGAGCACCTTTGGGAGCTGGGTCATTTTTAGATGCCTCGAGCCAGAGGGTCAGTCAAGATGCTCCGAGGCTGATTGAAGTGTAGAGAAGACAGAATGACTGGAGGATGACCGAAAGACAGAGAGGGAGCAGGGGAGAAAAGGGAACCCCATCGAGGGGTTATACATGTGATTCGATACTGAATCACATTTTACTTTCCCTCGTCATTGCGAGGAGAAGCAAACTGAGGGATGGCGAAGTTCGTGTGTCATTTGCAGTTGACTACCGACGAAGCAATCTCCTTTTACTACCCTAACCGGCGAGAGCTTTTCAACGGTTGCGAAATCACTCAACCGCGACCTCAGAGCAAGGGGATTGTTTCGGGGATGCGTCAACAGTCAGCTTAGTTGACGTTGAAGACACGCTGACTAAGCCTCGCAATGACGAATTAAATTGAGGGTTGCGTCCTCGACGAGAATGCAAACCTTATTTTTTGTCAGCTACTACGGACAAGGTGTATTCAAGGCATCGGTGATGTTGACAATCCCTAAAGGTGCAAAGTCAGGGGGAAAAACTCTGTTAGGGTCTTGGCTCGAGACGCTCCAACCTCGGGCTGTATCTTTTAGTACCCTTTCAATCCAGCGTGGACCAACAGAATTATTGCGCCTTAAATTCGGGCATTTGGCATATAAATTAGCGGCGGCTCCCGCCACAAACGGTGCCGCAAAGGATGTCCCTTCAAAATAGGCTCCAGTCCCAGCAGGCGAGAAGGACTCAATCCCCGTCGCGTCTGCGGGTACGTCGCCCAGTTGCACATCCGCACCAGGAGCGACCAACTCCACGCGGCTGTTCGCAGTGGCAAAATCTCCGTATTCACTGTTTTGATCTACTGCTCCCACCGAGATAAGGGCATTTAAGTTTGCCCAGTACGCGGGGTAGTCAGGTTTATTCTGCAAGGTGCCTGTAAACTGGCTCCC
>ERZ1066120.1122-NODE-1122-length-18440-cov-8.781289_pt1 | contig 18440 bp, 17 predicted proteins | sample MGYA00382767_ERZ1066120 | MGnify/ENA primary metagenome ERZ1066120 (study PRJEB33369, sample SAMEA5778350) | biofilm metagenome | biome: Industrial cooling water; feature: Water cooling tower basin; material: Biofilm | place: United Arab Emirates | collected...
GTGGTCGCCTCCGCCGCCGCGATCCAGGAAGCGCTGGAGAATATCTACCCGGCCCCGGCGCTGGTCGCGGAGCTGAATCGCAGCAACCGCGCCAGCCGCCGCCGCTAAGTCAGGTGCCCCCGCTTGCGGGGGAACAGGTGCGCGAAGCGCACCAAGGGGGCCTGACTGGTCCAGCACACCCCCTTGGTCGGCATCGCCGACCTGTTCCCCCACTTACGTGGGGGCACCGAAGAGTTACGCCGGCCGCAGCGCCCACCTCAGCGTGCTTGCCAGCCCGAAGGTCGCTGCCCCGACCGCGGGCTGTGCGAGCCCGCTTGAGCGCAGGCTGTGCAGCCGCCGCACGTCTGCGGGAAGCAGGTCCACCGCCGCCGCCATCAGCAGCTTCTGCAAGGGCAGGAGGCGCAGCCGCTCGGGCGGGGCATTGAGAATGATGTCCCGCACCGTCCGGCTGCGCTCGTCGGGGCGAAGCTCGGCCTGGAAGTCGCGGGCCAGCGCCTCGGCTTCCGCCTCGCTCATCGGCAAGGGAAAGGCGCCGAGCCGGTCCCCGATCACCGCCACCTCGCGCCAATAATTGTCGCGGTCCTGGCGGCTCATGCCGGGCTCGGCGAAGCGGCGGTAGCCCGCCAGGAACATGGCCGACCCCGCAAGATGGACAAAGGCGAGCAGTCTCGGGTCGTTGGCATCGTAGGGCGTGCCGTCGGACAGGGTCCCCTGCACATGATCGTGGATCCGCCGGACCCGGGCGATCGCCGCCTCCGCCTCGGCGCGCGCGCCATAGGTGGTCACGGCGATGAACCGGGCCGTGTTGCGCAGCCTTCCGTGCATGTTGCGGCGAAAGTCTGAATGGTCCCACACGCCGGCGAGCGCCTTGGGATGAAGCATCTGCCACAGGAGGGCAGCGGCTCCGCCGACCATCATCCCGGCAACATCGGCATGCACCCGCCAGGCGACGCCGCCCGGTGGACAGAGCGCATCGTCGCTCGGCCGGATCGGCTGCTGCCCCTGCGCTGCATCGTTGAAGAAACCGATCACGCCGCCGGCGATGGCGCGGCGGAGCTGTTCAGGCGGAGTAAGCGGACGCACCCAGGCTAAATGCAGGAGACAACGCCTTGGCTCCTAGCGCGCGCAGGCGAAGAGCAGCTTTCCTTCCGCGACCGTGTCGGGAGCGACGGAGAACCACTCGAGGTCACGGTCGGCGATCTCGCCGCGCAGGACGACCGCGCCAGTGCGATCATGTTCGTTGAAGGACTTGAGGGCCATGCGCCGGCCGGCACAATGAAAGTAAAGGAGGTTCCGCTCCTCATGGGGATCGGCCTGCTTTTCGTGTAAGCGATCCACTCGCTCCCAACCCGTCCGGTAATGGCTCGCCCAGCCGAGGCGAGCGGGATCCATGTAGAAGGTCGCACTGGCCCCGTGAGCGACGGGTATCCAGCCGCTGTGGGCGCGCGCGGCGCTTGCAGTGGCGGTCGCAGCGGCGGGCGGGTGGAGGGCCTTCAGCCCCGCAAGGCCGCCTGCCCCGTCCGGAACATCGAAGCTGATCCCGGCCTGCTCCTTGTTCTCCTTCGTCAGCCAGGTGATCGAGTCCGGGGTGGCCATGGTGGAAAAGACGATCGTCCGCTCCGCCATGCCGAGCTGGGTCAGGTAGCGGCCCACCAGCGCGTTGCCGATCCCGCCCTCGATCTTGCGCCCGCCGCTTTCATAATGGCTGGCGTGAAAGCCGACCCGGCCGCCGGCATGAAGGAAGCGCTTGGTTCCTGCGGTCCAGATCAGGGCACAGGCCGACGAACAAGTGAAGCCGTTGAAGACCGCCGTGACGTAGCCGCGCAGGTTGATCAGCCGGCCGATCTCCAGCGCCGGAGTCAGGGCCCCGCCCTCGCTCGCCAGCGCCACGATCGCCTGTTCGTGCCGGAGCGCAAGGGTACGAAAGCGCTCTTCGTCGCCGGCTTCGATAGTGCCGATAACGGTGATCAGGTGAACGCCGTCGCCAAGGTCGCGACTCTGTATCTCCGCAGCCTTGGCCGCCGGAGCAAGGCACAGAAAGGCGAGCAGTGCCGCAAATCGGTACACGACAGCCTCCACGTCAGTCTGACGCCGGCCTTAACCAACAAGCTTTGAGCAAAGATTAAGCCCTCGCCTGTGCTGGAGCTGCTCCGTCGGCTATGGTGAGGCTCCGTGCCCGCTGTCGGTGCTGAAGCTGGAGGGAGTGCATGCGCAAAGCTTTGTTGGTGCCGGTCGCTGCCTTGCTGCTGATGACGCCCGCCGCCGCCGTCCCGCCAGCTGGTGTGGCGGCAGAGCCGGACACGATCGTCGTCACCGGCGATCGCCCCGACCGTGCCACGATCCGGAAAGCGGCAAGCGCATTCGTCCGGGCGGTCGCGGCCGCGCCGGGTGAGTTGCCTGCGGCGCGGTGGGTCGATCCGGTCTGCCCGCGGGTGTTCGGGCTCGACGAACGACATGCGAGGCGCAGCGCCGAACGGATTCGCGCCCGCGCTGCAGCGGTGGGCGCGCGCCTTGCCGGGCCGCGCTGCAAAGCCAATTTCGCCTTGGTCTTTTCCGCCGACGGCGCCGACATGGCCCGTCGGCTCGGCGCACCGCCGGCGATCGACCAGCGGCCAGTGCGCTGGTGGTACGGCGTAGAGGTCCGGTCGCGTGACGGCATGAGGGGGACCGAGGCGCCCCTGCCCTGGGCGTCAGGCGACTCACCGGGTGGCGGCTCGGCCCTTCCGAGCGGCGACGGCGGCGGCGCGCTCAACCACTACAATTCGAGCCTGATCAGCACCATGGAGATACGCGCGGTCGGAAGCGTGGTCGTCGTGGTGGACGTCGACAAGGCCAGCGGCGCGACGCTCGATGCGGTGAGCGACTATGCCGCCTTTGTCGGCTTGGCGCGGCTTCGGCTGCCGCCCAACAAGGTCGAGAACAGCATCCTTGCCCTGTTCGACGGTGAGCGCGGCCGGCGGGCGATGTCGGATCGCGACCTGGCGTTCCTTCGGACGCTCTACGCCATGCCGCTCGACCGCACCGCGCGGCGGCACCGCGCGCAGCTCGTCGGAGGAATGGTCAAGGCCAGCGTCTCCGGCGACGACAATGCTGCTCACCCATAAGCGCGCACGAAGAAGACCAGGGTGGTCGCGCCGCTGACCAGCAGGGTCCAGACCCGGACCGGGCCGGCCGGCAGTCGCTTGCCCCAGACGGCGCCCAGCCAGCCGCCGAGGATTGCTCCCGCCGCCATGGCAAGGCAGGCGCCCCAGACCACCATACCGGCGGCAAGGAAGATGAGCGCCGCCGCGGCGTTGGCAAGCGCCAGCATCAGCGTGCGCGGTGCGAACAGGCTGCGGGGATCGCGCGCCGCCAGCAGGCCGTAGGTGGCGGTCATCATCAGGCCCACGCCCCCGCCGAAATAGCCGCCGTAGATGCCGAGCAAGGCCTGCGCGGCCAGCAGGGTCCCGCGGCCGATCCTGACCCGCGTCGCCAGCCACTGCGCTGCCCGCTGGCCAAGCAGCAGGATCAGAAAGGCGTAGAGCACCAGCCAGGGGATCAGGAGGTCGAAGGTGCGAGTGGGGGTGAGAACCAGCAGCAGGCTCCCGAGCAGCCCGCCGGCGAAGGTCACCCCGGCCAGCGCGCGCCAGCCGACCGGCCCGACCGGTCCAAGCTCGTCGCGAAAGGTCCAGGCGCTCGCCGCCGCGCCCGGGAGCAGGGCCACATTGGAGGTCGCATTGGCGATGTTGGCCGGTAGGCCGATGGCGAGAAGCGCGGGCAGGGTCGCGAAGGTGCCGCCGCCCGCCAGCGCATTCATCGCGCCGCCGACCAGCCCCGCCGCAGCGGCCAGGGCCAGAGCGGCAGCGTCGGTCAAGAGCTCAGGCGGCTTCGGCCGAGCGCTCGCTCGCCCGCTTCTTCTCGGCGGCTGTCTTCAGCTGCCCGCAGGCCGCATCGATGTCCCGCCCGCGCGGAGTACGCACCGGCGCGGAGATGCCGCCCTCGAAGACGATGTTCGAGAAAGAGCGGATCCGCTCCGGCGTCGAACATTCGTAAGGCGCGCCGGGCCAGGGGTTGAACGGGATGAGGTTGACCTTGGCCGGAAGGCGGTAGTGGCGGATCAGCCGAACCAGCTCGCGCGCATGCTCGTCGCTGTCGTTCTTGTCCTTGAGCATGACATATTCGAAGGTGATCCGCCGCGCATTGTTGGCGCCCGGATAGTCGGCGCAAGCCTGCAGCAGCTCCTCGATGCCGTATTTGCGGTTCAGGGGCACGATCTCGTCGCGGATCTCCTTGGTCACTGCATGGAGCGAGACGGCAAGGTTGACCCCGATCTCCTCCCCGCAGCGCTCCATCATCGGCACCACGCCCGACGTGGAAAGGGTGATCCGGCGCTTGGAAAGGCCAAGCCCGTCGCCGTCCATGACGATCCGCAGCGCGTCGCGGACATGGTCGAAATTGTACAAGGGCTCGCCCATGCCCATCATCACGATGTTGGTGAGCATCCGGCCTTCGGGCTGGCTCGGCCATTCGCCGAGTGCATCGCGCGCCAGCATGACCTGACCGACGATCTCATGCACCTCAAGGTTGCGGACCAGCCGCATCGTGCCCGTATGGCAGAAACGGCAATTGAGGGTGCAGCCGACCTGGCTCGACACGCACAGGGTCCCGCGGTCGGCGTCGGGGATGAACACCATCTCGAAGTCGTGGCCGTCGACCGTGCGGAGCAGCCACTTGCGGGTGCCGTCGGTCGACACCTGCGCCTCGACGACGCCGGGGCGTGAGATGCGGAAGCGCTCCGCAAGCCAGGGCTGCTGCGCCTTGGCGATGTCGGTCATCAGCGCAAAGTCGGTGACCCCGCGATTGTAGATCCAGTGCCACAGCTGCTTGGCGCGAAGCTTGGCCTGGCGCGGGTCCATCCCCGCTCCTTCCAGCGCCGCGCGAATGGCCTCGCGCGGGAGACCGATGAGCTCGGTCCTCGGGTCATCGGACGGGACGGCGGGCCGCGGCACGGGCACTGGATCAACCGGGCCGGGGATCGGCATCAAGGAAGTGTCGGCGCTCATGGGAAGTCGCCCATGTAGCGAAGTATGTGCAAAGTTTCCAGAGCCGCGGTGCCGGACCCCCACCCGCGAGCTGCCTCGCCCTCGACTGCGCTGGCTCGACTTCCCAGGCAGCCCTCAAGTGCCCTGCGCTCTTCAGTCTCTTTGCATGCTGCTCATCATTTCAGCAGTCGCTACTCGCCAGCACCGGGCACCCTGGCCCGCAAACTTGAAACTCGAACCACCTTTCAAGTCGTTCAGCGGCTCTTGTCCGGTTTGTTCGAGGTAGCTTTGGTGGCCCTTAGCGCGAGCAGGCGATGGCGGCGGCGTCGATGGCGGTCGGAGCGCCGGCGAGGAGGTAGCGGTCGCTCACCCGGCCGCCGACGCCTTGCGCGCGGACCCGCATCTCGCTGGCGCGGCGCAGGGCGGCGAGGATGGCCTGCTCCTGCGCGGGGCCGCGGCTCCAGGCCGACTGGCCGCGGGTCAGGAGGAGAAAGCTCTGGCCACCAAGGCTGAGCAGCGCGTCGGCTCCGGGACGGGCGGGTCGGCTGAGCACGAAGTGGAGTTCTCCCCGGCGGCGTCCGTCGCGCGAAAAAACGACGGCGGCACGAGCCTGCACCCGGCCGGGCGCCGCCTTGAGTTCGCTCCGGCCGACGGCTTCGCAGAGGCCGCCCGGCCGCTCCAGCGCCGCCCAATGCTGGCCGGCATGGAGCAGCCGCTGCGCCGAAGCCGGGCCGCTCGCGGTACCCAGCAGCAGCAGCAAGGCAAGGGTGCCGGCCCGGCTCACCCGCCCGCGGCGCCCGCCGCTCCGGCCGACGGCAGGACCAGGGTGGTGAGGATGGCTCCCGCAGCGATGGCGATGCCGTAAGGGATGCCGGCCTTGGGCTGGAACGCCCGCACCCGCGAGCGGATCGCGTCGGGCCAGGGCAGCAGCCGGGCGACGATCAGGATCACGGCCAGCAATCCTCCGGCGAGCGCCGTCAGGAGCAGCACGCGAAGCGCTCCCTCGAGCTCGAACCACAGCATGGTCGCCGCGAGCAGCTTCACGTCGCCGCCGCCCAGCAATCCCCGGCCGAACAGAAAGGTGCCGATGGTCAGCGCGGCGGCGAACACCACCCCATTCTCCCACAAGCCAAGCTCCGGCCCGGCGAGCGCGGCCGCGACGATCCCGAGAAGAAGCAGGGCTCCGACGAGCAGATTGCTGATCTTCAGCATGATCAGATCCTGGAGCGCGGCCAAAACGAGCAGGGCGGTAAAGCCCCAGACCGCCCATTCGGGCGCCACAAGCGGCAGATTCACGGCGTGTTTTCCCTCCCCGTTGTCGTCCCCAGCGATGGCAAGCCGAAAGCATCTACGCAAGGCGCTTGCATGCGAGGCGGCGGCGTGAGACATAGGCCCCGCTCGGAGAATTGCAGGCGTCGGGGGGCGCGTGGTCCGAGTCCAATCCCATCACCGTGTGTTGCCCGTCGCTGCGCCGAGTTGCGGCGCGTGACCCTGCAGCTTGTCCTGGTCGAGATTGCGGCCGAGCTCGCGCTGTTCGCGTCGCTCGGCTTTCTGCTTTTCTCGCTCGACGACCTCGCCGTCGACCTCATCTACTTTGTCCGGATGGGCTGGCGCAGCCTGTTCGTCTACCGCCGCCACCAGCGCAGCGACGCAGTCACCCTGACCCGCAATGGCGAGCATGGCTGGATGGTGGTGCTGATCCCCGCCTGGGACGAAGCGGCGGTGATCGGCAAGATGCTCCGCGCCACCCTCAAGCGGTTCGACCATCCCGATTTCACGCTGATGGTCGGCCATTATCGCAACGACCCCGCGACCCGGCTGGCGATCGAAGCCGTTGCCGACCCACGCGTCATGCCGGTGGAGGTGCCGCGCGACGGCCCGACCACCAAGGCCGACTGCCTCAACCACCTCTACGCCGCGCTGGTCCGTCACGAGGCTTCGATCGGGCGCCGGGCCAAGGCGCTGATCCTCCACGATGCCGAGGACCTGGTTCACCCACTCGAGCTTCGCTTGTTTGAACGGTTGATCGACCGGGCCGGCGTGATCCAGCTGCCCGTGATCCCGCTGCCCCACCATTCGAGCGCCTGGATCAGCGGCCATTATTGCGACGAGTTCGCCGAAAGCCACGGCAAGGAGCTGGTGGTGCGCGAAGCCGTCGGCGCGTCCATCCCGCTGGCCGGTGTCGGCTGTGCCATTTCGCGAAGCGCCATCGCCCGGCTTGCCTCCGCCCATGACGGCAGGCCCTTCGCCATGAGTTCGATGACGGAGGATTATGAGATGGGCCTGCGGCTCGGGTCGCTGGGCGAGCGGACCTTGTTCGTCCGGCTTCCCCAGGCGGCCGGCGAGCGCGGCGTGGTCGCGAGCCGCGGGCACTTTCCGGCCAGCCTCGGCGCCGCGGTTCGCCAGAAGGCGCGCTGGCTCGGGGGCATTGCCTTCTCCGGTTGGGACCGGCTCGGCTGGCGCGGCGGCCTTGGCGAGCGCTGGTTCCGGCTGCGCGACCGGCGCGGCCCGCTCGCTGCCCTGCTCTTGCTGGCGGGCTATGTCGCCGCGCTGATCTGGGGGCAGCTGTGGCTCGCCGCCCAGCTCGGCGCGCCCATGCCGCCCAAGCCTTCGAACCTTCTGGTCACCCTGCTCCAGGTCAATTTCGCCTTGCTCTTTTGGAGAGTCCTGATGCGCATCAGCTTCACCACCCACGTCTACGGGATTGGCGAGGGGCTCGCTTCCGTGCCCCGGATCCTTGCCGCCAACATCATCGCCATCCTTGCCTCCGCGCGGGCGCTGTTCGTGCATGCGGGCGGCGGTCCCAAGAAGTGGGACAAGACCGCGCACATCTTCCCCGCCGAGGCCGCGCAGTGAGCGCGCCGCTTCGCTTCCTAGGGGTCGCAATCCTCGCTTATGTGGGCCTGCGCACGGCCAGCAGCGCGCTTGCGCTCGAACCGGTGCCCGGGATGACGCCGCCGCCCGCGCCCGCCGGCCCGGAGATGGCTGCTCTTCCCCCGGGTGTCCCCGCCGACATGGGTCCGCCCTCCGCTTACCCGGCTGGCTATTACGGCCCGGCGGTTCCCTCGCCCACCATGGCGGCGATGCCGCCGATGCCGCCGATGCCGCCGATGCCAATGGTCATGCCTTATCCGGTCATGCCGGCGATGATGCCGATGCCGCAGCGCGCTCGCATGTCGCAGCCTGTCGCCTGGGCCGAGCCGCCCCCCGAGCAATGGCCCGAGCCTCCCCAGCGCTGGCGCTCGCCGCATCCCCCCGAGGACGAGCAGGACGGCACCGCCTTCGCCTACGAGGCAGGGGCGGCGCCGCCGCTCGAGCGATGGCCGGCGATCGGCACCGCCGGGCCCTTCTCGGTCGGCGGACTGCAGCGGACCCCGAGCTGGGGCAGCAGCGAAGGCGGCGGGCCGCTCCGTGCCGCCGGCAACGGGCTCTGGTCGATGGACCTGTGGGCGCTGGCGCGGCAACCGCGCTCGGGGCTCCTCAGCACGAAAGACCCCGACGCCGGGCTCAACCCCGGCCTTGCCTCCGCCGGCTCGCTGGGCGGGAGCCAGGCGGGCATGCGCCTCAGCTGGCGACCCCTGCCACGCGCCGGCGTGCACCTGCGCCTTTCGAGCGCCCTGCTACCGCAGGGCCGCGGCGGACAGGCGTTCGCGGGCGGCGAGGGCTCGCTCGGGGTGAGCTACCAGCCGATCGCAACTTTCCCCGTCCGTCTGCTCGCCGAGCGGCGTCAGCGCCTCGGGCCGGCGCTCGGCGGGGGCCGCAATGCCTTCGCCTTCCTGGCCGAGGGCGGCCTCTACGAGCGCGAGGTCGGGCGCGGGATCCGGCTCGACGGCTATGGCCAGGCCGGCCTGGTCGGCGCGCGACGGCGGAGCCTGTTCGCCGACGGGGCGCTGACCGCCACCACCCCGATCCTGCCGCGTTTCACGCTGGGCGGGGGGATGTGGGGCGGAGTCCAGCCCGGCCTTTCGCGCTTCGATGCCGGGCCGCGGCTCGGCTATCAGCTGTCGCCGCGGATGCGGATGAACCTCGACTATCGCTTCCGGCTTACCGGCCGCGCCGATCCGCCGAGCGGGCCGGCACTGACCGTTTCCGGCGGTTTCTAGGAGACTTCCGACGAGGTCCTTGCCGGCGGTCCTTCCGCTCCGCCGGCGCCCCTGAGGCCCCCTTCGTTCCCCCCGGCGAAGGGGGCCTCTTCAACGCTCCCGCCCCCGCAGCCGCCCGCCACAGCGACGCTTCCGCACCGCCCGCCTTTGCGCTACCCCCGGCAACGCGCTTCCATGGACATCTACCTTCCCATCGCCAACATGAGCGTCAACGCGCTCTTCATCGTGGCGCTTGGCGGACTGGTGGGCGTCCTGTCCGGGCTGTTCGGCGTCGGCGGGGGCTTTCTCACCACCCCTCTGCTCATCTTCTACGGCATTCCGCCAAGCGTCGCGGTCGCCTCGGCCACCACCCAGATCACCGGCGCCAGCGTGTCGGGCGTGATGGCCCACCTGAAGCGCGGCGGCGTGGACCTGCGGATGGGCCTCGTCATGATCGCCGGCGGCCTCGTCGGCAGCCTGGCCGGAGCCTTGCTGTTCCGCCTCGCCCAGGCGAGCGGGCAGATCGATACGATCATCGGCCTCCTCTACGTCGCCTTGCTGGGAGGCATCGGCGCCCTGATGCTTCGTGACGCCATGACGGCGCTCGGCTGGTGGAAGAAGGGGGAGGAAGCCAAGCCGCGGCCGCGCCACCACAAGCTCATCGCCGTTCTTCCCATCCGCTGGCGCTTCTACGCCAGCGGGCTCTACATCTCCCCGCTCGCCCCCGCCGCGCTCGGCTTTGTGGCCGGCATCCTTACCGTGCTGCTCGGGATCGGCGGCGGCTTTATCCTGGTGCCGGCGATGATCTACCTGCTCGGCATGGCCCCGCGGGTGGTGGTCGGAACCAGCCTCGTGATGATCCTGGCGGTAAGCGCCGCCACCACCATGATCCACGCGCTGACCACCCAGGCCGTAGACATCGTTCTTGCCGCCCTGCTGCTGATCGGTGGGGTGGTCGGAGCGCAATATGGCGCCCGGCTGACCACCCGGCTCAAGCCCGATCTGCTGCGCTTCAGCCTGGCCGCGATCATCCTGCTAGTCGCGCTGCGCATGGCGATCGGCCTGACCTACCGGCCGGACGAACTCTTTTCGATCGAGTATCTCTGATCGTGAGGCTTGCGGCCCGACACCTGCTGCTCTTGGCCGCGACGCCGCTGCTGCTGGGTCAGGCCGGGCCGCGCCTGGTGCCCGACATCTCCTCTCGAAGCGTGGAGATACGCTACAGCTTTACCGGTGCGCAGCTGCTGCTGTTCGGCGCAATCCTTTATCCCGGCGGGCGGGTCCCGACCCGCGAGCTCGACGTGGCGGTGGTGCTGCGCGGGCCAGTCCAGCCGATGATCGTGCGCGAAAAGCAGCGGATCGCGGGCATCTGGATGAACGCCGACAGCCATCGCTTCGGCTCGGCGCCGGGCTTCTACGCCGTCGCCAGCAATCGCCCCTTGAACGAGATCGTCGACGAGCGCACCGCCGCCGTCTACGAGCTCGGCCTCCAGAACCTCCAGCTGTCCTCCGGCGGCGGGGCCCAGCCCGACAAGGAACGCCGCTTCGAGGCCGGCCTGCTCGAGCTTCGCACCCGCGAGGGCCTTTACGCCGAGATCCCCGACGGGGTCGAGATCAGCGACCGGGTGCTCTACCGCGCGCGCATCGACATTCCGAGCCAGGTGCCCGTCGGCACCTACGAGACCGAGACCTTCCTGATCGACCGGGGCAAGGTGATCGCGGCGGCGACCAAGGAGGTGGAGGTGCGCAAGACCGGCTTCGAGCGCTTTGTCGCCACCACCGCCCGGCGCCATGAATTCCTGTACGGGCTGGCCGCCGTGCTGCTCAGCCTGGGCCTCGGCTGGGGCACTGCCGCCTTGTTCGGCCGCCGCGGCTAGAGGAATCCTTAACTCCGGTCGGCTTACCAGCGTCGCGTCCCGAACGAGGAGCCGACACGTCCGCCATGACCGAGCATGCCAATCTGAAGCAGTTTCTCGATCAGCTTTCCAGCGTCGCTGACGAGGAGAGTGCCGGCGGCGGCCGCGTGCCCGATCCCCGGGAGCAGCTGGCGCCGATCGGCGAGGTCATGGACATTGCCGGTTCGGGCTCGCAGATCCGCATGGATCCGGCCCGCCTCAACGCGCTTGCCGGCCACGGCGACCCCTCGGTGTCGATGTCGGGCCAGGTCGGAAGCCAGGTCAAGATGGCGGTAGCCGGAAGCTGGCTGATCGCCAACGTCCGCACCATGCGTGCCGGCCCTGACGGGTCCGTGCTGGCATCGATCGACTTCCTTGGCGAAGGCAGCATGGAAGCCGGCGGAGGCATGAGCAGCTTCCGCCGCGGCGTCACCCGCTATCCCATTCCCGGCGCTCTTGTCCTTCCGGTCACCACCGAGGACCTGCGCCAGGTCTTCGCCGCCTCCGACAGCGCCCATGTCGAGATCGGCACCGTCTACCCGACCAACGACATTCGCGGCGCGCTCTACATCGACCCGATGCTGAGCAAGCATTTCGCCATTCTCGGCTCCACCGGCACCGGCAAGTCGACCTCCGTCGCCCTCATCCTGCACCGCATCTCGCAGTACAGCCCCGAGGGTCACATCGTGATGATCGACCCGCACGGCGAATATTCGGCGGCCTTCAAGGGCTGCGGCGAGCTGTTCAACGTCGACAATCTCCAGCTTCCCTACTGGCTCCTCAACTTCGAGGAGCATTGCGAGGTGCTGCTCACCACCGACGGGGCCGAGCGGCAGCGCGATGCCGACATCCTCGCCAAATGCCTGCTCGCCGCCCGGACCAAGAACAAGTTTTCCGAACAGTTCGGCAAGGTGACGGTCGACTCGCCCATTCCCTATCTGCTGACCGACCTGAACGGCATCCTGGTCAACGAGATGGGCAAGCTCGACCGGGCCGGCGACACCACGCCCTACATGCGCCTCAAGACCAAGCTCGACGAGCTGAAGGCCGATCCGCGCTACAGCTTCATGTTCTCGGGCATGAACATTACCGACAGCATGGGGGCGTTCATCTCCCGGCTGTTCCGCCTGCCCGCAAAGGGCAAGCCCATCTCCATCGTCGACGTGTCGGGGGTGCCGAGCGACATCACCAGCGTCGTCGTCTCGGTGCTGGCGCGGATGGTGTTCGACTATGCCATCTGGTCCCGCACCGAAGCGCAGCGGCCGATCCTTCTCGTCTGCGAGGAAGCCCACCGCTACGTCCCCAAGGACGAGAACAATGGCGTCCAGGCAGTCCGCAAGATCCTTGAGCGGATCGCCAAGGAAGGCCGCAAATATGGCGTGAGCCTCGGCCTCATCACCCAGCGCCCGTCCGACCTTGCCGAAGGCGTGCTGTCGCAGTGCGGCACCATCATCTCCATGCGCCTCAACAACGACCGCGACCAGGCCTGCGTTCGCGCCGCCATGCCTGAAGGCGCGCGCGGCTTCCTCGACGCCATTCCGGCGCTCCGCAATCGGGAATGCATCGTCTGCGGCGAAGGCGTCGCCATTCCGATACGCGTCCGCTTCGACGACCTCGAGCCCGAGAAGCGCCCGGCGTCGTCTGACCCGAGCTTCGCCAGCTTGTGGCAGGAGACCGGCGGCGAAGAGGAGATCATCAGCCGCACCGTCAAGCGCTGGCGCGGCCACGGGCGGTAATGAAGATCCTCCCTGTTCGGCGAAGCCGAATGGGGAGGGGGACTGCTCCGCGTCAGCGGAGGGGTGGAGGGGCCAGCAGCGTTGCGCCAGGCCCCTCCGTCAGCGCTTCGCGCTGCCACCTCCCCATTCCCGCTCCGCGGGAACAGGGAGGATCCTTGCTAAAACCGCCACCCCAGCGTCAGCTGCACGCTGCGCGTCCGCCAATGCCCCTCGAACCGCTGCACCACCGAAGCATTGCTCTGCATCGTGACCGGCACCCCGCCTACCGCCACCGTATCGGCATTGCCGGCGAAGGATCGGGGCGCGTCCTCCAGCGTCACCATGCCGCTGTCGAAGTAACGGTGCTTCAGCCCAAGCTCGAGTCGCTCGCCGACCGGTACCCTGAGGCCCAGCATATATTGGTATGACCGCGCCCGGTCGCTGTCGCCGAACCCGCGTACCTGGCTTATGCCATATCCGCCGCCAGCAAACAGGGTCAGCCGCTCCGCGACCTTCCAGTCCGCTACCGCATTGGCCATCAGCGATAGCGAGCGGATGTGGCCCGGTCGCTGGAAGTCGGTGACGCTCAGCGCCGACAAGCCGGGCGCGCCGGGATCGGGTGCCGCGCTCGGGCGGTTCAGCCCGGCGTTGAGCGTGCCCAGGAACTCGCCCGTGAAATCGTCCTCGGCGATCCGGCTGGTCCGCACCCGCCGGTGGGCGAGCTCGGCCTCGAGCCTCAGCCAGCCCCAGTCGTAGCCCGCCGCCCCGCTCACCTCCGGCCCCCACTTGCTCCTTGTCCCGAACACGTCGTCGACGAAGCGGTCGGCCGGTGCTGGAGCCGCAGGGGAGGCAGGAGCCTGACTGCTGCTGAAGTCGATCAGCTGGTCGACATCGTTGGCGCGGGCATCGACGACGCCGGCGCCGACCTCCACATAAGGGTTGGCAACGAGGGGCGAGGCAAGCGCCGCAAGGGGCACGGCAAACAGACGGATACGCATGCCCCCTGCTAGGCGCAGCAGGCAGTGCGGCCAAGGTCAGTGGCCGCGAAGCATCCTGGCTCGTGCCCGGACTGCCGCCATCAACCCCTCGTCCAGGGCCGGGCGCCGCACCAGAGTCACGCCCGACGGATCAACCGCTTCCCCGTTGCGCCAGACTTCATAATGAAGGTGCGGGCCGGTCGAGAGACCCGAGGAGCCGACATAGCCGATCAGCTCGCCCCGCCTGACGAAGCCGCCGTCCGGGGCGACGATCCGGCTCATGTGGCTGTAGCTGGTGAGAAGGCCGTCGCCATGCGCGATCCGCACCTGCCGGCCATAGCCTCCGGCCCAGCCGGCCCTGACTACCTGCCCATCGGCTGCGGCCATGATCGGGGTTCCGGTGGGTGCACCGAAGTCCATGCCCCGGTGCATTCGCGCGAAGCGAAGGATCGGATGGACCCGCATCCCGAACCCCGAGGTGACCGGCGCGTCCACCGGCCGAAGCAGGCCGGTGGAGACAGGCTCGGTCGTGGCGCGTGCATCCACCCATCGCAGGCGCCCGCGCACCGGAAAGCGCACCAGCTCGAGATCGCTCTCCGCGGCTCGGTCGAGCCCGGCATATAGAAGCGGCCCGGTCCTGGCCTCGCCGCTGGCCGTCCGATGCTGGGCAAGGACCAGCTCGAAGCGGGCGTCCGGGCCGATGCTGCCGACGTCGACGGTGGAACCGATCGCCTGCAGGTAATCGGAGGCGACCTCCGGCGAGGCACCGGCCGCGCGGAGAGCCCAGTAGAGCCCGCCGCCGGCCTGGCCGCGAAGGCGGAGCGGCGTGCGGTCGATCGCCACGGCGGTTGGCCGGGCGGTCAGCATTCCATCATCGCCCCGCTCCAGGGTAAGCAAAAGGTCGAACCGCGCGCGATAGTGGAGCCGCTCGATCGGCCGGCCGCTCGGCTGCGCCGCGCCGAGCGTCACTTCGAGGCTCGTCCCGGCCGCTGGAATTGCCCCCGCCCCGCGGGCGAGCAAGGCGGCCCGTGCCGCCTCCGCCGCAGTGGCGCCGCTCCGCCGAAGCAGGCTGGCGAGGTCGTCGCCGGCCGACAGGACCAGGGTCAGCTGGCGCAGCTGCCGCTCGGGCGCGCTGTCGACCAGCTGCGCCCGTGGCCCCTCGCTCATCCTCAGTCCCGTGTCCGAGCCGGCGGCGAGCGGCGCGATGCCGAGCGCCTGGCGCTGCACCGCCTCGTCCGGGCTGCGCGCGTCGACCGGCCCGGCCGGGAGCGGCTCCCATGACGGCGCGAGCAGGCTGACCGCGGCACACAACCCCCCAAGCGTCGCCAGTCCCCGCCACCAGCGGCGGCTGAACACATCCACCGAAAGGTCGATGACAACGGCAAAGCGCGGCGCCGGCTGCTCCAGCACTGCCGCCCGGCCGAAGACCGGCAGCGGCTGCGCGGCGGCAAGCGGGCGGGGCGAGTGAAACATGCCCGTTTCTTCTCGCTGGACAAGGTTAACGGCGCGCTAAGCTCGCATCGCGCCGCAACGACCGACTTGCGCCGGGCGTTCTTCCTGCCAACATGACCACCATGGCCGAGCGTCACGATGGGCTGGTCCGGGCTGTTCTCGGGCCCACCAACACCGGCAAGACCCACTTGGCGATCGAGCGGATGTGCGCCCATTCGTCCGGGGTCATCGGCTTTCCCCTCCGCCTGCTTGCCCGCGAGGTCTACGACCGGGTGGTGGCGATCAAGGGGGAGGCGTCGGTCGCCCTGCTTACCGGCGAGGAACGGATCGCGCCGCCGACCGCCCGCTACTGGCTGTGCACCGTCGAAAGCATGCCGGTCCCCTCGTCCTCGTCGGTCCCGGGCGATGTCGAGGGGCAAAGGGACTTCGCCTTCTGCGCGATCGACGAGGCCCAGCTCGGCACCGACCCCGAGCGCGGCCATGTCTTCACCGACCGCCTGCTCCGCGCCCGCGGCCGGGAGGAAACGCTGATCCTCGGCTCCGCCACCCTGAAGCCGATGATCCGCGAGCTGGTGCCGAGGGCGGAGATCGTCTCGCGCCCACGCTTCTCGACCCTGCGCTACGCCGGTTCGGTCAAGCTGTCGCGCCTGCCGCCGCGCTCGGCGGTGGTCGCCTTCTCGGCCGAGCAGGTCTATGCGCTGGCCGAGATGCTGCGCCGCTTCAAAGGGGGCGCGGCAGTGGTGATGGGCGCGCTCAGCCCGGCCACCCGCAACGCCCAGGTCGCCATGTTCCAGCGCGGCGAGGTCGATTATCTGGTCGCCACGGACGCGGTCGGCATGGGCCTCAACATGGACGTCAGCCACGTCGCCTTTGCGGGCCTGGAGAAGTTCGATGGCCGCCGCGATCGGCGCCTGACCATTCCCGAAATGGCCCAGATCGCCGGCCGCGCGGGACGCCACCAGCGCGACGGCACCTTCGGCACGCTGGGTCTCGGTGGTGAGGGCGGGGCGGCCTTCACCGACGAAGAGATCAACGCCATCGAGGAACATCGCTTCCGCCCGATCGACCATCTCTACTGGCGCTCGGCCGACCTCGACTTCAGCGACGTCACCGCGCTCATCCGCAGCCTTGAAGCGAAGAGCGACGATCCTTTGCTTCGGCCGGCGCCCCTGTCGATCGACCTCGCGGTCCTGAAGCTTCTTGCCGAGGATCCCGCCGTTGCCGCCCGCCGCGGGGCACAGGCCCGCAAGCTGTGGGCCGCCTGCGGCCTTCCCGACTTCCGCAAGGTCGGGCCGATGCACCATGCCCGTATGGTGCGGCGGGTGTTCAATTCGATCGCCGACGGCGGCCATATCGCCCAGGACTGGTTCGCGGCCGAAGTCACCCGCCTCGACAATGTCCAGGGCGACATCGAGGCGCTGGCCGACCGGCTCGCCGGCGTGCGCAGCTGGGCCTATATCGCGCACCGCAAGGATTGGCTGGCCGATCCGGCGAAATGGGCCGAGCGGACCCGCCAGGTCGAATCGCGCCTGTCCGACGCCCTTCACGAGCGCCTGACCCAGCGCTTCGTCGACCGCCGCACCGCCGTTCTCGTCCGCGACATCGGGGCGCGCGGCGCCGACGCGCTTCCCGTCACGGTCGCCGCCGACGGCGAGGTCAGCGTCGGGCCGGAGCCGATCGGGCATCTCACCGGCTTCGACTTCAAGGTCGATCCGGGCGCCCGGCTTGCCGACAAGCGCCTGCTCCTCGCCGCCGCCGAGCGCCGCCTCGGCGACGAGCTCGACCGCCGTGCGCGCGACCTGACGCAGGGCGAGGACAAGCGCTTTGCCCTGTTCGCGCCGGCTGGCGGCGACATCGGCATCGCCGCCGACGGCCACCTCCTGGCTCGCCTTGCGCCAGGCCGGAGCCTGACCGAGCCCGCGCTGCGCACCGCCCGGGCGCTCGACCGCCTGTCCGTCCCGGCCCGGGCCGAGCTGCGCTCGCGCATGGAGGCTTGGCTGGCAGCGCAGGTGCAGCGGCATGTCGGCGATCTTGCCCGCCTGTCCGCCGCCTCGACCGATCGCCATTACGGTCCGCCGGTGCGGGCGCTGACCGCCATGCTGGCCGATGCCGGCGGTCTCCTTCCCCGCAAGGCACTGACGGAGCCGATCGCACAGCTCGACCGGCCGATGCGCGCCGCCTTGCACAAGCTGAAGGTCCGCCTTGGCGCGCTCGACGTGTTCGTGCCCTCGCTCCTGAAGCCCGAGGCGCAGCGCTGGCGGGCCGCGCTGATGGCGGTGCGCGCCGGTCAGCCGATGCCGGACCTGCCGCGCCCCGGCGCCGCCCTTCTTCCGTCCGGGACCGACCGCAATGCCGCCGCCTTCGCCTATCGCCGCTTTGGCGATCATTGGCTGCGGGTCGACCTCGCCGACCGCCTCGCCGCCTTTGCCCACCAGGCCCGCGCCGCGCACAAGGGCGGGGAGGCGCCGCTCGAACCCATCGACCGCGACCTCGTCACCTCGCTCGGCCTTCCCGAGGAAGCGCTCGCGCGGCTGATGGCCGAGGTCGGCTTCCGCGCCGACGGCGGCGCCTGGCACTGGCGCGGCACCCGCCCCCGCACGAGAGCGCGCCCGGCCCCGGCAAGGCCGGGCAATGCCTTCGCCGCGCTGGCGGGGTTGAAGCGTTCATGATCCTCCCTGCCGTGCGGAGCACGATGGGGAGGGGGACCGCTCGGCAAAGCCGAGTGGTGGAGGGGCCAGCAGCGCTCCGCCAGGCCCCTCCGTCAGCGCTTTGCGCTGCCACCTCCCCATTCCGCTTTGCGGAACAGGGAGGATGATGCGGTGCGCCTCGACCGCTACCTCTTCTTCATCCGCCTTCTCAAATCCCGCACCCAGGCCCAGGCACTGATAGAGGAAGGCCGCACCCGCATCGACGGCAAGCGCGTGGAGAAGACCTCCGACCAGGTCCGGGTCGGCAGCACCATCACCTTGCCGCTCCGCGGGCAGGTTCGGGTCATCCGTGTCCTCTCCCTGCCCGAGCGGCGCGGTCCGGCCCCCGAGGCGCGGGCCTCCTACGAAGAGCTAGGCGTTGACGGCGCAAGCGGCGCGGCATAGCGCTTCTTGCCAACAAGGGAGCCAGCTCACGCCATGACCTACGTCGTCACCGACGCCTGCATCCGCTGCAAATATATGGACTGCGTCGAGGTCTGTCCGGTCGACTGCTTCTACGAGGGCGAGAACATGCTCGTCATCAACCCCAACGAATGCATCGACTGCGGCGTGTGCGAGCCCGAATGCCCGGCCGAGGCGATCCTTCCCGA
>ERZ1066120.1125-NODE-1125-length-18394-cov-12.967719_pt1 | contig 18394 bp, 12 predicted proteins | sample MGYA00382767_ERZ1066120 | MGnify/ENA primary metagenome ERZ1066120 (study PRJEB33369, sample SAMEA5778350) | biofilm metagenome | biome: Industrial cooling water; feature: Water cooling tower basin; material: Biofilm | place: United Arab Emirates | collected...
TAGGATCGAAGGTGGCGATTTGTGATGGGATGGTCGAATTATTCCAGAGGCTATATGAACTAGATGTTGCGGTGGTAAAAGACCAAGTGAAGTTAGTTGCCAAAGCATTACCCGCTAGGTCTTGTATCCGTGGTTGAGTTGTGCCACCTAGGATAGTAGCGCGATAGGTTGCACCAGTTGCCAGCGAATTGCTCGGCTGCAAAGTGGCGGTGCGGCTAGCGGCATCGTAGCTGACAGTAGCCGGTACGATCGCGTTGGTCGAGTCTTGCAACACAAAGGTATTGGCGTTAATCGTCGCTGGATCGATCGCCTCGCTGAAGGTAGCGGTGACACTGGTGCTGGTTTCGGCGTTTGTCACACCATTGGCGGGGGAGGTAGAACTAACTGTTGGTGTTGTCGTATCCGCAAGAGGTGTTGTATCCCCAGTACTAGTCGTAAATACAACATCAACCCAATAGTTGCTCGACTTATAAGTTTGATTGGGAAAGCCACTAGTGCCATACTTATAAACCCCATTCCCCCCACTTTCCCCGTCGCGCAGAAAGTGCAGTGGTCCGTTATTAATCCCAGCAGTAGCAAAGAAATTCTCGTTGACGGAGTAACGCCCGACTGTGGTGTGGTAGGAAGCCACATAGATAGTATTGGCGGTAATTGGCACTGGACGGTCAAAAATGACTTGCTGCCAGCCAGAGGCAGTTTCATTGGTAAAGGTGGCTGTTGCTAGTTTCTGCCCCGTACTCGTCCAAAGGTTGCCAACGTGCGTTCCTGTATTGCCACTGCTTTTGTAGAAGCGGATACCCGTGATGTAGCCGTTGACATCTGACTTGAACTTAACACCGAGTTCGACAGCAACCGAGTCGGGATCTGTTACCACCGCAGGAGTTGCAGTGGAATTCCAGATACTGTATGACCCAGATGGTGGTGTGGTATCCGTCGCTGGTGGTGTCGTATCAGTAGGAGGTGTTGTATTACCTGCGTATGTAGCGGCGTAGGTTCCACTATGAGCTGAGAACAATGCGTACTCAATACCCTTTATTTCTTGCTTGATGTAGTTAACTGGGCTACCATTGAGCGTGATATTGCTGAGTATTCCAGCAGCCGAGCGCACTGGTATCATTGCTTGCAGCCCTCTTGCACCTGTAGCTGGCGCGATCGCGAAACTCAAAGTGTTGTTGTTCCATATCATTCCGCTGAATGAAGAGTTGTTGCGACCATCGAGCCAGGTCAACATCTGGCGAGCGGAGACAATCGGTACACCACGAGCTTGCGCCGAGGCAACAACTGCATCGGATACTGTTGAGGTGTTGCTATCAGTATGAGCGTTGACAGTAAAAACACCGTAATAGCCCTCTGCCCCAAGTGCGCGATCGAGTAAAGTATTGACTGTGAATGGGTACGTTTGCCCCGATTCATCGGTTACCTGTGTGGTTGCTTGATAGACATCAATGAGCGTCCCGTTAAGGTCTGCAAAGCGCATCGGCATACCACTTCCAGTGAAGAATCCTGGGCGATTGCCTACCCAATTGGGCGGCCAGAAGTAGTAATTTGTATCGAGCCGTATTCCTTGACTCAGCTCCACCTTGGCAGCGGTAGCCCAGTCACTCCAGACACCGCAATGGTGTCGCTGGCTTGGCGAAGCAGGTACGCTTGGGAAGCGGGTACTCCACGCACTAAGCTGTTGTGTATAGGTAGATGCAAGTGAGGCAGGCGTATAATTTCCACAGTTGGTATTTACATGCAAGCCGACTTCAAAGCCATCAGCAGTGAAGGCAGCAGCCTGCGCATTGCTCATAGGGGTATTGGGATAAATGTATGAAGTGCCGCGAATGCATTCCCAATCTTCTACAGAGCAACCAGCCGGACTCATGGTTTTGTACTGGTTAAACCGACCTACCGTCCCTCCATTGCCGTGATCGTCACCAGTCATCAGCACAACCGCTTTCTTGCCATGCGGAAAATACCAGAAACGGGGTAGAGGTTTTTTATCCAGGTTCATTGTCAGAATTAGGTTTGCTAGCAAGCGTTGTTGCTCGTCAGCTTGCGGGATAGCAACCTTGTTCATATCGATCCAGTCTGGTTGAGGATCGTTGCTCGCAGCACCAAAGAACATGTCATTGGCACGAATCGGCGAGAACCCATCTCGCTCCTGCCCAGCCCAGGCGGGATTTCCTTGACGGGTGTAGACAACCGAACGGGCTAAGTCATAAGTAAACGCAGCTACTTGGCCGCCATTGCTGCCAATATTACGTAGTGTTACAGCTGGATTGGAGGTTGCTGTGGTTGCATTTGTATAGAGCGTAGCGACACTAGTAGCACCGTTCAGCGTGTAGCGATCGGCAGTGTCGTGGAACTGAATGGTTTGGTTGACAACGCCATTACCAGGTGCTTTGGATGTGTCTACGAGTAAATAACCGTTTGAAAGCGTGGATGTTGTATCAGTCAGACCCAGCAAACTAGCAAGCTGCTTGTCAGGGCGCATTGCGATCAGGTTGCCTCCGCTAGCTGCCCAGTTGCTAAACATTGTTACCTGAGCGGGACTGAGCGTCATCTTGGCAAGGATAACTACGTCATAGTTAGCAAGCATCTCTGACGAAACTGAAGAAATATCGCTAACGCTGAAGGCGTTCAGCCCTTCATTGCGTAGAATCTCGGTGTAGTAGTTGCTGAAAGGATCGCTAGCAGTTGTTACAACCAGAATTGGTCCACTCGTACTAGGTAATGGCGCAGCAATAGCAGCTGATGTTTGCAATCCTGGTAAAGGCAATATTGTATTAAATACTGTCACCTGACCCTGTACTAGGAGGAGTGTACTGCAGAATAACGTAAGGGATTTAAGATATTGGTTCATCGGAATTTTATTCTTTTCAAAGTTACAAATTTGAATAGAAACTGGTTGCAAAAGTCTTCCTAGATTTGCTTTATTCAGTCAATCTGCATAAAAAATCTGTCGCTCTAGCAGTCATTTCTGCTAAAACAATTGAGCGAATTCAAAAAAGACTTGTATCTACCAAGCAATTTCTGCGTGGCAGATATATCGATCGCTAATAAAAGTGAATGTTTATTGGTGTAAGGTCGTTTGAAAGTCAACTTGCCTAGCTGCTTTTAACAGATTTAAGTTTTCTGTATTGCCAGCTAAAATTAAAACGTCAATATAATAGGAGGCTTATTGCCTTTGAGGTCCATCGGTCAGCTTCTTATAAAACTTATCTAAACGCTCTCTCCGTAATTCCACTAGTGGTATTAGTTGTATTAAATACTGAAATGAAAGCTTTTAGTCAAAGAAATAGTGAAGAAACTGGGTTGAATATTGAATAAGTTGTGAAGAAGATAGCTACACAGAGCGCTTAGATCGAAAAAATGATTTTTAGTCAAAGAGATAGTGAAGAAACTAGGTTGAATATTAAATAAGTCATGAAGAGATCGATTTTAAGGATGGGTAAAAAAATTGCTCAACAACCTGATAGCTCAACTCCTAGCTTCTCGTTATAGTGATGGATGAAATTCAAAACCGTGCTAATGCGATCTCCAGTTCTGAGAAGACGACATCGCTCATAAATGAGTAGGACTCATCCATTTACATATCTGTATTCATTTCTGTATATTGCTTGGATATATGTCACACCTACTGCGGCATTGCTGTGCAGTCAAGATTAATTTTAATCTTGCAACCAATCCTCGGACGCCTGTACGGTGTGAGCAATGCCCGTAGCAGGAAATTGTCCCTAATGCGACTTCAACGAAACTACCGTGCAACGAAGGTTTCCCGAACAGGCACTAGCAACAAGCGGTCTATCATCGCTTTGCCATCTGACTGAGTATTTTTAACGAACTGGCAACTACAATTGTGGCGTTTAATACTCGACCAGAAGTTGAGGTTACCTTTTTTCGGAATCTACTGAAATAAACCTAGCTGGCTATTAGTAATTTTACTTAGGTAATTTCGCGGTAACAAGAGAATCAAAGTTAATTTATCAGTGGAATTTCGGTTGGACTACATGTAGAAGTCAGATTAGATTTTGTTCATACAACAAGCGTCTCGTGTAACAATTCTTTTACATACCTGTTACTGAAGTTTCTCAATTAGAGTTAGCAATTTCTGCATATTGACATCTTTGTTGGCAATTTCTCATGACACTTGCTGAGAAATTTGCTTTAAAGCTATGAGGCTAAACCAAAATTCTCAGCCTGAAACAAACAGCAAAATGCCCATTATTAAAACTGCCCCCACTTTAAAAGATTTACCTGCTCCCCCACTAGGCAAAACAGGTTGGCCCTGGACAGAGCCAACTGAACCGCTACCAAAGCGAATGCCTGATGGCTCTGAATATCCACGGATTAGCATTATCACCCCTAGCTACAATCAAGGTGAGTTTATAGAAGAAACAATTCGTTCGGTATTGCTGCAAGGCTACCCTAATTTAGAATATATTATTATTGATGGTGGCAGTACGGATAATTCAGTTGAAATTATCAAAAAATACGAACCTTGGCTAACATATTGGGTAAGTCAGCCTGACAAAGGACAAACTGACGCTATTCAACAAGGATTTAATCGGATTACTGGTGTAGTTTGGAATTGGTTGAATTCTGACGACTTACTTGAAATTGGCGTTCTTGAGCAGATTGCTTTAGCTTATCAAGCGGAGCCCTTAGCAACAGTTTATGGTGGGGAATACACTATTTTTAGTGATGGATTATTGTCCTCAGTGAATAAAAAGTCTAGATGTTTTCAGAATTTGTCCGAACTTGTTTGTGTCTGGGAAACATGGTCTACGCCACAACCTGCAATTTTTCTCTCTAGCAGTGCTTGTCGAGCAGTCAATGGACTTAATCTATCACTACACTATGTGATGGACTATGAACTTTACTTACGGCTGACTCAACTTTCAGACTTTGAAGTAAAGCTTCTGAATCTTACCATTGCACGAGCTCGATGGCATCCTGATTGTAAGACTGTTAAGCAATCAATCTGCATGGCAAATGAAATGATGCAAGTGTTCGATAAATTTGCCTGCCAACACCCTTCCTTACTGCCTAAACAATGGCAGAGATCGCGCTCAAGATTTAACTATCATCTGGCTTTGAAGACTGCTGGAAAAGAAATTTCTTTAAAGACTTTTCTACAAGTCTCAGCCCCTTTTTTTAGGCACTCTATATGGAACTATCGTTTTTTTTGGATAACCCTTATGCTATATTGGCAGCCAGCTAGAAAACTTAGGAATTTCCAGAAAAATATTATTAAACGGTATTCTAAACTGACTGCTTAATGTTTCTAAGCGAAGATTATTTGGTTAATAAACACCTGAGTGAATTTGTCAGTAACTTAGATAGCTAAATTTATGATTTTTCTCTACTCTGATGTAATTTATCGTGCAGGTGGAATCGAAACCTACCTACATGCGTTGGCACTTCGTCTACACAACGATAACGTACCCTTTCGGGTGGTAGTAGCAGAGTTGGAATCATGTCCCCTAGTGGATGAATTAGTAGAAAGGGGGATAGAAGTTTACCGTCAGCGAAGATTACCAGGCGATCGCTGGCTAGTAAGACAGCATTTTATGCTCACTTGGTTGGAAACTCAGTTGAAACCAGGAGATTGGGTCTTCTGCGTGCGCCAACCTATGGCAAGGCTGTATCCGAGGATGGTAAGGTTGGTGCATCGTCACCAAGCCAGACTAGCGGCAAGTTGGATGTTGGCACCAGAATATTTGCCGCCAGTACCTCCCCATGGTGAAAAGTTTTGCCAAGCCATAGCTCAGACCGATGCAGTAATTTCTGTTTCCCGATGCACTGCTCACCAGTTTAAGGAAGTGTATGGGTACACAGGCAAGGTTCATTTAGTTCCCTATCACAATTTACCTCTGTTCCAGGAATCTGTTCCTCTTCCAGCAGGTCCACCCTGGAAGATTGGTTTTATCGGTCGTTTGGATATTAAACAGAAGAACTTGGATACCCTGTTGCGGGCCTTAGTACCTGTAGTCCAAGAATGGCAACAGGTTGAATTACACCTCTACGGTGGAGGAGCGGATCGAACTCAACTCGAAGCACTCGCCCTAAGTTTAGGTATCAAAAAGCATGTTGTCTTTCACGGTGCTTACGATCACCGTACTCAGCTGCCGCAGATTATGGCTAATTGTCATTTTTTTGTCTGTCCTTCACGCTTTGAGGGTGCTCCTTTTACGCTGCTAGAAATTATGCAAGCCGGACGCTTTTGTGTCGTAGCTCGCGTGGCAGGAATTCCAGATTTGTATGAAGGTTTTTCAGAGGTAGGTTTATTAGTTTCTCCCAATAATCTTACTGAGATAAGCCAAGCAATTGTTTTAACTTTGGAACGACTGGCTCATGGATCGATTGATGGAAATAAGATTCGCGATCGCTATTTCAATGGATTCGATCTAGCATCTGCACATCAAGCTTGGACTTCAGCTCTTTCGCCCATCTCATGAATTAAAGCTTTAACTCCAGGCATCAAATTATGGTAAAAATTTCAGTTCTATTAAAAACATTACAAACCGGACAATTCTGGTATGTATTTCCACATCACTATTACTTATGGAAACGTTCGTTAGATATTGAACGTACTGCACCAGTCACCACAGCTACTTATGGCACTCCAGATGTTCCAGAAGTGCATATGCTGACAGGTGCAAAACATCATGTCGATCTGCTTTATGCTGCTAAATCTTTCGTTCACCACTATCATTCTCCGATTAGTTTAGTTATTCATGCCGATCGCACTGTCACCGAAGATATTATCAAACGACTTGAGCGGCATCTTCCCCAATCTAAGATATTTACTCGGCAGATGCGTGACGATTTAATCGAACCAGAGCTAGAAAAACGTGGTTTAGTACGTTGCAAAAAATTTCGTCAAATTAATGTATTTGCATCTAAACTAATCGATGCTTTTATGCTTTCTTGCTCCAACCGAGTTATTCTACTCGATACGGATTGCCTTGCTTTCAAATCGCTCCATCGCTTACAAGAATTAGTCAGTCATCATCCAGAACTAAACGTTTTTGCTAAAGATCCTCAGCCTTATCCATATAGTATGACTCCCGAACAGATAAAACTCTATTTTGATGTTAATATTCAACCGGGATTGTGTGCTGGATTTTGTGCTATCAACCGTCAAATCATTGACTTTAGCGTAATAGAACAATGGTTATCTAACGAGCAATATCCTCAAAGCAGTCACTATGCAGAACAGACTATAACCGCTGCATTAGTAAGCCAAAGTAAAGTTGCAATTCTACCAGAGAATGAATACAACACAGGACGACTTCAAAATGAGAGAACTTGCAGTTTCATTCATTACTGCGGACATTATTTAGGCAAAACTCGAATTGCTATGAGAAGTATTGGACAGTCAATAGTTCTCAGACAGCTATGTAGAGCTACTTAAATTTATAGCTATTTTTTACTTTGACAATGAAACTCTGTTGGCTAATTCCTGACGATCGCAGTAATGGTGTAGCATCTGTAGCTCTATCTTGTTGTCAGCAAGCTGCTGAAGCTGGACATGAAACAACTTTACTCATGCTTGTAAAATCTACTAACTGGATTACTAGTCGTGGTTTCCGAGTCTCTTCTTTAGAATTGAGCGGTTCAGCACCTGAAGCACCAGTAAAACTACTGCAATGGCTTCAGAACAATCCGCAGGATGTAGTTTTTTTTAATGGTTGCGGGGAGCTAGAAGCTGCTATTCCCTACTTACCACCAAATCTTAAGTGCGTGTTTGTCGTCCATGACACTGCTCCTCAATACTGGCGTAAAGCTTTGGCAGAAGAAGATAACTTAGAGGCAATTATCGCTGTCTCTGAAACAGTGGCTAACCAGTTTCGCTATCGATTAAAACAGCCGAAGAAACTGACTGTCATTTGCAACGGCTGCGTTTTTCCCGAACAACCAGAATTAAATGCCGCTCGGCATGACGATCTGATTTTTTTGGGTGGCGATAGTTCAAAAAAAGGAGCTTTTGATGTCCTCAAATTATGGAAACAGCTAGTCCAGTGTGAATTTACTGGCAGACTCCACTGGTTTGGTAATGTTTCGTCTAACTTCCGAGCTAAGATCGACCGAATGCCGGCTAGGGAAAGGATTCAAGTTTACGGTCGCGTCAAACGCGAACTCATTTTCTCGACAGCGGCATCGGCAAAAGTTTTGCTAATGTTGAGTCGCGTCGAACCTTTTGGTATGGCTACGATTGAAGCAATGAGTATGGGATGCGTTCCGGTTGCTTGGGATGTCGATACCGGAACCAAGGAAATAGTTGTAGCAAACCAGTCAGGACTTTTCGCGCCTTTAGGCAACATACAGGTGCTAAGCGAGCGAATTCTATATGCTTGCGATAATTATCGAGCTTTTAGTACTGCTGTCATGGAACGCGCGCGTTCTAACTTCGATCGCGCGGTCATGTGGAAAGGCTATGCATCTCTCATCGAGCGGATCTCTTTGCTTGAGCCAATCGAAAGAAATAAAAAAGGTCAACAGCCAACCCCATATAAACCTCCAATTCGTCGCTTTCAGCTCTTACCTCCCTCAGTACGTTCGGTAATTAGAGAAACTGTAGGGCGATCGCCTCATCTTGGCTACTGGCTGCGCGATCTTCGTGGATGGTAGAAACTCAATATTGTAAATTCGTATGGGAATTAGTTTTTTATTTTTAGGTGGAAATAGTCCTTGGACTTATGGTTTGGCAGAGGCTCTAGCTCAACGACACCATACCCACGCAATTGCATTTTACGATTGGCAAACTTATCATCTTTTGCGCCCAACTTGGTCGAGCCGCACTTCCCCACCCCTACTTCAGAAGTCAATGCAAGTACTACCATCTGGTTATGCGGGACGATTAGAAAAGTTTTTCCGATTTTACTTACAACAGCTTATTAGACAGTGGTGTCGTCAACTCAAACAAGATTCAGGTGAGCATCCTTGGGCGATCGCATCTCATCCTTATCTCGCCTATTGGGTTCGCAAAGTTCGACCAGAGCGATTGATCTACTACAATTTTGATGACTACGTTCTTTATCGACCCAATCGTAAAGACATAATTCTGAAGCAAGAAAAGGAATTGGTCGAACGCGCCGCTATCACCTTGTGCGCTTCCTACTCGCAACTGAGTGCGCTTCAGAAATCTCATCCTCATAGAGCCGATCGCATTCATCATTATCCCCATGGAGTTGTAGATACCTATCTCAATCCCCAACTAGAAGATCCTCCGGAAGCAAGGACTGTAGGTTATGTGGGCAATTTAGGCGATCGCGTCGATTGGCAATTAGTTCGCCAAGTCGCGCAGGCTTGCCCAGAAATTACATTTGTTTTTGTCGGCGGTTTAGATCGGCAAGAAAGTCACCCTGAAAATTGGCAAGTAGAGCGTGCAGCAGTGTTGGCACTGGCTAATGTCCGTCATATCCAAAAAGTGCCTGCGGATCGAGTCGCACAGCACTACTGGTCTTGTGCAATCAATTGGATTCCTTATGTAGTGAAGCATCAATTTAATCAAGCAGCTTGTCCTACCAAAATTATGGATGGTATTGCTAGCGGTCGCCCGATCTTGAGTACCGATATTCCAGAATGCCGTCTGTATCCAGAGTGGATTTCGATTTTTCATTCAGCAGAAGGTGCGATCGATCTGCTCCGCCGACAGCTAGCCTTGTCAGCAAAGGCTGAAGCTATAGATACAAGTAAGAAACAAATAGAATTTGCTCGTCAAAACACCTGGCAAATGCGAGTTCAAACTCTAACTAACTGGTTGAATTAGTAAAGGGCAGCCAACTAGTGAAGCAGCTAATTTATAACAAATTTTGGCAAAGAAAGGATGCAAGCGATCGCGTGACTTTTGCATCGATACTGTTGGTTCAAAATACTTAAAGCTTTTTGAAACAGTTTTGAAAAAATAGATAATAAAACTCCATTTTAAAATGATAAAAACCAAGATTTTAGTAGCACAACTAGGTGCTAGAAAACACTACCAAGAGCCTCTCCTATTCCATCAATGGGGTATATTAGACAGGCTCTACACTGATTTCTACTCAGGTCATAGTAAGTTTGCTACCCTACTACGCTATGCCAAAATTCACGATCGCCTACCTCAATTTGTCAAAAAAGGATTGGAGCGGTACAAGCTGGGACTTGAAACTGCAAAAATTCTTCATTTCCCCAAATTCGGATATCAATATGCTAAAGCTTTAAGGAAGGTTTCCCCTCAACAAGCATCGCAGGTCTATGTTTGGGCAGGACAAGAGTTTTGCCGAAAAATCCTGAATTCTGGATTAGGAAATACTGACACTATTTATGGCTTTAACAGCGCATCTCTCGAATTATTTAAACATGCTAAAAATCTTGGTATCCGTTGTATTCTCGATCAAACTTTAGCCGAGCGATCGCTCGTATATTCACTTTTACTAGAAGAAGAACAACGCTGGTCTGAATGGTCGCGATCGCCTTTTACAGTTGGTACTGCTGACTTAGAACTCTTAGATAGAGAACAAAGAGAGCAAGAGTTAGCCAATCGCATTATTTGTGGTTCTACTTTTGTCAAAGATTCTTTAATATCTAGAGGAATTAGTCCTGAGAAAATTTCTGTAGTATCTCTTGGTCAGTGTCCTAATGTTTCACTACCTCAGCATCAACCCGAATACGAAACACCGCAACAGCGAGGAGATGGACTAAGAATACTATTCGCTGGAGCAGTTGGACTTCGTAAAGGAATTCCCTATCTAATGGAGGCTTTACGAAAACTGCAAGGAAATATCCCTTTTACTTGTAAAGTTGTAGGGTCGTTACAAATTAAGCCTCAGCGAGTTGCAGAATATAGTGATGTTTGCGATTTTGTCGGAATAGTTCCTCGTTCTCAAATGGCAAGCTTCTATCATTGGGCTGATGTCTTCATACTTCCTTCTCTTTGTGAAGGATCGGCAATGGTTACTTATGAAGCACTAAGCTGGGGACTACCTATTATTACTACTATGAATTCTGGCTCTATTGTTAGAGATGGAATTGATGGTTTCATTGTTCCAGCTAGAGATGCAGAAGCAATTGCTTCTAAGCTAATCTACCTCTGGCAAGCAGAACGTCAACAAAAATTCGCACCCACTGACACTAGCCTTTATCTTCAACAAACTTTTAGAGACTCCGAACAAACATTGCTCCATTCAGTTTTATAAAATATACACAAATCCAGGATAAATCATTTTATGTTTTTATTTATTTTGATTTTTTTTGCTCTGATTTTAATGTGTTTTTCGCTCTGGGACGAGACTACTGCTGGATTTTTTATAAATACTAATCGTTTTTCAGAGTACGCGTTTTTGCAAAATTTTATTTTGTTAATTCTTTGTATATTCCACTTAGTTACTAACTGGATTCACGCCAAAAAAACTCAGATACTTCTCAATCAATTTATTTTACTGCCCTCAACTTTAATACCTGTTTTAATAGTTATTCTGTACTGTATGCCTATATTTTGGGCGGCTTTAGATGCTAACTTTGTCATTGAATGGTTCAACCAAAAATTTATTGAGAGCGCCATAATATTAATTTTGACATCATCTTTTTTACTTTTACTAGGAATACTCACAGGTAAATATATGATGCTCTCAAAATTATTTGGTATTGCTAAAAAAAATAAGACTCCATCTAGAAGTTTAGATAACTTATTTGCAAGCAGGAAAAATATAGAAATACTTGTTTTAAGCTTGGTTTTCTTATCGGTTTTTATATTGCCATTCAATCTTGGTTTAAAAACTGATGTCATTTTTTCAGGAGGAAGAGGAACTACTAATGCCTCAAATCTCATGAAAATAATTGTTCCATTCGCTAGCATTTCGTCTACTATTCTTACTCTTTTATCAGGAATTGTTTATGCTTATGCCAGAAAGAAAGGCATATTTATAGTTCCAGTGATGGATGTATTACCGAGATTAGTATTACTTAGCCGAGGCTTTTTCTTACCTGTAGTTCTATTTTTCTCCTCTTCTTCCCTTTTAGGAAATAGAATTCCAACCTGGGTTTATTCGATCGCCATTCCTTGTTCCGTTGTCCTGAGTGCTACAGCTTTGACTGCCAGAGGTTTATCATCCGGTGGTATAACTGGATTTGTTTCTGGTTTTCATTCAGGTCACATCGATTTACTATCTTCGACACAAACTTTTCTAGAAACTAACTCAAACTTGGGAATATTAAGTACGATCGTGGCTTTGCGACCAGAAAATCAAAGTTTTATAGATGGTTTCTTGGCATGGCTTGGAACTATTGTGCCCATTCCTAGTTTTTTAGGAATCAAGGAGCACATTCCTGCTGTTGCTGAACTACTAGGTATCACTAGTGTTGGAATACCAATGCCTGTGGTAGGAGAACTTTACTTTCAAATGGGATGGTTAGGCTTATCGATATTTTTTCTTCTTGGTTGGTGGCTAGGAAGACTGGAAGCAAATATTATTTTTCATACTAAAGTTTACGGTAGAGCGTATTGGACTCATGTGTTGATCTGGCTGTCACTACTTTATGCGTTCATTATCTCTTTCCATAGCGCTAGTAGAGGAGCTTCAAGAGTTTTGGTTTATTCGTTAGGGTTAATTTGGTTACTTGAAATAGTTAGTTCTATGTTTAGCAAATCGGAAGTTAATTCAAACGAGAAAATGCAATTCTATTTTAGAAAATAATGTTTACAGTTGCTTTAATTTTTTCCAATTATGGTCCTTATCACTTGGCACGACTAAACAGCGCCCACACTTACTGCAAGCAAATGGGCTGGAGTACAGTTGGAATTGAGTTATTCCGTTCTGAAATTGAATATCCTTGGCAAACTCAAATTCAAGACTTTCCCATAGTTTCTGTTGTAGAAAACCAACGATATAAGCAAGCCGGATTGAGGCAGCTAATTCCTCGACTATATGCGATTCTTGCTGAAATTAACCCAGATGTTTTAGCGATCGCTGGTTATGCAAACCCTGCTATGCTCTCTACTTTAGGCTGGTGTTTGTTACACCGTAAACCTGCAATTTTGATGACAGCATCTAAAGAAGATGATGCAACTCGAAATTGGTGGCAGGAAATCTTCAAAGGCTGGTTGCTGAAAGGCTATCAGTCTGCTTTAGTAGGTGGAAAACCTCAAAAACGATATTTGAATAAATTAGGCATGGCTGCTGAAGCTGTTTTTTCAGGTTATAACGTAGTTGGTAATGAATCTTTTAATCGAGAAAAGATCCAGCACTATACTCGACCCCTCGAAAAGCCTTTTTTCTTATCTATCAACCGATTTATTCCTAAGAAAAATCTATTTTTTTTAATTTCTGCTTATGCTGCATATCGTCAATTAGCTGGAGTTAATGCCTGGGATTTAGTTTTATGCGGTGATGGTGAATTACGCCCGCAAATCGAACAGCGGATTTCTACTCTCAATTTACAAAATTACGTTCATCTACCTGGTTTTCTTCAGCAAGACCAGCTCTTACCTTACTTTGCCCATGCTAGTTGCTTTATTCATGCTAGTACTCAAGAACAATGGGGATTAGCAGTGAATGAAGCTATGGCTGCTAGTTTACCAGTACTAGTTTCAAACCGTTGTGGCTGTTATGAAGACCTAGTAATTGAAGGTGAAAATGGTTTTGGTTTTGACCCTGAAAACTCTCCGCAACTAATTAGTTTGATGTTAAAAATAAGTTCGCTAGAAGTAGATTTGCAGGCAATGGGCAAAGCATCAATAGCACATATCCAAAAATTTTCTCCCGATCGCTTTGCCCAAGGTTTAGTTCAAGCAGTTGAATATGCTTTAGCTCACTATTAGTTCTAAATGAAAGTTTTAATTGTCATTCCTTCTATTGGCTCTATCTACGGTGGTCCTTCTCAAACTGTAAAAGGACTGGCTCAAGCATTAGGTAAACTCAATCTTGATGTTGATATTGTCACTACCAATGCTAACGGCTCTGCCACGCTAGATGTCCCGCTTCAGACTTGGATTACTGAAGAATCTTATCGGATTCAATATTTTTCTTACTGGGGATGGGGCGATTATAAAATGAGTTGGTCGTTGAGTCGTTGGCTATTTCAACACGTAAATAGCTATGACTTGGTACACACAAACGCTGTCTTTTCGCTGCCCAACTTACCAGCTTACTGGGCTTGTCAATTGCATAAAGTTCCCTATGTCATTACTCCTCATGGCATGTTAGAGAGCTGGGCAATGTCATACAAAGCCTGGAAAAAACATTTTTTCTATACTTTGTTTGAAAAATCAGCCCTACAAAAAGCTGGGGCAATTCAAATAATTGGGTTTCCAGAAGCAGATAGCGTCAAGTCATTAGGGATTGGAACTCCTTTAGTGTTTGTTCCCAATGGCATTCATCGCCAAGACTTTGAAAAGCTGCCAGATCCAGAGGTGTTTTACCAGCAGTTTCCAGAAACTCGCGGTAAGAATTTAATTCTGTTTTTAGGGCGAGTCGATCCCAAAAAAGGACTCGATTTACTTGCTACTGCATTTGCTCAAGTTTTAGTCCAGTTTCCTCGATCGCATCTCGTGATTGCAGGTCCAGATAATATTGGTTTTCTTCCCAAAGCGCAAGCTTTTTTTGCTGAGTCAAACTGTCTCGATGCTGTGACGTTCACGGGAATGCTCACAGGTTCGCTAAAATACGCTGCTTTAGCAGCAGCTAATGTCTACGTTGCGCCTTCTTATTCAGAAGGATTTAGCATGTCTGTTTTAGAAGGTATGGCATCAGGATTACCTTGCACGATCACTACTGGTTGTAATTTTCCTGAAGCCGCAGCAGCACGAGCAGCTTATGTTGTTAATGTCAATGCAGCAGAAATTGCCTTAACTTTGACTGAATGCTTGAACGATCCTCAACAAGCGAAAGAAACAGGCGATCGCGCTCGTAAGTTTATTTTTGAAAAATATACTTGGGAACGCATTGCAATTGAAATGCTTGAGGTTTATACCGCGATTGTTAACAAAACAACCACTCCACAGTTTCAGTAAATATAACTAGTAAAGCTATGACACAGACAGTTCAAAAGCATGAATATTACTATGGAGATAGTAACTTAACCAATGCTCATTCCTTCCTAATATCTCCATTGCGATCGCTGCTGCCTAAATCAAAGTGTAGCAGTACTGAAAAATTGCGCGTTTTAGATTTAGGTTGTGGTAACGGTAGCCTCACCCATTTAATTGCAGAACAAGGCTATGAAGTGACTGGAGTTGAACCATCCGAACAGGGCATTACTATAGCCCGCCGAAATTTTCCTGACTGTCATTTTATCCAAGCCAGTATCTACGATCTGCCATTAGCAGAATTACAACAGCCTTTTGATATTATTCTCTCAGTTGAAGTCATCGAGCATCTACTTTTTCCTAGAGAATTGGTAAGAGCTGCTAAGAAATTACTGAAGCCAGATGGTCGTTTAATTATGACTACTCCTTACCACGGTTACTGTAAAAACTTAGCAATTGCTCTTTTAGGAAAAATGGACAAACACTTTACCGTTCTTTGGGATGGCGGTCATGTCAAATTCTTTTCGGTCGAAACTATGACCGAATTACTTGAAACAGAGGGATATACAGATATTCAATTTAAATTTGCTGGAAGATTACCCTATCTTTGGAAATCAATGTGCGTGTCTTGTTCTCCGCTTTAGCCAGAAAAGTAATGCTAATCTCCGTCGTTATCTTGACAAAAAATGAAGCTGTTAATCTCCCGTCCTGTCTGATGAGCTTGCAAAAACTCAATGCGACAGTTTTTGTTGTTGATTCTGGCAGTACAGATGAAACAGTAGAAATCGCTCGGCAAGCGGGTTGCCAAGTCTTCGAGCATCCATTTGAAAATCAAGCCAAACAAATCAATTGGGCATTAAGAAACTTGCCCATAACAACTCCTTGGGTGATGCGTCTCGATGCAGACGAACGGCTAACACCGGAATTAGTCGAAGAATTGAAATTTGTCTTAGCTCAAACTCCTGAGGAAGTTGGAGGATACCAGGTCAAACGTCGTGTATTTTTTATGGGACGTTGGATACGTCACGGTGGCTACTACCCAACTTGGTTGTTAAGAGTTTGGCGTACTGGATTGGGTACTTGCGAACAGCGGTGGATGGACGAGCATATCGTTTTGTCCGAAGGTAAAATTGCCAATCTAAAGCACGACATTATCGACGAAAATAAAAAAGGCTTGAGTTTCTGGACAGATAAGCACAACCGTTATGCAGACCGAGAAGTGAAAGATCTGTTGGGTTTGAGAGTAGAGCAAGATGATTCTTTATTGAAGCAACGTCAACTGTCTCAAGCAAGCCAACGACGGTGGATGAAGAAGAATTTTTACGAGCGATCGCCACTTTTTCTGCGTGCCTTTGCTTACTTTCTCATGCGTTATACTCTTGGCTTAGGTTTCTTAGATGGTAAAGAAGGATTGATCTTTCATTTCTTACAAGGCTTTTGGTATCGCTTTCTAGTCGATGCCAAAATCTATGAATTGCATCGCAAGCAAACTTGAAAAAGCAGCGATATATCTTAGTCAAAATAAGCAAAAGAATGTGTTTATTCTGTCTCACAAGCGCAAACGATACTGTTTTTTTTGTCTAGCTAGCTTTGCTGTAATTTTAATTCTCATCGGTGTTATTCCTTTACGACTCGCAATTGCTAAAGTTCGCGCGCCTCAACCCCAAGCAATTTTGATGCTGGGTGGAAGTACAGATCGCGAATATTTCACCGCTCAATTTGCTCGAAAGCATTCATCTTTGGATATTTGGATTTCGTCTGGAATGCCACCCAAAAATGCCCGCGAACTTTTTCGTCGTATTGGTGGAATTTCAGAGTCTCAATTACACGTTGACTGCCGTGCTGTCGATACGGTAACGAATTTTACTTCTTTGGTTAGCGACTTTAAAAACAGAAATATCGAGCATCTTTATTTAATTACCTCCGACTATCACATGTCCCGCGCCCAGGCGATCGCTACCTTTGTTCTCGGTAGCCAAGGTATTGCCTTTACTCCCGTTCCCGTTCCCTCAAAAGAACCTTCTGAATCGTTGCTGCCGACAATTCGCGATATTTGTCGCGCTCTATTATGGATTATTACAAAACGTACTGGAGCTAGTTTGAATAATAGACTTATTCCTTGCGATCAAAATTTGTCAGTATATAGCGAGGTTATCTATGTCAGAAGAAACAATTTATTTAACCCCAAATGTAGCGATGAATTTAGATCGCTATACTGTTGGTTCTTATACCCCTGGCGCTCCTCGTTGGAAGCAAATTCTTTGGTATTTTCTCGGCGAACCATTGTTCCGCACTCATTGGCTGCCTAGTTCGGAATTTAAAGTTTGGCTGTTACGGTGTTTTGGCTCTAAAGTAGGTCAATCCGTGCGGATTAAGCCTGGAGTAAAAATAAAATTTCCTTGGCGATTATCGGTAGGCGATCGCGTTTGGATTGGCGAAAATTCATGGCTGGATAATGTTGCGCCAATTTCGATTGAAAGTGATGTTTGTATTTCGCAAGATGTCTATTTGTGTACGGGGAATCACGATTGGAGCGATCCTGAATTCAAACTGATCCCAGCCGCAATACACGTTCAACAAGGTAGCTGGATTGCAGCCCGGGCTGTTATCGGTCCTGGCGTAACTGTAGGGCAAGGAGCAGTGTTGTGTTTGGGCAGCGTGGCAGGGCGATCGCTTCAACCCATGACCATTTACGCAGGCAATCCCGCTCAACCAATTAAACAAAGAAAAATATAAGATGACGATTTTATTTTGTTGGGTTATACTGCTGTCATCTCAGCAAGCACCTTAGCCGTAAATCCACTGAATTTTCCCGTTTTTCAGTTAAATTTTGACTAAATTAATCTGTAATATCACCCTTGGGCTAACAAGTGATATGGCGTTAGATTGCGTTTGGTATTGTCCTAAGTAATTGTATACTGAATTGGAGCAACTTATGCGAAATTTTCGCAACAAAATTAAATACATTTCCACATCTACCTCATTAAGTGCAGCAATACTGCTAGCACTTCCGATTGCAGCTCATGCCGTCACATTTAATTTGTCTCCAGAAGGCACGCCACAGACAAATGAGGGTTTATATCCTCCCTCCAGCCAACCATATAATGGCATCGTTGATTTCAATTCGGGTAGCGCACCAACAACCCCTCCAATTAGCTATTCTGGTGGTACGGTCAAAAACATAACACAGACTAATAATTATGCACCCGCTAACGATACATCTAACTTCTTAATCGCGGGTAGATACTACGATACGAATGGAGGTCCATATCCCGTTGGTCCGGTAAACATTAGTTTTGCTACTCCAGTGAAGTATTTTGGAATGTACTGGGGTCTAGTTAATGCTAGCAATACCGTGACATTCCGCAACGCAAGCAATCAGACTATAGGCACATTTAC
>ERZ1066120.1126-NODE-1126-length-18346-cov-6.962441_pt1 | contig 18346 bp, 11 predicted proteins | sample MGYA00382767_ERZ1066120 | MGnify/ENA primary metagenome ERZ1066120 (study PRJEB33369, sample SAMEA5778350) | biofilm metagenome | biome: Industrial cooling water; feature: Water cooling tower basin; material: Biofilm | place: United Arab Emirates | collected...
CCGCGAGCGGCAATTGATGCGCTTTCCACGCGTCAATTTCGCTTTCAAACGCGCGTTTTCGCACTTCGCGGTCGCCGTGCGAAGCCAGCGCGCGAATTTCGCTCATCGGCAGCGTTTGGCTTTGCCCTTCGATTTCAACGCTCGCGGACATCATCGCGGTGAATTGCCCATGCAATTTCGCCCACGCGCCGTAGCCGGTCGGCGAAAGCGCCGCCGCGAGGTTTTCCTCGGTTTCGCTCATTTGGTGCGCGGCCAAAATCTGAGCTTTTCGCAGCCAAAATTCATGGTCGCGCGCGACGGCGGAACCGGCCAGGAGCGACTCCAAATCGGCGCCGCCCAGCCAGGCCAGAAAACGCGTTTCGAGCTGTCCCAGTTTCACCCACGAAAGTTCCAATTCGGATTGACGCGCTTTGGCGGCCTCGTTTTGCGCGTCGGTCGAAACGAGGCAATACAAATAGGAATCGAGAGTTTCCAGCCGCGCCAAAACCGCGTTCCAACGCGCGACGAGCGCCTCGAAATCAGAAACTGAAACTTCGCTGCCGCGCCGAACATTTCGCGCATCGAAGACCGTTTCCAGCGCATCAATTTCGGAAGTGACGACGCCAAATTCGGTTTGAAATTCGCCAGATTCGAGCGAGGGGAAAATGGGAGTTAAATCCCAAAATGGCAGATTTTGCATGGTTTTCAATGTTTGCTCTCCCAAACAGAACGGATTTCAACTCGCGGAGGGTGAGGCGACAAGCGAACCTGAAATCGCTTCGGCTTGCTCCAACACCAACTGAATCGCGCGTTCTTCCAAATCCGGCGGATAACGGTATTTCTTTAAAATCCTCTTGACCCGAAGTCGCAGTGTTGCGCGCACACCCGCTCTATCTGCCCAATCCACGCCAACACTTCGCCGCAAAAATCCCGTTAATTCGAGCGCGATTTGCTTGAGCGTTTGGTCGCCCATTTCGCGCAGTGCCGCTTCGTTTTGTTCCAGCGCGTCGTAAAACGCCAGTTCGGTCGGCGAAAGCCCCAAATCTTCGCCGCGCTGAGTGGCGGCGTTGAATTCGCGCGCCATCGCAATCAGTTCTTCGATGACCTGCGCGGTTTCGACGGCGCGGTTGTGATAACCCGCCAGCGTTTGGCGCAGCTTCTCGGAAAATTTGCGGTTTTGCACCACGTTCAGACCCGCACGAATTTTCAGTTCGTCGTTGAGCAGTCGCTGCAAAAGCTCGACGGCCACGTTTTGCTGCTTCAAACCGCCGACCTCTTTTAAAAATTCATCGGAAAGCAGCCCGATATTTGGTTTTTGCAGCCCGACGAGCGAAAACAAATCTTGCACGCCCTCGCTGGCAACGGCGCCCGAAACGAGTTGGCGAATCATGCCTTCGCGCCCACTCTGCGGTTGCCCACTTGCGCCTGAAACGCTCGCGCCCTTATTCAAGGTCGCGTTCACCGCTTCGAGCCACGCGATTTCGTCGCGGTGAACGAGCGCGTCGGCGTGCGCGCCGCAAAGCGAATACGCGCGGGAAAGCGCGCCGATACACAAACCAAAACGCGCTTTGCCGTCGTTGCCTTTGCCGTCTTGCGGCAAACCGAGAATGTGTTCTGCGGCGTCGGCGAGCAGCGAATGGCCTTCGCTCTCGAAATCCGAGTAATCGAAGCCGTGCAGCATTCCATGCGCGACTTCGAGCTTTTCGCGCAAAATCGGCAGAGCTTTTTCGGCGACATCGCTCACCATTTCGCCGCTTTCGCCCGCGTCGGAATACTCTTTCAAGGCGCGCTTGAGTTCGTTGGCGATGCCCAGATAATCCACCACTAAACCGCCCGGTTTGTCTTTAAAAACACGGTTCACACGCGCGATGGCTTGCATCAAGGTGTGACCGCGCATCGGCTTGTCAATGTAAATCGTGTGAAGCGGCGGCACGTCGAATCCGGTTAGCCACATATCGCGCACGATCACGATTTGCAGTTCGTCGGCGTTGTCCTTGAACCGCTTTTCGATTTCCTTTTTCACCGGACGCGGATACAAATGGGCGCGCAACTCTTCCTTGTCGTCTGCGCCGCCAGTCATGATGATTTTGATTTTTCCCGCTTTAGGGTCGGGATGGTGCCAATCGGGGCGCAGCTTCACAATCGCATCGTAAAGCGAAACGCAAATTTCCCGACTCATCGCCACAAACATCACTTTGCCGCCAAGCTGCTCGAAGCGTGTTTCCGCGTGAGCCACAAAATCCGCCGCGATTTTCTCCAACCTCGGCGCGGCGCCCACTAACTGCGCCAAAGCCGCCCACTGACTTTTCAAGCGCGCCTGTTCGTTTTCTTCTTCCTCGCCCACGAGTTCGTCAATGGCTTCGTCGAGCGGTTCGACTTCTCCTTCTTTGAGCTGAAGCTGCGCCAAACGGCTCTCGTAATAAATCGGCACGACGGCGCCGTCGCTTTGCGCCATTTGCATATCGTAAACATCGAGATAGTCGCCGAAAACCCGGCGCGTGTCGCGGTCGGAAAGTGAAACCGGCGTGCCGGTGAAGGCGATAAACGTCGCGTTCGGAAACGCATCGCGCAGGTGTTTGGCGTAGCCGTATTGCAAAGCGCCGGTCTGCGCGTTGAGCTTGGCGTGCAAACCGTATTGGCTGCGGTGCGCCTCGTCGCAAATCACCACGATGTTTGCGCGCGCGCTCAAAACCGGAAAGCTGTTTTCGCCCTTGAGGGGCAAAAACTTCTGAATCGTCGTGAAAACCACGCCGCCCCCGACGCGACCGTCCAAGAGCGTTTTCAAATCGCCGCGCTCCTGCGCCTGCTGCGGTTTGAGGCCGAGCAGCCCCGATGCGCGCCCGAAAGTTCCGAAAAGTTGGCCGTCTAAATCGTTGCGGTCGGTGACGACGACAACGGTTGGGTTTTTCATTTCGCTCGCGCGCAAAACGCGCGCGGCGTAAAGCGCCATCGTGATAGATTTGCCCGAACCCTGCGTGTGCCAAACCACGCCGCCCAAACGGTCGCCATCGTTCGCGCTGGCTTCGACCGCGCGCTTTACGGCTTTTTGGAGCGCGCGAAACTGGTGAAATCCGGCGATTTTTTTGACGATCTGCGCGCCGTCATCCTCGAACAAAACTGCGTCGCGCAGATAAGGCAAAAGCACATCGCGCCGAAACAAACCGCGAATCAGGGTTTCGGTTTCCCGCAGCGGCCCCAACGGATCCAGAGAAATCCCCTCGATGATTCGCCACTGCATCATGCGCTCGGCGTCGCTCGAAATCGAGCCAAAGCGCGCGGTCGGGCCATCGGCGATCACCAAAATCTCGTTGGTCTCGTAAAGGTCGGGAATCTGCTGTTTGTAAGTCCCGATCTGGCGAAACGCCGCCCAAATATCGGTTTTTTCCTTGGCGGGATTTTTCAGTTCGATTTGGGCAATCGGCAGCCCATTCAAAAAAATCAACACATCGGGGCGCCGCGTGTAAGCGAACCCATCGCGCGTCGGGCCGAGGATCGAGAATTGATTGACCGCCAAAAACTCGTTGGCGTCGGGATTCTCGAAATCGCACAGCCGCGCCAAATCGCCCACTAATTCGCCGTTTTTTTGATATTCGACGCGCACACCATCGCGCAGCATCGTGTGAAATTGGCGGTTGCGCTCGATTAAAGAGCCAGAAAGCCCCTTTAACCGCGCCATCGCATCGGCGACGCCATCATCGGGCAAAGCGGGATTGAGCCGGCGTAGCGCCTTTTCCAAGCGACCGAGCAGCCAAACCTGGCGATAATCGGCGCGCTCAGGCCGTTTTCCATCGGGCGCGGGCGCGATGTCATAGCCGTTTTCGTAGGCGTAACCGAGGTCTTGGAGAAGTTGGAGAACGTGGTCTTCGAGGTGAGCTTCGAGGATGGGCATATCAAACGCTTCTCATTTTTTGAATGAGGGGATTGGAGAAGGTAGTCCAACGCGCATCACAAAGCGCGCGAAGGCTTGCGAAAGATGTTCGGTATAGGGCGAAACGAGGCGAAGTCGAGGGCTGGAATAGTCGGCGAAAGCCTCCAGAAAACCCAAAGGCACCGTGAAGACAGAGCAAAAATCCACCACCAAGTAGTCGCGCTCGTGACCTTCGATTTCGCATCTGTCAAGCAGATGAAAACGGGGAGAATGTCCCTCGCGGATGTAATCGCAAACCGAGCGGAAATTCTTGGCCTCACTGCGTAAGGCTTGGTTATTCATCAAATCCGGCAACTCTTCCAACGGTGAAACAGGGCCGACGATCACGGAAGAGAGCTTTCGATTAATCAAATCGCAAGATTGACTTAAAACCACCACATTCCGAACTTCCAATTCCCCTTGAACGGTCAAAGGAGAATCAAAGCTGACGCTCGAAACGTCGGGCGGATAGTAGGCGGGTAGAAAAGGAACGGGGCAAGACAACAACACATCGCCTTGCCCCAACTCCCGGCCCTTAACAACCTCAAACCAAGACGACACTAAAACTCTCCTTGCAAAGACTCGGAAAGTTCGTAGTCAATTTCATCCATGCTCACGCGGTGAGGCTCGCCCTGTCGCACGCCAGTTACTGTCGCGGCAATTGGTAATGTCGCAACCGGTGCAAAGGGCCGCGTTTCATCCAGAATTTGAGCAATCTCCCATGCTTCTAAACCCATTTCGGGCGCTTGAGCCGCGATCTGACTCGCTTCTTCCCAATCCATTTGCGCCGCTTCGAGCAACTGTTTGGCCCTCCACCCCAAAGCCGCCTCGCCTAGGGGAGCGAACGCGCGAGGCGGCGTCGGAATACGTGGATTTTGCGCGAACGATGGCGCGTTGCTCGTGAGCGCATAACCGCCCAAACACGCGAAAATTCCCATTGTTTCAACTCGCATCGTCTTTTTTCACCTCCGGCTCGAAGTGGGGCAAATGTTCTTCCACTATCGAATCAAAAAACATCTTGCTGATTTCCTCATGCGCGATTTCGAGCCAATCCGAAACGCTTTCACGCACAATAGCTTGCTTTCCGATGTGAACAAAAATTAGGTCGAACATGATTAAGTGCGAGGCTTGGCCCTCCTCAAGCACGACGGCTTGATTTCCCACCGAATGTTGCGGGAGATGACCGCACCTTAGCCCTAATATGGCGTTGTGTCGCGGCTTCACAATCTCGACCTGCTGAAACCACGATGCCCAAATCTGGTCACCGTCACCAGGAATGTTGGGAATTGTGTGCAACACATCGCCAAACCCGCTTTCATCGTGAGGCATGGGAATTTGATTGATATATCTCAGCGACATCGCTTTGATGGCGCGAAAAGGCGCCGCCTTTTCGTATTGCTCCAGAATGTTTTCAATATGCGATTTGAAAAGTGGCCAACCGGTGTAAGGCTTGAATTGGTGAACCGACAAATGCTGCGGCCCCACTTGCACAACTTGAGTTTTGCTGCGCGACCAAAACTGCATCCGGTCAACGCTTGTTTGCGCTGAAGGGTGAATTCCATCACCCCGCTCCTCGATTTGAAAGTTGACCTGCGCGGTTTGTCGCTTTTCTGGAAACTCATTTTTAATAAGCGCATACACGGCGCCCGGAACCGTCAAATCCCAGTCGGGCGCATCCAATTGAAACTCGCACACGGCTTCAACAATCGGGTCTTTTCGCAAAATCAGGCTCATATCGGCAGAGAAATTCGGACGAATCGGCGCTCAGTCTAATCTTAACTAAGGAAAAACTTCCGGTTTGAGCGTCAAAAAAACCGGAGCAACTGCGACAGCTGCCCCGGTTCCAAAGCGAACCAGCCCCTTACGCCCCGTTCTTCGCTTCGCGGTGCGAGGTCGTCACTTCGCCTTCCACCACGTCAAAACCCCACTGCCCCAACTCGCGCGGGTTGGTTTTGTAAATCACGAGCAGCAAATCGCGGATTTGCGCCGTGATGTAAAGCAGCGTTTGGTTCGTCTGAGCGCTGCCGAAGGCGTTGTCGCGCTTGCCGGTTTCGATTTTCGCCAGGTCATAAAGGCGCTGCATTTCCGCGTTGGCGGCGCTGGCCACATTGAGCAGCGTTTCGAAGAGTTGCATTTCCAGGCTTTTGAGCGGCGAATTGGCGCCGTCGCTCTGGTGTTTGGCGAGGATTTTTCCCAGCAGCAAAATCAACTCATCGGGATTTTCGGGGATTTTGACTTTTACGGTTTTACGAGCCATCGGTTTCTCCTTGCGCCACGCCTGGGTCAACCCAAATCGGACGCCCTTTTATTTTACCCAGAGAATATCCTCCCTAAACATCCTCTTTCCACTCATCGAAACGCCCTTCCGATGGACAGGAACGCCATTCCTATCCATCGGAACGCCGTTCCCGTCCATCGGAATTCAAAATTCGAGCATCAACTCGTCGTCCCGATGCACGGGCAGAGCGTTTCCATCCATCGGAACGCCATCCCGATGCTCGGAAATCAAAGATTCGGGCACGCGCAAAGCGCCCGAAAGCAAACGAGGCAAAAGAGAATCGCGGATTTGAGCCAGTGTGCGCGCTTGTCCATCAAAAAGTTTGTTGGATATTGGCTCTACAAATGCGAAATAGGCATCAAGGACATCTTGAGGCGGCAAAACGACCTTGGTTTGTTGAAGTAGCTGTTTGTCGCTGAGATTGGGAACCGAGGTGCCGTTGATGTAATTCTGCATTTCGCCGTTTTCCTGCATCAAAAGTAAGATTCGGTAGAGAAAACAAGCGTGAGAGGGGCTAGGCGTCCTAAAACGCTTGACAAAATTAGAGTAAATGACTGGTTGGTCGAATTGTTTTTGAAAGGACGACAATCCCCAAAAAGGTTTTCCGCATGGGCCAGCGCCAGAACCGCCAATTAAAACGTCTGTGTCCGCGATAATTCGCTTCTCAACACTACTGCGGGCCACCCATCGTCTCGGCGCTTGCTTGGCTTCGCCGGAAAATCGTAGAGATTCTAAATCTGCACCGCGCAAGCAGACAATTTCGACGTGATCTCTCCTGTCGGTCGCATTGTCATTGCCCCAATCTCCTCCAAGTGTGGTGTAAGCGAAATCAGACAAAGTCGCTTTTTCCCATCCAACGGGCAAACCATCCTCGAAACTATCGGGAAAAAGCGCGGCGGTTTCCTCATCGAGACACGCGGGGGCGAGTCCGGCGGCCTTGGCTTTGACTGGCTCGAAATCCACGAACCACGCGCGAAACAGCGTTTGCGCCAACGCTTCGAGCGTGGCGTTTTGGCGCCGCAAACCTTCGATTTGCTCATCCAAACTCCCCAAAACCGAAGCAATCGCCCGCTGTTCGGGAAGTGGGGGAAGGGGAATTTGAAAATTTTCAATCATCCCTTTCGTTAGAGCGTTGCGGGTCGCACCAGCCGAAGCTAAGGCAAGTAATTTCTCCTGTTGTTTGGGCGCAACCAGAAAATAACGCAGAAAGCCAGAATCCAATTTAATGTTGTCGGCGCGAATAATGGCCACGTGTTGGTTAACTCGTGCAGGCAAAACGTCATTATCAACCATGCAAACGCGAGCAACGCTGTCTCCCGTAATGTTGAGAAGCACGTCGCGTTCAGAAACAGCAACGCCATCTAATTTTTTGGCTTGCGCCTCGGAAATAAATGCCAAACCTTGATGAGAAAAGCACTCGTTCAAAACATTCTGACTGCGAATTAGGCTAAATGGCCCTTCGGTCAGGTAGTTTTCTTTGCCGCCTGTAGGAGTTGCGCCGCTTCCGATTTTAGAGCAGACGTCGCCCAAACGATTTTTCGTCCAATTTTCCATCTCCTAAACCTCCAATCCCAACGCCGCGAGGTTGGTTTTGATTTTTTGCTCCAAAACGGCGCTTTGCTCGAATTGCGATTTCAGGGTTTGGGTTAACTCGGCCATTTTTTCGGCGAACTCTTCTTCGGATTGCTCGATGGCGAGGGCTTCGACGTAGCGGCCCGGCGTGAGGATGTGGCCGTGTTCGCGGATAGCCTCCAAACCGACGCTCTGGCAGAAACCCTTTTGGTCGGCGTAGTCGCCGGTGGCGTCCTGGGTGCCGCGCCAGGCGTGGTAAGTGCCCGCGATTTTTTGGATGTCGGCCTCGGAAAACACGCGGAAAACGCGGGTTTCGAGCGTTCCCAGACCGCGCGCGTCAATGAACAGCGTCTGGCCGGTGCGAGAGTGTTTGCCATTTGGCCCCGCGCCTTTGTCCTTGGTCAGAAACCACAAACACGCGGGGATTTGGGTGTTGAAAAAGAGTTGCGGCGGCAGCGCCACCATACATTCCACGCGGTCGGCCTCGACCAAACGCTTGCGAATTTCGCCTTCGCCGCCCTGCGTGCTGCTCATCGAGCCGTTGGCCAGCACCACGCCCGCGCGTCCGACCTCGTTGAGGTGGAAAATGATGTGTTGAAGCCACGCGAAGTTGGCGTTGCCGCCGGGAGGCGTGCCATAATTCCAGCGAACGTCGCCTTCCAAACGCGGATGCCACCAATCGCTCACGTTGAACGGAGGGTTGGCGAGGCAAAAATCGGCGCGCAGGTCGGGGTGTTGGTCGGCGGTGAAGGAATCGGCGGCCTGGCGTCCGAGGTTGGCGTCGAAGCCGTGAATCGCCATGTTCATCGCGGCGAGTCGCCAGGTGGTGTAGTTGGATTCCTGACCGTAAATCGAGACATCGGAAAGCTTGCCGCCGTGAGCGCGCACGAATTTCTCGGATTGAACGAACATGCCGCCGCTGCCGCAGCACGGGTCGTAGACGCGCCCGCGATGCGGCGCGAGGGTTTCGACCAAAACGCGAACCACGCTGGGCGGCGTGTAGAATTGGCCGCCCTTTTTGCCTTCGGAAAGCGCGAATTGACCGAGAAAGTATTCGTAGACCTCGCCCAGAACGTCGCGGGCCTTTTCTCCGGCGCCAAAGCCGATTTTGGCGATTAAATCCACCAATTCGCCGAGTTTTTCGGGCGGAAGTTGGGTGCGGGCGAAGCGTTTGTCGAGAAGTCCTTTGAGCGTGGGGTTATCGCGTTCGATGGCTTCGAGCGCGTCGTCGATGATTTTTCCCAATCCGGGCTGGCGCGCGGCGTTTTGGATCAGTTCGAAGCGGGCATCGAGCGGCACCCAGAAGACGTTTTCGGCGGTGTAATAGTCGCGCTCTTCGAGTTCGGTGGGCCGTTCTTCGGGGTCTTCGAGAAACCATTCGCTTTGGGGGTCGGCGAAATCGCGGACGAGTTGGGCGCGGCGGGTCTCGAAGGAATCGGAGACGTATTTGACGAAAATGAGGCCGAGGACAAGGTGTTTGTATTCGGCGGCGTCCATGTTGACGCGGAGTTTGTCGGCGGCTTGCCAGAGGATGCGTTTATCGGCGGCAGAAAGCATGACTTTTTATTGAACCATACCGCGCGTGACTTTCATGAAAACGTCCTCTAAATCGGCTTCGCGCTGCGCGAACGAGGCGACGGGCAAACCTTTTTCCACCAAGCTCGAAAGCAGCAGTGGCAAATCGTCGTGACTTCCGGTGAAACCGACGGTGAGGTGCGCGCCTTCGGCTTTGGCTTCTTTGACGTGCGGGTTTTGACGCACGATTTCGAGCGCGCGGGCGCCGTTTTCTGGCCCGCCGACGATGCGCACGTCGAGCAGAATTTGGCCTTCGAGTTTTTGAACGATGTCGTTCACGCGGCCCGAAACGACGAGTTGGCCGCGCTCCATGATGCCGACACTCGTGCAAAAATCGGCGAGTTCGGGCAGAATGTGGCTGCTCACGAAAATCGTTTTGCCCATGCTGCGCAGCTCTTTTAGAAGCGCGCGAAACTCGATGCGCGCGCGCGGGTCGAGGCCGCTCGCGGGTTCGTCCAAAAGCAAGAGTTTCGGGTCGTGAACGAGCGTTTTGGCCAAACATAAACGCTGTTTCATGCCGCGCGAAAGGCCTTCGACGTAAGACTCGCGCTTTTCCGTGAGGTCGGTGAGTTCGAGCACGTCGTCGATGATGGCTTTGCGTTTGTTGGCCGGAATTTTATAGGCCGCCGCGAAGAAATCGAGGTATTCCCACACTTTCACGTCGTCGTAGACGCCGAAAAAATCGGGCATATAGCCGATGATTTTTCGCACTTCGAGCGGATAACGCAAAACGTCGATGCCATCGACGTGAACGCTGCCGGTCGTGGGTTCCAAAAGCGTGGCGAGCGTTTTAATCGTCGTGGTTTTTCCGGCGCCGTTTGGCCCGATGAAACCGAAAACTTCGCCCGCTGCAATCGTGAGATTGAGGTCGCGCACCGCCACTAAATCGCGGTAACGCTTGGTCATTCCCTTAATCTCGATCATCGGTTTTGGGGTCATAGAGAATTTTCTCGCTTTATCCCGCGAAATTTTAGCATTTCAGCCCGCCATTTCCACAAAAGCGCCGTCAATCCAAAATTCAATTCGGCGAAACACCATTTCCATAAAAATGGTTCTAATCGGAACGGTTTTTGCGATTAACTCTCGCCAACCGTTCGTTTTTATAACGAGATTTTCGATTTTTCCCGTGAACGCGCAAACAAAGGGCCAGATGGCCGAATTTTCTTCTTCCGCCGATGCGACGAGCGATGCGGACTCCGTTTTGGAGTCGCCGCGCGTTTCGCGTTATGGCCGCGCGCTTCCCAAAGATTCGGCGATTTACCGTTTCGTCGAGGGCATGGGGCCCCCCGACGACGAGCATGGGCCGGACATCGAAGCCGGAATTTTCTGTTCGGTTATGGTTCTCAACTCGGTCATCGAGCGCATGGGCAACCGTTTTCTCGAAGAGCAGGAACTCACGCTCCCGCAGTGGCTCGCGCTGGGAACGGTTCTCAACGCGGGCGAAACCGGCGTTCCGCACGCGCAGTTGGGGCAGCGGTTGATGCTCTCCAAAGCGCCGGTGACGGGCGTCGTTGACCGTTTGGAGCGCGCCGGACTCGTCGTGCGCCGCCCCGATTTGCGCGACCGCCGCGTTTCGCGCGTGGTCGGCACGCCCGCCGGACTCGAAAAGTGGCACAGCGTTCACGAAACGCTGCATGACAACTGCGGCTCCGACCTCGAACATTGCCTCGCCGAAGCCGAGCAACTGCAACTTTTGCACTTGCTGGGCCGCCTTCTCGAATCGTTCGCGCCCCAGGACGCCGTCGTCGCCGAACTGCTCGAATACAAACCTTCTAAAACCACCGAAGAATCGCCCAAATGAAACGCTCCTTCTCCCCGTTTTTCGTCGCCGCCCTGCTCGCCGCCCTGAGCGCGCCAAACGTTCGGGCGCAAAACGAAACGCCCACTGAAAACCCCCTCGCGCCCGCTCCCAATGCGACAAGCGAAGGCGCGCCAACGCCAGCAGCGGCGCCCGTCGAAGGCGGCGTGGCGACCGATGGCACGCAGGGCAGCGTCGGCGGCTCGGCGCCCTCGACGTTGCCGCTGATTGAAGTGCCCGAAGTGGCGAGCGCGGGTTTGGCCGACGTGCGCGCGCAGCAAGACGCGCAGGCGCCGCTTCTCACGCTCGAATCAGCGGTTTTGGCGGCTTTGCAAGATAATCCCACGCCCAAACAGGCGCGCGCTTCGCGCGATGCGGCGCTGGCGCGCATCGGCATCGTGGCCTCGCAGGGCAAACCGCAAGTCAATGCCAGAGCCAATATTGATTTTTCGCGCGCTCAGGGCCAGCGAATTTCGGTTCCCGATGGCACCGGCGGCACGCAAACCGTTTCGCGCAGCACGAATTCCGATTCGCAAACGCTTTCGTTGAATGTGGCTTTGCCGGTTTACAGCGGCGGGCGCGTTCGCAATTCGCGGCGCGCCGCCGAAGCGACGGCGCGCGCGGCAGTGGCCAACGCGCAGCAAACCGAACAGGAAGTCGCGGCGCAAACCATCATCGCTTATTTGGGCGCGCTTCAGGGCCAGGAACTTTTGGAAGTCGCCGAATCGAATCTGGCGACATCGCGCGAGCGGCGCCGCGTCGCGGGCGTGCGATTTGAAGCCGGAGCCGCGCCGCGCCTCGAAGTTTTGCGCGCCGATTCCGACTTGGCGAGCGCGCAGCAAAACCGCATTCAAACCGCCAATTCGCTCGCGCAAAGCAAAGCCGCGCTCAACATTTTGCTGGCGCGCAATCCCGAAACGCCGCTGCGCATCGAGCGCGTGACGACGCTCGAACTTCCCGAAATCGCGCGGTTTCCGCTCGCGCAGCAAGCCACCGCGATTGCGCGCGGCGAAACGGCGCCGACTTCGCCCGAACTGCGCGCCGCCGCCGACGCGAATTTGCCGCGCCAACAAGCCACGCGCGAACAGGTGCGCGCCGCCGAATTGAACATCGAAGCGCAAAAAGCCCAGCGCAAACCGCAAATTGATCTTTCGCTTTCGGCGCTGCTGCGCAATCCCGTTGAAGCGGCGGGCCGACTGCTTCTGAGCGCGGGCGCGTCGCTGGCGCAAAACCTCCTTTCGGGCGGGCGCATTTCGTCGCAGGTGCGCGAAGCCAACGCGCAGCTCGAACAAACGCGATTCGCGCAGCAAGGCCAAAATTTGCAGCTCGCCAACGCCATCGAAGGCTCGCTCCTCACGCTCGATTCTTCGACAAAACGGCTCGCTTCGGCGGATGTCGCGGTTTTGGCGGCGCAGGAAGCGCTACGGGCCGCGCAGCTCGGCTACACCGTTGGCACGCTGACGGTTTTGGATGTCATTGACGCGCAAAACGCGCTCACCAACGCGCAAACCGCCGCCGTGAACGCGCGCTACAGCGTGGCGCAGGCGCAGGTTCAGCTCGCGGCGGCCACCGCGATTACGCAGGGCGGCTCGGCAACGGGCAGCGCCGGTTTGGGTTCGAGCGCCGGAACCGGCCAAAATTCGACGTTTTCGGCATCGGGCGCCAATCAAAATTTGGGCGCGGGCGTGCAAAACTGGCTGAGTTCCGGTTTGAATTCGGGTGGAAATCGGGGAGGTTCAACGATTTCGATTGGGAATTAGGGGCTGTTCGCTGGGAGCGCGGGCATCTTGCCCGCATTGATTCAAATTGGCTGAACGTTTGAGGCCAAACACACAGAAAATCTGCGAAATGCGGGCAAGATGCCCGCGCTCCCAGGCTCTTAAAGCCCTTTCCCTTTTCCTCCGCTTCCCATGCAAAAACTTGCTGAAATCTGCATCAAAAGACCGGTTTTCGCCGCCGTCCTGATTCTGCTTTTGGTCGTTGTCGGTGCCGCCGGATTTTTCCAGCTCGGCGTTGACCGCTTCCCCAACGTGGACTTTTCGACGGTTTCGGTTGTCACCGCGCAGCCCGGAGCTTCGCCGGAATCCATCGAAACCGAAATCACCGACAAAATCGAGGAATCCGTCAACTCGATTTCGGGCATCGACGAACTGCGCTCGTATTCGCGCGAAGGCGTTTCGACCGTTATCGTGACGTTTGTCCTCGAAAAAGACGCCGATGTCGCGGCGCAGGAAGTGCGCGACAAAGTGCAGCTCATTCGCGGGCAACTGCCCGACGACGTGGAAGAGCCGGTCATCCAGAAATTCGATACCGGCGCCGCGCCGGTTCTGGGCGTGGTTTTGAGCGGCCCCGGCAGCATCCGCGAAATTTCGGAATACGCCGACAAAACCTTGCGCCGCCGCCTCGAATCCACGAGCGGCGTCGGGCAAATTCAGGTTTTGGGCGGGCGCGGACGGCAAATCAACATCTATCTCGACGCGTTTAAAATGCGCGGCTACGATGTGACCGTCACCGACGTTTCCAACGCCATTCGCACTCAAAACGTGGATATTCCCGGCGGACGCATCGACCAGGGCGCGCGTTCGCTCACGCTGCGCACGCAGGGCCGTTTGGACGAAGTGAGCGATTTTCGCAACATTTCGGTGCGCGCGCAAAATGGCGGCTCGGTGTTGCTTTCGGACGTCGCGCGCGTCGAGGATGGCATCGCCGAAACCGAAACCGTCGCCGAATACAACGGAAAAACAACGGTGTATTTGCAGGTTTCCAAACAGAGCGGCGCCAACACCATCGCGGTGATTGACGGCATCAAATCGCGTTTGAAGGATTTGGAGCCGTCGCTCAAAACCAACGGCTACACCTACGAACTGGTCAACGATCAATCCATTTACATCAAAACGGCGATTCACGAAGTCGAAAAACACCTCATCGTCGGCTCGATTCTGGCCTCGCTGGTCGTTTTGATTTTCTTGCTCAACTGGCGCTCGACTTTCATTTCGGCGCTCGCGATTCCCTCGAGCATCATCGCCACCTTTGGACTCATGTGGGCGATGGGTTTCACGCTCAACGTCCTCACGCTGCTGGCGCTGACTCTGGCCATCGGAATCGTGATTGACGACGCGATCGTGGTGCTGGAAAACATCTACCGTTTCATCGAAGAAAAGGGCATGAGTCCATTTCAGGCGGCCATCGAGGGCACGCGCGAAATCGGCCTCGCGGTGACGGCGACGACGCTTTCCCTGGTCGCGGTCTTTTTGCCCGTTGCGTTTATGACGGGCATCGTGGGCCGTTTCATGAACTCGTTTGGCCTCACGATGGCGTTTGCGATCATGGTTTCGCTGCTCGTGGCCTACACGCTCACGCCGACGCTTTCGGCGCGAATGCTCAAGGCGCCCGAAAGAAAAGACGGTCACAGTCGCAAAGCGAAAGAGTTGGGCTTTTTCAAGGTTATAGACAACACCTACGAAAAACTTTTGCGTTGGAGCATGGGCCATCGTTGGGCGATTGGCCTCATGTGTATCGCGGCTCTGGCCAGCGTTCCGTTTGTTGTCGGGCCGATTCCCAAAGGCTTTTTGCCCGCTGAAGACGAGTCGCAGTTTCAAATCGAGGCGCGCGCGCCCGAAGGCACGAGCCTCGAAGAGATGCAAAGCATCGCGCGGCGCATCGCCGAGGAAGTGCGCTCGCAACCCGAAATCGATTACACGCTGCTCACCATCGGCGGCGGCGGCGAAAACAGCGCGCGCAACGCGGCCTCGATTTACGTGCGCCTGAAAGACCTCGACGAGCGCGAACGCTCGCAGGAAGAGATGGCCAACTACGCCCGCGACGTGGTTTTGCCCAAATTCGCGGCGGAAAACCTGCGCGCCACCGTCGGCGACGCATCGGGCGTGGGCGGCGGCGTGCAAGCCGAAGTGCTTTACACCATCGCGGGGCCGGATTTGGAGCGTCTCGCCGAAATTTCGCAAACGCTCCAGGAAAAACTCCGCACGATGCCCAACGCCACCGACGTGGATTCGAGCTTTATCGTCGGGCGCCCCGAAATCGCCGCGCAAATCGACCGACCGCTCGCCGCGCAACTCGGCGTTTCGCCCACCGATGTCGCGCAAGCGCTGAACCTACTCGTGGGCGACAACGAAGTCACCAACTTCGAGCAGGGCGGCGAACAATACGAAGTTCACCTGCGCGCCGCCGAAGCGTTTCGCAGCGACGAAGAAGGCCTCGCGCTGCTCACCGTGCCCGGAAATCCGCAGGGCGGCGGCGGAAATAGCGGTGGCGGCGAATTTGGGCCGACTTCGATTCCCATTGCTCAGGTCGTGAAATTCGAGCCGCAAACCGGCCCCTCGACGATTCAGCGACTCAATCGCCAGCGCGAAATCACCATTCAGGCCAACACCAACAACGGCGACTCGCAAAGCGTCATCAACCGCCTGAATCAGGAGTTCGCGGCACTCAATCTGGGGCCGGAATATTCGGGCGCGCCTTCGGGCCGTTCGCGCGAACAGGCCAAAGCGTTTTCGGCGTTTCTCGTGGCGTTCGCGCTTTCGATGATTTTCGTTTACCTGATTCTGGCGGCGCAGTTTGAATCGTGGATTCACCCCATCACGATCTTGATTTCGCTGCCGCTGACGGTTCCGTTCGCGCTGATTTCGATCTTGATTTTCGGCGGCTCGCTCAACATCTTTTCGCTGCTGGGAATTTTGGTGCTTTTTGGCGTGGTGAAGAAAAACTCGATTTTGCAGGTCGATCACACCAACCAACTGCGCGAACGCGGAATGCCGCGTGACGAAGCCATCATTCAGGCCAACCGCGACCGTTTGCGCCCGATTTTGATGACCACGCTTTCGTTTGTCGCCGGAATGCTGCCGCTCGTGATTTCGACGGGCGTGGGCAGCGGCACCAACCGCGCCATCGGCGGCGTGGTTTTCGGCGGCCAAACGCTTTCGCTGCTGCTCACGCTGCTCGCCACGCCGGTTTTCTACTCGTGGTTCGACGATATTTCGCGCTTCGCGGCGCGGGTGCGTGGCCGCCTGTTCGGTGGCAAAAAATCGGCGGCGCCTTCTTCGGTGGCGCCCCAAATCGAAACCATTTCGCCGCGCGACAACTGAGCGTCGCCTTCACTCCATAAATCACTCCTTTTTCATCCAAAATGAACTCGAATCCTTCCGAAATCCGCGCCGAAACGCCCGCTCCTTCGCCGGGGCCGTCGCCCGTCAAAAAGAAGAAAAACATCGCGGTTCCCGCGATTCTCGGCGTGGTCGCGCTGCTGGCTGTCGGGCTGTTTTTGCGCAGTCGCAGCGGCGGCGCGCAACCCGGCGGCGCGGGCGCCGAACGCGCGCGCGGCCCGCAAACGCGCACCGTGAAAGTCGTGCCGGTTTCGACGGGCACCATCGTGCAAAATCTGGCCATCACCGGCCAGCTCCGCTCGAACCAAAACGTCGAACTCAACTCGAAAATCAGCGGGCGCGTCGCGCGCGTTCTGGTGGACGAAGGCGAACGCGTTTCGCGCGGGCAACTGCTCATTCAGCTCGAAGAAGCCGACCTGCGCCAGGATGTCGAATCGGCGCGCGCCAACGTCGAAAGCGCGCAGGTGCGCCTCGATCAAACGCGCCTGAATTTGCCCTCGCGCGTGGCGCAGCTCAATTCGGCGGTAGACACCCAGCGCGCCGCTCTGCGCAACGCCGAAGCCGCGCTGAACTCGGCGCGCGCCCGCTATCAGCAAGCGCTGCTCAACGAACCCGCCGCCACGACCAACGTTCGCGCGCAGGTTCGCACCGCACAGGCGCAGGTCGAAAGCGCACAGGCGCGCCTCAAAACCGCGCGCGACACCGCGCGCCAGACGCAGGGCCAGGTCGCGGCGGGCATCGAAAGCGCGCAGGCCGCGCTCGCGCAGAGCCGCGCGCAGTTGGAGCAAATCCGCAACGGCGCGCGCGATCAGGAAATCAACCGCGCCACCGCCGCCGTGAATTTGGCGCAAGCGCAGCTACGCGACGCCGAAACCAATCTCAACCGCCAGAAACTGCTTTTTGAAGGCGGCGCAACGGCGCGCGCCAACGTGGACACCGCGCAAACGCAGTTCGATGTCGCCAAAGCGCAGCTCGAAGCCGCGCGCCAAGACCTTTCGCTCGTGCGCGAAGGCGCGCGCACCGAAGAAGTGCGCGCCGCCGAAGAAGTCGTGCAACAGCGCGAGGCCGCCCTCAACGCGGCTCTGGCCGACCGCAACCGCGTTCTGGCCTCGCAAAGTCAGGTTTCGGAAGCGCTCGCGGGCGTTTCGCAAGCGCAGCAGGGATTGCGTCAGGCACAGGCGAACCTCGCGCAAATTCCCATCACGCAGCAGGAAACGCGCACCGCGCTCGAAGCCGTTCGCCAGAACGAAGCGCAGGTCAACAGCGCGCGCGTGGCGCTTCAACAGGCGCGCGTCAACACCTCGCAAATTCCGGGGCTGCGCGCCGACGTGCCCGCCGCGATTGCCGCCGTGAACAGCGCGCGCGCCGCGCTCAATCAGGCGATTTTGAACCTCTCTTACGCGCGCATCATCTCGCCGGTGAACGGCGTGGTCAACACCAAAACCACCGATGTCGGCGAAACCGCCGCGCCCGGAACGTCGCTTTTGAGCCTCGTGGCGCTCGATTCGGTGTATTTCGAGGCGCAAGTCCCCGAATCGCAGCTCGCCAGCATTCGCGTCGGCCAACCGGCGCGCGTCACGGTGAACGCGGTTTCCGACACGCCGTTTGTCGGCTACGTTTCGGACATCATCCCCGTCGCCGACGAGCGGCTGCGCCAATTCCGCATCCGCATCACGATGCCGCAAGGCCAGGGCCTCACGCCCGGCGCGTTCGCACGCGGCAATTTGCAACTCAACGTGCTGCGCAACACGCTCACGGTTCCCAGCGATGTTGTGCGCCGCGAAGAAGGCCAATCGTTCGTTTACGTCGCGGTGCCATCGGGCGAGGGCGCCGAAATCAAGCGCCGCACGGTGCGAGTCGGCGCGTCGGCGAACGGCAAAACCCAAATTCTCAGCGCACTCAACGACGGCGACCGCGTCGTGACGGGCAACATCACCCTCGAAGACGGCGCCAAAGTCAAAGTGCAGGAAGCCTGAAACGCGAAAAACTCGCAAAACCCCGAAAATCCAACGCCCGCGCCAAAAAAGCGCGGGCGTTACGTTTTGAAACGGTGAGGGCCGTCTAGAGCGTTTCTCAAAAGTGCTGAGACGTCGCGCGTTTCGTCATGCTGAGCGTAG
>ERZ1066120.1128-NODE-1128-length-18326-cov-12.736249_pt1 | contig 18326 bp, 19 predicted proteins | sample MGYA00382767_ERZ1066120 | MGnify/ENA primary metagenome ERZ1066120 (study PRJEB33369, sample SAMEA5778350) | biofilm metagenome | biome: Industrial cooling water; feature: Water cooling tower basin; material: Biofilm | place: United Arab Emirates | collected...
TGCTGGGGCGCACGCTGAGCTGGAAGGGCTACAAGCTCACCCACGTCATCAACATTACCGACGTCGGCCATCTGACCGACGATGCGGATGCGGGTGAGGACAAGCTGGAGAAGGCCGCGGCGGAGAAGGCCCAGTCCATCTGGGATATCGCGCGCCATTACACCGAGGTGTTCTGGGAGGACGTGAAGGCGCTCAACATCCGCCAGCCGAGCCAGTGGACCATCGCGACCGATTACGTCCCACAGATGATCGAGTTCGCAAAGGGCATACCGGAGAAGCACTGCTATGAGCTCGAGAGCGGGCTCTATTTCGACGTGTCCACGGTGCCCGACTACGGCCGTCTCGCGCGCGCCAATACCGACGAAGGCGAAGGCCGCATCGAGGCGGTCGAGGGCAAGCGCAATGCGGCGGATTTCGCAATCTGGCGCAAGACCCCGCCGGGCGAGACGCGGCAGATGGAATGGGACAGCCCCTGGGGCCGCGGCGCGCCCGGCTGGCATCTCGAATGCAGCGTGATGAGCGGCGAAGTGCTGGGCTTCCCCTTCGACATTCACACCGGGGGGATCGACCACCGCGAAATCCACCACCCAAACGAGATCGCGCAGAACCAGGCGCATTGCCATTCCGCCGACAGCGGCGCGAAGATCTGGATGCACAACAACTTCCTCGTCGACCGGACGGGGAAGATGAGCAAGTCGAGCGGCGAGTTCCTGCGCCTCCAGCTCCTCATCGACAAGGGCTACCACCCGCTGGCGTATCGGATGCTGTGCCTGCAGGCGCATTACCGCAGCGAGCTCGAGTTCTCCTGGGAGGGGTTGCAGGCGGCGCTGGTGCGGTTGAAGCGGCTGGTGATGGCGGTTGAGAGACTCAGAGCGGACGCCGAAACCGGCCAAACTGCCCCCCAAGGCCTCGAGCAGGTCCGGTCCCAGCTCGAAACGTTCGAGGGCGCTTTATCCCAGGACCTGAACACTGCGGAAGCTCTCCTCTGGCTGGAGACGCTTACTACGTTGAAAGTCATCGATCCGGTTCGCAAGTATGCGGCAATTAGGAAGATGGACGGCGTGCTAGGTCTCGATCTTGCGACAATAGCCCGCGCCGACCTGCGCATTCGGCCCAGGGCTGCGACCATCACCGAGGCGGAGATCGAAGCCCAGCTCGCCCGCCGCAAGGAGGCGCGGGCGGCGAAGGACTTCGCCACCTCCGATGCCATCCGTGATGAGCTGACGGCGCAGGGCGTCGAGGTCATGGATGGCGATCCGCTCGGGTGGGAGTGGAGGCTGCTCTAATCCCCCTCCCGCTTGCGAGAGGGGTTAGGGGTGGGCATGGTGCCGCGCCAGTGGAGTGGCCCACCCCCGGCCCCTTCCGCAAGCGGGAGGAGAGAAGAATGACTATCGCAGTCCTTTCCGGCCTGATCCGCCCGCTGGTCGAGCCGCGCTTGCCCGAGTGGGTCGAGCCGCGCTGGTTCATGTCGAAGGAGGAGGCGCTGCAGCTCGCGCCCGAGGCGGAGATCGGCTGGTTCGATTTCACCCAACCGGGGCCCATGATCGAGGTTGTGACCGCCGCCACAGGCCTCAAATGGCTCAACTCGATCTATGCTGGCCTCGACTTCCTCCCCCTCGATCTGCTGGCCGAGCGCGGCGTCACCGTCACCAATGGCGCTGGCATCAACGCCATCACCATTGCCGAATATACGGTCATGTTGATGCTCGCCCATGCCAAGGGCTACCGCGCGGTAGTGCGCGCACAGGATCGGCATGAATGGCTGCTCGACAGCCCGGGCAAGCGTGAGCTGTTCGGCGAGCGGGTGCTACTGCTGGGGCTCGGCGCGATCGGCGGGCTGGTGAAGACCCGGCTCGAAGCCTTCGGGATGGAGGTGGTGCCGGTCCGCCGCTCGGGCGGCGATGGTGCTCTCAAGCCCGATCAATGGCGGGGCGATCTTGGCAGCTTCGACTGGATCGTGCTCGCAGTGCCGTCCACGCCCGATACGCACGGGATGATCGGCGCCGCGGAGCTGGCGGCGATGAAGCCGAGCGCCGTGCTGGTGAATATCGCCCGCGGCGAGGTGATCGATCAGGACGCGCTGATGCGGGCACTCGCGGCCAAGCGCATCGAGGCCGCACTGCTCGACGTAACCACGCCCGAGCCGCTGCCTGCCGAACACCCGCTGTGGGGACTCGAAAACGCCCAGGTCACCATGCACCTGTCGGGCCGGGCGCAGACGAAGATGTTTCAGCGCAGCGCCGACCGCTTCATCGAAAACCTCGCCCGCTGGCATGCCGGCGAGCCGGTCGAGCCGCGGCTGGACCTGGCGCTGGGCTATTAATCGCAGGCTGTCGGCCGCGTGGGTTGACGCAGTTGACACTGTCCTGAGGAATAACTCCGGCCCTCCGATTTGGCCCATTGCTTAGGCGTCCTCCAGGAGCAGCAGTTCGCATTGCACCACCAGCCGCGGCTGCGGGAGCAATCGGTGCTCGACTTCGATGATCGAGGCCTCCGCCACAAGCTGACCGGGAATGGCGAACTCATGCTCGGGCAGCGAGGCGATGAAGTGCTCACCGGCCTCCACCCCTTCCTCGCCGGCAAACATCAGTGCAAGCGTGTGGCGGCTGCCGGCGAAGGTGATGCTGGCCCAGGATTTTTCCGAATGGGTCAGCACCTGGCCGCGCCAGTCGCCGAGCGCCAGCAGCGCCTCGCGTAGCCTGTCGCCGACACCACGCCGGGCAGGAGCCACGAGATTTCGCGCAGGCACGACGCGCCGCCGGGCAATGCCATCAGCGTACATTGGTGCTCTCCCGGCCGAATTCGTAGCCCTCCATGAAGCCGCGGATGCGCTGATCCATGGGCGCGCGCGGAGAGCGGCCTTTACGCAAATCGAGCACCAGCCGCGGGTCCTGCGCCGCTCGGCGACCAAACACCGTCGGGCGCATGCCGTGCCGGGCGAGAAAAATTTCGACTGAATGGATCAACATCGGGCTCCTACCATGAGACGAATCGGTGTTCCTGATATGTTCCAAAATGCCAAGAATTTCCTACTTGTCTAGGAAAAATCCTACCGCTATAGGATTTGCTATGGACGAAATCTCACCGGAAGAGCGCCAAGCTCGGGGGCGATTGCAGCAGCTAGCTCGGGAGCGTGGCTCGACCTTGTCGCAACTTTCCCGGTTGATCGGCCGCAACCCGGCCTATCTGCAGCAATATGTCGCGCGTGGAAGCCCGCGGCACCTGGACGAGCCAGATCTGCGAAAAATCGCGGAATTTCTGGGGATCAGCACGCGCCAGATCGCAACGCGATCGATGCCTGACGGCGCCGGTTTGACGACGCCGATGAAGCACGACGACTATCGCGCGATCCCCCGGCTACCGCTCGATGCCTCGGCGGGGCCAGGCGCGGTCGGATCGCAGGAAATTCCCTATGATGCGCATCATTTTTCCCGTCGATGGCTGCGCGAGATGGGGCTGGAGGGTGCCGATCTTTCCGCCATCCGGGTGGAAGGCGACAGCATGGAGCCAGACCTGCGGAGCGGGGACGAGATCTTCGTCGATCGCAACAAGCGCGCGGGCGAGGGCATCTTCGTGGTCCGCATCGGCGATGCGCTGCACGTAAAGCAGATCCGCGCCAGCGCGCCCGGCACCATCGTTCTCGTCAGCAGCAATTCCGCCTATGCCCCCCTGGAACTGCCGCGCGAAGAAGTCGAAGTGATCGGCCGCGTGGTTTGGAAGGGCGGGCGGGTCTGAGGAACGAAGCCGCCCAGCCAACGGCCTATCGCTGCGCCTCGCACTCGGCCAGTTCTTTCCTCAGGAAATCCAGCCGCGATTTGGCTTGCTCCAGCATCTTCTCCAGCTTTTCCTCCAAGCCAGGCGGAAGATCGTCGAACGGGTCGCCGAGCGTTTCCTGAAGATCGGCGACCAATGCTTCCTGCAGTTCTGCCTAGCGCCGGATGACGGCGCAGGGATCTGCTTGGGTGGTGGCCATGGTCATCCTCCAGCAGGCAAAATCCGAAGCATCTTGCCGCCCAGCGACCCGGAAGCTGGGCGAAACCTACCGGGTTTGGATGTCAATCGCGTGACAGCGCCGACGACACGGGGGTGGTCGATAAACAGCCAGGTAGGCCTGGCGCTGCCTTTACCCGCTAAGTCGCAAGCCTTGCGCAACAAGCGGAGGCCAAGATGCAACACGCCGGGATAATGCTGGTCGCTTTCGCCGCGGTACTCCTCCTACCGGCCTCGCGGCCCCCCTAACTCTCGCTACGGTCGAGAAAACTGCGGAGGCGCAGGACCTTCTTTTCCGGTGATCGCTGTTGGATTGAGCGGGCGTGAGTGGCCATCTGCCGTTCCCATTTGGCAAGCCTCTTCTCCACGCCGCCTTGCTTGACCGGCCCGCAAGTCAAAAACCGCAGCGGCTTGAAGCCGCAAAATCCCAGGACCTGCTTGTCCCAGCGCCTCACGATCGGGTTCCCCCAAGCGTAGCGGAGATAGAGCGGCGGCGTGTCCATTGTGATGATGACATCGGCGGAGCGGCCCGCCAGCAGGCGGTCCCACCACGGGTCCTTCACATGATAGGCGAAAGCGAAGCCAGGGAGGAGCAAACGATCGAGAAGGCCATTGAGACCTGCGGGCTCCGAACCCCACCACATCGGGAATGCCACGACGAGATGATCGCATTCATCCAGCTTTCCTGCGAGGCTCAGGAGATCGCTTTCCCATTCGATGCGTTGCCGATAGCCGAATCGCAGATTCGGGGAGAACGACAGATCACGAACTGCCACGTTTTCCAGTGTATGAGCGGAGGGCAGAGCCTCGCGATAGCAATTGAGCAGGTGAGACGACAGCCGGCCCTCGTCGGGATGACCGTCGAGCAGAAGGATCCTCATAAAGTCTCCCGTGGCGACCCGGGATCGGCAGTTTACCAAAGTGCAGGCGCGTGGCCCGTCAGCGGCGCTCGCGCAGCGACATGATGTAGGCAGTGACCATGTCCGCCTCCTCCTCTTCGAGCTGGATGCTCATCATGCCGGGGAAGTCGTGACCGTCGAGAAAGAATTCGCGGAGGGTTACGGTCGTGAAGGCCATTTCGTTCGCTACTGCGGCGAAGCCCGGCGCCTGCGGGTTGGGTGAGGCCTCTCCGCGCTTGAGCGCGTGGCAACCGCTGCATTGCGCCTCTGCAAAGGCGAAGCCACGCCCAACTTGTGGATCGGCGACCGGGGAAGTCGGGGTCTGAGGCAAGGGCTGAACACAGCCCGCCAAGATTATCGTGCACCACGAGGGCATCAGGCGGGCCAAGCTCATCGTCGCTTCCTTGAATTCACGAGGGCATGGGGCGGTACAGCGGATCGCGCAGCGTAAGGATGTAGTCGACGATCTCGCCCACCTCCTGGTCGGTCAGTTCCATGTCCATCTGGTCGGGATAGTTGTGGGCATCACGCAGGAAGGCAGCCAGCGTGTTGCGCGTCAGCCCCTCCATATTGGCGATGTCCGCAAAGCTCGGCGCGTTCGGATTGGGCGATGCCAGATGCCGCACTGGCGCATGGCAGCCGCGGCAATTGGTGCTGACTATAGCCGGCATCCTTGCCGTCGTCGCACCGGCGGCTTGGAACCGGCTGGCCTCCGGCGTCGCCACATTGGTGGCCGGCCCCAGCGGCTGGCACGCGGCCACCACCAACGTGGCCGCAGCGAAAAGCGGCAAGTGAGACACGGTGGGGAACATCCAAAGCCCTCCCAAAGTGGCCGCCGTTTTAACCCATTGTTCCAGTGAGCGCAAACCGCGAGCCCCTTGCCGCGTCGCCGCTGAGGAGGCATTTGCGCACCATGAATGCGCCCAGCCAGACTGCCCGCGAGCCGATGATGCGCGCCGGCATCATACCCGTCACCCCGCTGCAGCAGAACTGCTCGCTGATCTGGTGCACGAAGACCATGCGCGGAGCGCTGGTCGATCCGGGCGGCGATCTAGATAAGCTCAAGGCGGCGGTCGCGAAAACGGGCGTGACGCTCGAAAAGCTGCTCGTCACCCATGGCCATCTCGACCATTGCGGGCAGGCCGGCATTCTCGCCAAAGAGTTGGGGCTCCCCATCGAAGGCCCGCACGAAGCGGATCGGTTCTGGATTGCCAAGCTCGACGAGGATGGCCAGCGCTGGGGCATGGAAGCGCATGTCTTCGAGCCCGACCGCTGGCTGGAGGACGGGGACACCGTCACCGTGGGCGAACTGAAGCTTGAGGTGATCCACTGCCCCGGGCACACGCCCGGCCACGTCGTGTTCTTCCATCGCCCCAGCAAATTCGCGATCGTCGGCGATGTACTGTTCCAGGGCAGCATCGGCCGCACCGACTTTCCCATGGGCAATCATCAAGATCTGCTGAACGCGATCACGCAGAAGCTGTGGCCGCTGGGCAATGACGTAACCTTCATTCCGGGCCACGGACCCTCCAGCACCTTTGGCCGAGAACGCCAGACCAACGCTTTTGTCAGCGACGCGGCATTGGCGTAAGCTTTAGCGGCCTGCCGCGAGGTGATGAGCTCCCCACCCCGAACTCGCTGGTCAGGCGGCAGATAACAAACTGGGCCGCCGATCAGTGATCGGCGGCCCATAATCGTCTCGGTTTTCCGGTTGCCTTACGCGGCGTAGGCTACCCGGGTGACCATCGCCTGGCGACGGCGCATGGCGAAGCCGACCAGACCGAAGCCCAAAATCATCATGGCCCAGGTGCCCGGCTCAGGCACGGCGCCGGCGCCCAGCTGGGCGAAGACCCTAAGGGAATTGCCGTTGGACGTCAGGTTGACGCTATAGGTGCTGTCGACGTTGGGCGTGAAGCCGGAGCCGAGCAGGAAATTGAAGTTCAGGCGCGCGCTGTTCTGGTAAACACCAGCAGCCACGTCAGCGTAGTTGTCGTTCCCCGGGAAGAACGGATTGTAGCTGACCGTCTGACCCGTCCCGAGATTGGTGACAGTGATCAGCGTATTGGACTGCGAGGGCACGACGCCGGGAGCGAAATCGATGCTGAAATCATAGCTGATCGGCGTGGTGCCGAGGGCAAAGCTGTACACGCCGTTGCCGTTGGACGCAGGCGCGACCTGCCCCGTCTGGTGAAACCGCAGGGCGATCTCGTCGACCCCGTTCACGCCGCCACTGAGCACTGCCGCGTTGGCGGGCGAGTAGTTGTTTCCAGCGCCGTAGAGGAATCCGGCCACAGGCGCCGAATTATAGGTGACGGTTGCCGCTGCTGCGGGAACAGCAACGCCAAACGCCGCCGCGAGAGCGGTAACAGTTAGCAATTTCATGGTAGCGTCCCTTCCTTCCAGGAAGGCCTCAATGCGCAAATGTCCTCTGAAAGTCCAAGCGCATTAACAACCATTATCGGGATAAGTGCCATTGCGACACACAAGGCGTTACATCCGCCCCGTCGCCGCAAGCACCGCCACCACTGCCAGGCCGATCTGGGCGAGCATCGTCACCAGCGAGCCGACCATTCGCCCACCCGCAAGGGCACCGCCGTCCATGCCGAAGCCATGCGCGACCCGGGCCAGCAAGTAAGCTCCAGACACCCACGCCAGCCATTCCCCGCCCGCGCCGGCCAGTTCGATCGCGGCGATCAAGATAAGCACGAAGGCAGTATTTTCGACAAAGTTGAGCTGGGCGCGCATGCGCGCGGTGAGCGGGCCGCCAGCGTCGTCGCCAATCGAGACCTTGGTGCTGCGGCGGACCTGGCCCACGCGTACGCTCAGCCATATGTTGATGATTGCTGCGGCGGCGGCCGCGCAAAGCGTTACCGGTAGGACGATCATTCTTCTCTCCCTCCAAGGACACCAAATTGCTATGCATCTCGGGCGCGAGGCGCAATCGCCGCGCCCGGGTTTCACCCGACTTGCATCGCGGCGAAATATGGCTATAGGGCCGCACCTTCGCCGACCTCGATGGAACGCTCGGGACGGGCGCACTTGTGCGCCGCCGGACCTCCCCCTAGGGCGGCCACCGAAATCGCTGTAATTTGATGTAGGAACAGGTGCCGCCATGGCCGTCCCAAAAAGGAAAGTATCGCCTAGCCGCCGCGGCATGCGCCGTAGCCATGATTCGTTGAGGGTCGAAGCCTTCCACGAATGCCAGAACTGCGGCGAGTTGAAGCGCCCCCACCATCTGTGCTTTGCTTGCGGGCATCACAATGGGCGCGAGGTCCTTGCGCCCAAGGGCGTCTGAAACGCCATAGCCAGAGGACAGACGATATGAGCCTGCCGCGTATCGCCGTCGATGCGATGGGCGGCGATGAGGGCGTGCGCGTGATGGTGGAGGGCGCGGCAATCGCGCGCCGCCGGCACGACAAGTTCAAATTCCTGCTGGTCGGCGACAAGCCGCGGATCGAAGCGGCGCTGGCCAACCACCCCGGCCTGACCGGCGCATCCGAAATCCTCCATTGTGAAGACGTGGTCGCGGGCGACGAGAAGCCGTCCAAAGCGCTTCGCCGGGCGAAGACCACCAGCATGGGCCTCGCCGTGAATGCGGTGAAGAAGGGCGATGCCGGCGCCGCCGTCAGCGCCGGGAACACTGGCGCGCTGATGGCGATGAGCAAGCTCGCGCTTCGCACCATGCCTGGTATCGAGCGGCCCGCGCTGGCCGCCCTGCTGCCCACGCTTGGTGATACCGACGTGATCATGCTCGATCTCGGCGCCAATCGCGAATGCGACGCGCGCAACCTCGTTCAGTTCGCAATCATGGGCGCGGCCTATGCCCGCATCGTGAACAACATCCCGCGACCCAGCGTGCGCATGCTCAACATCGGCACCGAAGAAACCAAGGGTACCGACGAGTTGCAGGACGCCGCCGCCGTACTCAAGGCGGCGAGCGGGCTGGAGCTCGACTTCGCCGGTTTCGTGGAAGCGGACAAGATCAACCGCGGCACGTGCGATGTGATCGTGACAGATGGCTTTTCCGGCAATATCGCGCTCAAAGCCATCGAGGGTGCAGCGCGCTTCGTTACCGATCTGCTCAAGAATGCATTCGCCTCTAGCTTCCGCTCCAAAGTCGGCTTCCTGGTCTCGCGCCCGGCGACCGAGCTGCTGCGCCACCATCTCGACCCGAACAATCACAATGGCGCGGTTTTCTTGGGTCTCAATGGCGTGGTGGTGAAGAGTCACGGCAGCGCCAGCGCCAAGGGCGTGGCCAATGCGGTGGAAGTCGCTGCCCGGCTGCTCGAGGATGACATCACCGATCGGATCAAGCACGATCTGGCGGCGCTGGGCGAAGAAACGCTGCGCGTGCCCCCCAATCCGCGCGAAACCCTGACGCAAAGCGCGGCGAAATGATCCGCTCATGATTCGTAGTGTCATCAAGGGCACCGGTTCGGCCCTGCCCGCCCGCATAATGACCAACGCCGAGATGGCGCAAAAGGTCGATACCAGCGACGAGTGGATCGTCGAGCGCACGGGCATCCGCCAGCGGCACATCGCTGGCGAAGGCGAAAGCACGGCCACCATGGCGGCCGAAGCATGCCGCCATGCGCTGTCGGCAGCAGGGTTGGCGGCCGGCGAGATCGACCTCATCGTGCTGGCCACCGCCACGCCCGACCACACCTTTCCGTCCAGCGCAACGCAGGTTCAGGCGATGCTCGGCTGCAAACCGGGTGGGGTGGCGTTCGATCTTGCAGCGGTCTGCTCGGGCTTCCTTTATGCATTGGCGACCGCGGATTCGCTGCTGCGTACCGGAATGGGCAGCAAGGCGCTGGTGGTCGGTGCAGAGACGTTTAGCCGGCTGCTCGACTGGGAGGATCGCGGCACCTGCGTGCTGTTTGGCGATGGCGCGGGAGCGATCGTGCTTGTCGCCGAGTATGTTGCCGAGGACGGGCCGGGCATACTTGCCAGCCGTTTGCATTCCGACGGCACTTACAAGGATATGCTGTTTGTCGACGGCGGACCTGCGACGACCGGGACGGTCGGCCTGCTGCGGATGAAGGGGCGCGAGGTGTTCCGCCACGCCGTCGTCAATCTTGCCGAAGTTCTGACGGAAGTGCTCGACGATGCCGGCGTCAGTCCCCAGGATCTCGACTGGGTGGTGCCGCATCAGGCCAATGCCCGCATCCTTGACGCCACCGCCCGCAAGCTCGGCCTGCCGCCTGAGCGGATGGTGATGACTGTGGACCGCCACGCCAATACCTCAGCCGCTTCGGTGCCGCTCGCCCTCGATGCAGCGGTGCGCGACGGGCGCATCCAGCCCGGCCATCTGGTGATGTTCGAAGCTATGGGCGGCGGCTTCACCTGGGGCGCCTCGCTCGCGCGCATGTAACGCCCGACGAAAAACCCCAAGGAAAAGGCGGGCAAACCATTGCGAGCAAAGGATCGCTCGATTATGGCTCGATCTGGGGTTGCACTGCTGAGAGGGGATAAGATGCGTTCGGTGGGAACCCTGACACGCGCCGATTTGGCCGAAACCATTAATCGCAAGGTCGGCCTGAGCCGCGCTGAGTCGCTCGACATGGTCGAAAGCATTCTGGAAAAGATGTGTGGCGCGCTCGCCAAGGGCGAAAACGTAAAGATTTCGGGCTTCGGCAGTTTCGTGCTGCGCGACAAGAACGAGCGGATCGGCCGCAATCCCAAAACTGGCGTAGAAGTGCCGATTACGCCCCGCCGCGTCCTTACCTTTCGGGCTAGCCAGTTGCTTAAGGACCGTATCGCCAAGGGCTGACGATGGATTTGTTCGACGACGGGAAGGATACCGGCGCTCTGCGCACCATCGGCGAGGTCAGCGCGCGGTTCGGTTTGCGCGCGCACGTGCTGCGTTATTGGGAAGACCAATTTCCTGCACTCAAACCTTTGAAGCGAGCTGGTGGCCGCCGGCTCTATCGGCCCGAGGATGTGGCGCTGATCGAGCGGATCGATCGCCTGGTCAATCGCGAAGGCTATACGATGCGGGGTGCTAAAGCTGCGCTTGCGGCAGGCGGGACCTCCCGATCGCCGGCGATCGAACCATTGACCGATAGTGGGATCGGACCGAGTGAATTGCTGCCTCGCCTCAAGGCCATCCGCGCCGAACTTGCCGCCGCGCTCACTGCTTGAGGCGCGCGCCGCTGATCTAGCGGGCGTCGATCAACAGCCGATCCTGCGCCGCATCATATTGTATGGTGATCCCGGCCGCGCGCAGCTGGTCCAAGGTCACGAAGCTATCGGCGGCGGCAGCGCTGTTGAGCTTCGCAAACTCGGCCTGCGGCATGCGCAGCTTTAGCAGCTCGACCAAAGCGGCAAGATGAATCGCCTGGCCCTGCTGGCCCAGGTCGCGCAACGTGATCGCACCAACCGGCTCACCGTCCACGATCGCCAACGGGAAAAATTGCGCAGTCCGAGACGCCGGCGTCATCCCGGCCGCAATTGAGTTAGCGGAAGCGAGCGTCGGCGCCGGTTCGGCGGATCGACTAGGCCTTACAGCGTTATCCAGCTGCGACGATCCCCTTGGCGATTCCATAGTTGGCGAATCCGCGAGTATCGCTTCTGTGTCTGAAGCGAATTCTTCCGCGAAAAAGGAGGATGGGCTCTCCTGCTCGCGGATCGAAGACCGGGGGCGTGGAGCGGGAGCTAAGCCGACTTCGGTGGCTTCATCCATGCCAGACGCTAGGCGGCTTGGACTGGTGATCTCCTCTGGTACCCAATCGGCCACGGACATTCGGCCATCTTCGGGTAATATCCCAGATGTCAGCTCAAAGCCCTGGTCCTGCAGGAAGCCGCCGAGATCGCGCCGTGGCGATGATGCGGGCGGAGCGGATGCCAGCACCGGGCGTGTCGGACCAGCGGCCGCAGCCGCAGGTGCGGGGCGATCCGCGGGGAAAGGTTCAGTGCGCGGGTCTGGGCCGGCGCGCCTCGCACTCGCGGGAGTGGGGGCTGCCAATCGACGCCGCGCGGTTGCCGGGGAAGGCTGAGGCAGGTCCCGAACTAGGGCAAGATAGGGCAGTGGCGGTGACGCTGTTCCGCTTGGCTCAACTTCGGTGCCAAGTCGCGGTGCTGCCGTGCGGACCACCTGATCGTCGGGGCCCGCTTCGGACATGGCCGGACTGGCGGAGTCCGGAAGGCGTTGGTCCTTGATGCGTCCGTCCGGCGCGACGAACTGCCCCAACATGAAGACCGTTCCTCCGGCCAGCAACGCGCCTGCAAAGGCAGTGGTCCAGCGCATCGGCATGCGCGGTGAGCGCTCGCCAGCCGGCGCGCTCGACCGTCCTGCTGGGGCGTAAGTTACGATTATCTTCGTCTGAGCCATCAAGGGGCCGCTCGCTTCACCGGTGCCCCACGCGGGGCGGGGGCAACACTGTCGAACGGTGAAGACCCTGTTCACCGTTGTTGCCACTGTGCCAGCTTTCGATCATCCGGAAAACCAGACGGCTGGATAAGCTGGGTATTAATTCCGTCACAATTCGCAATGGAGAAAGGCCGAAGCCGGTCTGAGGTTCGCGGTTCGCCCTACTCGGCCGCGAGTAGTTCCTCGGCCGCGCCCAGGTCGACGCTGACCAGTCGGCTGACGCCCTTTTCGACCATGGTGACACCGAACAAGCGGTGCATGCGGCTCATAGTCACCGCGTTGTGTGTCACGATCAGATAGCGCGTGGCGGTTTCTCGCACCATCGCGTCAAGGAGATCGCAGAAGCGTTCGATATTGGCGTCGTCCAGCGGCGCATCGACCTCGTCCAGCACGCAGATCGGCGCCGGGTTGGTAAGGAACAGGGCGAAAATCAGCGCAATGGCGGTGAGCGCCTGTTCGCCGCCCGACAGAAGCGTGAGCGACTGCAGGCGCTTTCCCGGCGGCTGGGCGTAAATCTCGAGCCCCGCCTCGAGCGGATCCTCGCTGTCGATAAGCGCCAGATGCGCTTGGCCGCCCTCGAAGAGCTGCATGAACAAGTGGCGGAAATGGCCGTCGACCTGCTCGAAGGCTTCGCGCAGCCGTTCACGTCCCTCACGGTTGAGACTACCGATCGAACCGCGCAGCCGATGAACGGCTTCGGTCAGTTCGGCCTGTTCGGCGGCGCTGGTGCCATGCTCGGCCTCCACCCGAGCGAGTTCATCTGCGGCCACGAGATTGACCGGGCCGATTCGCTCGCGACTGGCGGTGAGGCGGTCCATCTCCTCGCCCTCGGCCTCGGCACTCCTCACCGCGCTGTCGTCGAAGCCGAACCGCTGGCCGAGCAGCGGCGGCGGGCACTGAAAACGCTCGCCAGAAATTCGTGCCATTTCGATGCGGCGGGCGTCCTCGTTTTCCGCGCGCGCGGCCAATCCGGCCCGAGTTTCGCGCGCGCTGGCCAGCGCCTCGATCGCCGCAGCCTGCCGCCGATCGGCTTCCGTTGCCGCCTCTTGCGCAAGTTTGGCACCGACTTCGGCTTCCGCCAGCTCGGCTGCGATGCGCGCACGGACCTGATCGCCTTGCTCGATCTCGCGCATCAGCCCTTCCGGCTTGGCAGCGATGACGGCGCGCTCCTCCCCGATCTCCTCCAAGCGCCGCGCCATTTCGGCCAGGCGCTTGGCGGCATCGCCGCTGCGCGCCTGCCAGCCAGCGACATCGGCGCGCTGGGCATTGGCACGCTCGCGCGCGACCGCCAGCGCCTGATCGTGAGCGGCCAGCGCGGCCATTGCGGCCTGCAATCGCGAGCGCGCCGCTTCATTGGCCGCGCGTGCCTTGTCGAGCGCCAGGCGGCCGGCTTGCGGATCGGGCAGGGCCGCGCGCTTTGCTTCGGCCGCAGCCCTCTCACGATCCGCCTGCGCCAAGGCTGTCTGATGCTCGTCAGCCTGTCGCGCCAGTTCGGCGAGGCGGGTGGCCGCCCGCTCGCGCGCAGCTTCCGCTTGGTCGAGCGCGCGCAAGGCTTGGCGCTCGCTATCGGCGGCTGCCGCCAGCGCACGGTCGGCGGCAATAAGTTCGCGCTGCAATTCCGCCAGTTCCTTTGCGGCATCGTCATGCGCTTGCTGCGATGTGGCCACGGCTTCGCGCAGCGCAGGAAGCTGAGCGTCGAGCTCGTGAAAGCGATTCTCCGCTTCAAGCCGGCCCGCTTCCGCCGCACCTTCGCCGCGAGCAACAAAGCCGTCCCACCGCCGCAATCCGCCGGCCATGGTGACGAGCCACTCCCCGGCGCCGAGCGCGCGGTTATCATCCTCAGGCGCGACATGGACGAGCGCGAGCCGTGCGGCCAGTTCGGGCGGACAATCGGTGACATGGGCGGCGAGATTGTCGGCCACCGCCGGCGGTACCTGGGCACCGGTCCAGAACCGCCCCTCATGCCCTTGGGCTGAGCCAAGCAGCGCCTTCGCATCGCGGCCGAGCACGGCAGCCAGCGCGCGCTCGTACCCCTTCGCTGCGCGCACCACGTCGAGCGCCTGGCGCTGCCCGGCCCGCTTTTCCGCGGCCTTCACGCGTGCCTCGCGGTCCCGGCGCAAGGCTTCGTGCTCGCGTTCGATGCCGGCGAGTTCCGCTCGCGCGGCGGCCAGCGCCGTTCCCGCCTCATCGCGGGCAGCTTGAAGCTGCGTCTTGCGCGCCTGCATCGCTTCCAGCTTGGCCCGGCCCAGGATCAGCGCATTGGCGGCGGCTTGAGCAGCGGCGCGGGCTTTGTCGACCGCCTGAGACTGACCGGCCTCGGCTTCCAGGTCAGTCCGCTGATCAGCCGTGCGGCGCGCGTCCGATTCGATCCGGGCGCGGCGGCTGGCGGCCTGTGCGATCTCGGCTTCGACCACGCGCCATTCCGCTTCGACGCCCGCATTGTCCGCGGTCGCTCTCGCAAGCGCCAGTTCTGCCGCGCGGCTGGCCGCCTCGGCGGTTTCGACCGCTCGGGCGAGGGCGGGGCGCTCGGTTTCGGCGTCCTGCAGCGCTACGCGGCCCGCCGCCAGCTCCTTTTCCAGCCGTGCCAGCGCCTCGGCGGCGTCGCGCGTCAGCCGGTCAGCTTCGCCGCGATCCTCTTCCAGTCGGGCCTGCTGGCGAGCGAGGTCGGTGAGGCGCTGCTCGGCAGCTTCGAGCTGGGCGGTAAGTGCGGCCATGCGGTGACCCTGCGCGCTGGCATCGTCCCGACGGTCGGCGAGCTCGTCGCGCGCCTGAGCCAAAGCCTCCGCGGCCTGGCGCTGCTCTGCCTGCGCTTCGGCTGATGCGGAATGGGCCCGTGCGACTCGAGCCTCGGCCTCGCTCGCGGCGCTCTTGGCCGCATCCGCCGCAGCGGCAGCATCGCGCCAGCGTGCGAACACCACGCGCGCCTCGACGCCGCGAAGTTCATCGGTAAGCGCGCGGTAGCGCTCGGCTTGCTTCGCCTGCCGCCGTAGGGATGCAATCTGGCTGTCGAGCCCCGCCATGAGGTCTTCGAGCCGGGCGAGATTGGCCTCCGTCTGGCGCAGCTTGCTCTCGGCATCGCGGCGGCGGACGTGCAGGCCGGCGATGCCTGCCGCTTCCTCCAGCATCATGCGCCGTTCTTCGGGCTTGGCGGCGATGACCTGCGCGATCTTGCCCTGGCTCACGAGCGCGGGCGAATGTGCGCCGGTGGCGGCATCGGCGAAGGTCAGGGCCACGTCCTTTGCCCGCACATCGCGGCCGTTGACGCGGTAGGCGCTGCCCGCGCCGCGCTCGATCCGGCGGACGACTTCCAGTTCCTCGCCATCGGCATCCAGCCCGCCGAGCACGACCTCGGCAAAGTCGCGCGGTGGGCGCGCGGCGGTGCCGGCGAAGATCACGTCCTCCATCCCGCCCGAGCGCAGCGATTTCGCGCTGGTCTCGCCCATCACCCAGCGGATGGCCTCAAGGAGGTTGGACTTGCCGCAGCCGTTGGGGCCGACGACGCCGGTCAGCCCCGGCTCGATACGCAGCGTGGCCGGTTCGACGAAGCTTTTGAAGCCGCTGAGGCGAAGGTGCCTGAGCTGCATCGCTTCCGACCCCGGCCCCCCGCTCGCGCCTACCTGGCGCCGGCGCGCTGAAGCTCGGGTTCGAGCTGGGTCCAGCCGCCCACACCCTCTAGCTTGCGGCCATTGATGAGGAACGTCGGCGTCCCGGTGATATTGAGTTCCTGCGACTGCCGGTTCGAGTTCTCGGCGATACGAGTATACGCGGCGCTATCGGCAAGGCAGGTGCGCGCCTGGTCTTCGCTCAGGCCCCGCGCGGCGAAGAAGTCGTAGAAGCCGCCGATCTGGGCGAGAGTGACGAGCCGCTGCTCAGGCGGCAGCGTCAATGCCTGTTCGACCGCCGGCTGGTTGCTCAGGATCGGCGACACCAGGGTTTGCAGATTGGCCCACACCTGGTCAGACAGCGGGTGGAAGGTCTGATCGTCCCCGCAGCGCACCAAGGTTGCCAGCGCCAAGTCGTGGGGACCGTGAATCTGGTTGCGCAATTCGAAGCTGACCCGGCCCGAATTGACGTAGACTTCTTTCAGCTCCTCGACCCCGTCGCGGGAGAAAGCAGCGCAGGCAGGGCAGGTAAGCGAGGCATATTCGACGAGTTTGATCGGGGCGTTTGGGTTGCCAATCAGATAGCCATCGGCCTCCGTCACGGTCACCATGTCGCGCCAGGCGGTGCCGGCGGGAGCAGGCACTGCTGCAACGGGCGCGGCTGGCGCGTTGCCGCCATCGGTTGTGGCCTTGTCTCCGCACGCCGCCAAGGCGAGCGCCAGGGGGGCGACAAGAGCGACGTAAAGCGAGCGGCGAAGACGAAGCATGGTCGTGAATCCTCGATGCAGGGTGGGAAGGCTAACCAAGCGCGGCGCCACGCAAAAGCGCACACCGGGCGTTTTGAACAAGCTTGGCCACGGTCCTACAGCGGGGCAAGCCTCAGTCCAGCTTTTCGAGCACGGGACGCAGCGCGTCCCAGCTATGCACCCCGTTGAGCAACTGGCCGTCGAGCACAAAGCTGGGCGTGCCTTGCAGCCCCAATGCGGCAATATCGCGCTGGGTCGCTTGGGCCAATCGGTTCGCCTTGGCCTCGTCGGCAAGGCAGCGGTCGATCTGCGTGCGGCTATAGCCGCGATCTTCCATGATGTCGTAGAAGCCCAGATCGCTGGCAATAGCGCGGCGGCGCGCGATGTTGGTGCCGAAGTTCCAGCGGGTGCGCTGCGCTTGGGAAATCGTGCGCTCTTTCGCCATCCACTCGCTTTGGCGCAGAAGGATTGCCTGATGGTTGCGAGCGAAATTCTCGCTGGCGCCACAGTGGGTGAGAAGCGTGGCAGTCAGATCGATGGGATCGCGCAGGAGGTGGCGGATCTCGAAGTTCGCCCGCCCGCGCGGCACGACCACCAGCTTGATCGCCTGCTCGCCCGTGCGCGCAAACTCGGCGCAGTGCGAGCAAGTGTAGCTCATGAACTCGACCAGACGCCGCTCCGCTTGGGGATTGCCCAGCACATGGCCGCTGTCCCGCTCCTCTACAGCATTGCTCCAATTGGCCGAGGCGGTGACTGCCGGCCGCGGCCGGGCGGGTCCGGCAAGCGCTGTCAGCGCCATCGAGCCCAGGCCCAGAGCCGCGATCGGTGCGACAAGCCGAAGGCTGCGTTTCATGTTGGTGCGTATCATTGCGTCTCGTTTCCACCAAGTCCGCGCGCGAGATTTTCGAGGACCGCGCGCAATTCGGGATCGCCGATATCGCGCAAATCCGCGCCCAATTCCATGGGGATCGGCTTGAGCGATGGCGGCGCTTTGGCTGGCGCTGTGGCTTGCGGCGGCTTAACAGCGCCTTGCCGCAGCTTGACCCGGGCCACGGCGCGATAGCCGAAGAAGCGGTTCACACGCTCCATGATCTCGGGGATGACATGCTGGATCAGCGGGGCATGGGACGGCGTGACCACCAGGTCCAAAATGCCTTCTGATTTTTCGCCGGGCGGGAAGCGGATCGCCTCGGGCGCGCAGACCTTGGCATGGGTCGGGCCGACGATCTCGGGCCAGCGCGTCACTACCGATGACTGGACGAAGCCGAACCGGCGAAACGCGCTGCGCCCGATCTGCGGCGTGAGATCGGCGATGGCTTTGGCCGGCCCGCCGCGCGGCCGCTGCCACTCCCGCACAGGCGTTTTGCTGCCCGCCGCTGCGCTGCTTGAGCTCGGCTTTTTCCCAGCGGATCTGGTCTTGTCGCGTTCCATCTGCGCCGCCGCCATGCCATAGGCGCCGCGTGCCCGCTAGCGTCTCCCGGCTGCTTCTCGACTGGTACGACATCCATGCCCGCGACTTGCCGTGGCGGGCGCGGCCTGGGTCGCCCGCGCCGGATCCCTATCGCGTGTGGCTGTCCGAGGTGATGCTGCAGCAGACGACGGTTGCGGCGGTGAAGCCGTATTTCGCCGCCTTCACGACGCGCTGGCCGACGGTCGAGGCGCTTGCCGCCGCCGAAGAAGCGGACGTCATGGCGGCATGGGCGGGGCTGGGCTATTA
>ERZ1066120.1135-NODE-1135-length-18210-cov-7.093748_pt1 | contig 18210 bp, 10 predicted proteins | sample MGYA00382767_ERZ1066120 | MGnify/ENA primary metagenome ERZ1066120 (study PRJEB33369, sample SAMEA5778350) | biofilm metagenome | biome: Industrial cooling water; feature: Water cooling tower basin; material: Biofilm | place: United Arab Emirates | collected...
ACTGAATCAAGCCCTGATAGCTCCTTTCCTGCTCTTTTAGCCGTAACTGTGCCTGTTCAATATCTGCCTTTAATTGCTTTGTATTGCGCTCGTAAATAGTAGTTTTTTCTACTAAAGTTAACTTAGCCTGCTCAATATCTGACTTTGTTTGCTCATACGCATTTTGCCTTTCTTGAGCTGCATCTTGCTTTGCCACCAAATTAATTTCTCCAACAACGCCTTCCTGCCAAGCTTTGTGATAGCGTTCCACTTCTCGCTGAGCAAGAGCCAATCTAGTCTCCATGAACTTCTTAGCATTTTGATTATAAACAAGAGATTGCCGTGCCTGATTAACTTGAGCCAATTTTTCTTCCTGTTGCAGGGAATAGGAATTCATTAGAGCATTAATAGTTTGCCGTGCTTGATCGATTTGCGCCTGCTTTGCTAACTCTTGAGCTTGATTTTGTTGCCGCTGAGTTGCCAAGGTTAAAAGTAATTGATTCTGTAGTAAGTTCAGCTGGGATAACTGATTTAATTGTCCTTCTAGCTTTTCCTGAGCCTGGTGCAATTCTGCATTAACTAAATCTGATTCCAATAGTAAAATAATTTGCCCAGGTTTTACTACTTCACCTTCTTTTACCCGAATTTCTGCAACAGTACCCGTGACGGCAGCATCCAGTTTAACGATGTTTCCCTTCGGCTCAAGCCGCCCTTTTGCAGTACCTGTTTCGTCTACCTTAGATAGCATTGCCCAAGGTAAAACTATAGACACAAATCCGATTAAAAAATAAAGCAATCCTCTTGTCCAAACCTGGGGCAAACTATCAAGTAATTCTTTCGTTGCATTCGACCATTCATCAGTAACTTTAGTTTCTACCTTAGAGGTTAAAACTGTCTGACGATACTCATCTTCGTACAGTTGGGTTGGCACTTTTCCATTGAATGTATCTGGCACGATCGCTCCTTATATTAATTGCATTTATTAATGGTTAATTGATAATTGTTCGTTGCTATTAGCTGTTAGCTATTTCCACCGTTCATCCCGTAACATCTAACTGCTGTTGATTGAGATAAAAATAATGTCCCCGTTTCGCCATCAACTCTATATGAGTACCGCTCTCAATCAGTACGCCCCGATCTAGGACTAAAATTAAATCGGCATGACGCACAGTTGAAAGACGATGGGCAATTACTAAAGTGGTTCTTCCCTTCAGAATTTTGGTTAAATTCTTCTGAATAATCCGTTCTGACTCTGCATCCAAATGGGAAGTCGCCTCATCTAAAATTAATAGGCGGGGATTACCAAGCAATGCACGGGCGATCGCAAGCCGTTGTCGCTGTCCTCCAGACAACATCCCTCCGCCTTCACCGATTTGGGTTTCATAACCCATAGGCAACTTTTTAATAAACTCGTCAGCACCTGCTAATTGCGCTGCTTCAGTAATCTCTGCCAAAGTTGCCCCAGGATGTCCTAAGCTAATATTTTCTCGAATCGTGCTACCAAACAGAAAGGTATCTTGGTCAACCACTCCAATCTGCTGACGTAAGGAATGCAAGGAAATACTGGTAATATCGTGTCCATCGATCGACACTTTGCCATCAGTAGGAGGATATAAACCCAAAACCAACTTAGAGATTGTGGTCTTCCCCGAACCACTGCGCCCTACTAGCGCCACCATTTGTCCAGGTTGCACTACAAAGCTGAGGTTTTCCAACACATTGATATCACTTTCTGGGTGATAGCGAAATGTCACATTTTCAAACCGAATTCCTCCCTGAATTGGTGGTAATGATTGCCGTGCTTGATGCTGCAAATCCTCTTCCGGTTCTGCATCTAATACATCATTAATCCGCTCCACTGCAATTACTACTTCCTGTAATTGATTCCATAACAACGTTAATCGTTGAAAGGGGGTAATAATATTCCCAAGCAACATATTAAATGCTACCAGTTGACCAATAGTTAATTGATTGTGAATAACTAAGTGCGCCCCAAACCATAACAAGGCAGTAGTTAGCACAGCTTCAATAGAGTTACTGAATATTTGCAAGCGATTGCTAATCACTTGCCCAGAAAAATTAGTTTTGATCTCCTTATTTAATAACTCTTCCCAATGCCAACGCACTGTCTGTTCCACTGCTGTAGATTTCACCGTCCGCACGCCAGTCAGAGCTTCAATTAAATAACTACTTTCAGTAGCAAAAGCATTAAAGATTCCCCTGGAAATCTTCTGTAAAAAAGGTGTGGCAATCAACGCTAGTAGGAAAAAAGGCGGTACGATTAGTAATGCCAAAAATGCCATTTGCCAGCTGTACCAAAACATCAATCCCACATAGATAAACACAGTGAGTAAATCCAGCAGGATAGACAGCGCCTCTCCTGAGAGGAAGCGTTGGATTTTGCGGTTTTCTTGCACGCGAGAGATAATATCTCCCACATAACGGGACTCAAAGAAACTCAAGGGTAGCCGCAGGGTGTGGCGAATAAATGCCACAATTAGTGCTAAATCCACCTTGTTTGCTGTGTGGTCTAGCAGATATTGTCGCAATCCCATCATCGCTACCCGAAAGAGACTAAAAATCAGCAACCCTAACCCTACCGCCATTAAAGTCAGCTCCGAACGCTGCACTAACACTCGGTCTAAAATTAACTGAGTAAATAGTGGGGTGATGAGTCCAAAAATCTGGATGAATACGGAAGCGATAAACACTTCCAACATCACTAACTCATGCGGCTTCATCAACTCAAAGAATTGCCAAAAAGGAGTTGTCGTCTCTTTGGCATCCTTCAGGAAGACTGTGGGTTCCAGCAGCAAAGCATAGCCAGTCCAGTTGGCTTTAAATTCTTGGTGGCTGAGAGTGCATTGACCGATCGCCGGATCGGCTACAATTACCTGCTTAGGGTTAATCTCATAGACAACGATGTAGTGATTCCCTTCCCAGTGGACAATTGCAGGCAGTTTTTGCTTTGCTAAGCGATCGAGACTCGCTTTCACAGGGCGCGTAGCCAACCCAATACTCTCCGCCGCCGTCGCTAATCCCCGCAGTGACGTACCATTGCGATCGACATTAGCAACATCCCGCAAGCGATTGACACTAAAGTTTTTCCCCCAATAGCGAGATATCATGACCAAACAAGCAGCACCGCAGTCTGACGCACTCTGTTGAGCAAAAAACGGATAACGACCGATCGCGCGCTGCAATAAATGTCCAACTCGTTGAGTGGGGCTAGGGAAATAGGCTTTGCTAATCTTTTGCTGCGGGTTTGACTGTATCGCTGTCGTTGACAAAATCTCTAATCGATCGGCTGGCAACAGGGAAAATTCTTGAGTTATACTCTCCGCATCCTCTTCGTTTACTAGCAGGGAATTACGCAGTCGCGCTTGGTTCAACAAATGCTCTCGGATGCGCGGATACTTCGCCATCAATGACGACAATACCTCACTCGGAACAAAGCATAGTTGCAAATTCACACTCGCCCTCGCCCCATAAGGCTTAAACTCAGCATCTGGGAATAAGGTAAATTCCCCAAATGACTCTCCCGCCTCTAGAGTGGCGATCAGATCGCCCGCATCATCCAGCAACCTCACCTTGCCAGCGATCGCAATGTAAATTCCAGGTTTAGCATCAGTTCCATACCAGAACTTTCCTACTTTGGGTTCTAGGAATTTCACTTGTTTAAGACAAAGCTGAAATTCTGCTAGCGAAAGAGAATGACCCAAAATATTGTTGAACTGTTGCAGAGAAACCAAATCCTTTGATGTATCTTCCGCCATGAATGTCTGAATCTCTTCCTAATTTTTCTAAGTCAGTAGTTATAAATCCGGCATATTCCGGTATTGTTTCAGATTTAAGATCTCGAATAAAAATTTTGGAATTATTAGCGTTTTTATTCGTATTTTCTTGGGTATTGCTGGGTTTATTTATAGTGGACAACCCCATCTGTTTGAGCAGTCGCTTGATATGGCGATCGCTCACCTCAACCCCAAACTCTTTTGCCAGTTGTTTAGTCAGCCAGTTTACCGTCCACCGCTGAAAAGAATAACCATAGTCACGGGGACTATGACTAAGTAGTTCTTTTAAACGCTCTAAATACTCGTCATTAACTGCCTTGGGGCGACCGATTGGACAATCCTGCCATTGGTGCGCCATACCAGCACGGGCTACGTGTATCCAATGCCTTACTGTTGCTGGACAACATTTCAAAATTCGGCAAATTTCGATTTGAGATTTTCCCTCATCTGCCAGTAACATGATTTCGATTCGCTGGCGGTATAAGTTAGATAAATTCTCTTTTAGGCTCTTTCGCAGAAGTTGATGCTGAAATGGGGTTAAATACTTACCTAAAGAATTACAGGAGCTATGGTCGTCAGGTTGCGATCTATAGTGCGGCATATGTATCACATTCAATTGCTTAGGAAAAAATATAGCTATAAAAAAGCCAGGAATCATGATTCTGTCTCTATCACCCCGTCAGGTCGCCGGATTATCTGCAACCGATACGAAACAGCCGTAGTCCTGCCATGCATTCATAAAGTCGGAGTAGGCAACAACTGATGCCCTTCCGTTTGGGATTCCACTATCGTTAATGATGATGTCAATCGCTCCATTAGGTTCGTAGTCAATTCCCGTTACCCAAACAGCATGTCCCGCATCAGCCTGCTCTATAGGATTGCCAAACCCGTCATGTTGAGGGTGCCAAATTTCATTGCCATCCAGCCCGACAATTAGCTTGTCTTTCGCTGCCAGAGCCGATTCCAAGCTGCTAAGAGATGCATTGTTCTGTTGATATGTCTTAATACCTAAAGCATCGAGAATTTTGCCAGTATCGTCTGGCGGAGTACCAATATTAGGGTCAAACCATCCCTGCTGTTGAGCATAGTTGCACGCAGCATCTTCGGAAATGTATTGACCCGTTAATGACTCATAAATGCTGATTTGAGCAACGACCGCACACGAATACTTGCCCTGCTGTTGTCGCCAGTAGTTAGCATCGGTCAATGGATCGCCGTATTCAATCGGATCGTCAAACGATCCACCTAGACTTCCAGTCAGATTTGTTTCTGCATTACCTAAACTGGGATGATTAAAATCAAATAAAACTAGATCGTCGATAGGAGCATCTAGGACTTTCAGAACATCCGATCTGATGTCGGTTTCTGTTTCTGAAGCAATGGTATTGGAGGGTAAAAGTGTCCGATCTAGTGAGGGAATTGAAACAAGGGATCGATCGAGTGAGGGCAATAACTGTGGTGATAAACCGCTCATTTGGATTAAATTCTGGAGATAATGGTGGTTGAAAAATAGAAATGATATTTTCTGGATAAGCAAGAGCTTTGCCCCAATGAGATGACTCTTGATGTAGCTCTTGCCACTAGCGATCGCAGTTAAAAAATTGCCAATGAGCCGCCGAGACATGGCTTGCTTGGCAGTTTGTGCTTGAGCCGATAATAGAACTGTTACAGCGAGAAAACAGGACGTAAGGGAGCTTCAAACATTCCTTTGAAACCATTCATGCAACAAAGCCACTAGAGAGGACAATAAGGCTGGGTATACCCTTTCTTCGCCAAATTCAAACCCATTCCTCTCACCGCCTACCGCTTTGCGGTCAGGCGGGAGTCTCCTGGGAGGAAGAAGATGAATTTTGGCTGCCTTTCGGCTGGTTTAATTGAACAGTTTCACCTTCACCGAGTTGTCGAAATCTAGCATAGATTTGCCCTGTTCGGGAGCCACTTTCAATTCACTGAGAGCTTGAAGCGCAGCAGAACCTCGGGCAAAATTGAGCGTATAGTCACCCCCACCAGGATTCCCGCTGAAGCTGGAGACAACGACGATATAAATCCCAGTGTCCGCAGCAGTAAAGACCAGGCGAGATGCCAAACCTGCTCCTCCATCGTCGTCAAAGAGATTGATGGAGGCGTCAGGACCAATGACTCTGATAGTGGTATCGACGCTAGTATCTGACGTTTCCACTCGGATCTGCTCTCCGACCGTGGCGAAGAAAGAGTAAACGTCTGGGGAAATAAAATTACCGAATAATAGGGTCGATCTCACCGATCCGGTAGTAGTAAAATTGATGTCTTTCACGAATGTTTTCCTTTGATAAAAAAAACTTGAACCCGCTTTCTATTAATAGTCTGTTTGATGTTTTAGAAAAATAGTTGAGTCAAAATCAGGAATGTTATAATTCAGTTGAATTTAGCTAATTGAGGTAAATTCAGTTAAATTCAGATTGATTCAGCTAAAAAATTAATTACGAAATTTTTACAAAAGTCTTAATCAATACATGCTTAAGCTTTATTGACAAGTTAAAATACTATGAATTCCGACTTAGATGAATTGTAAAAAGTACCAAATAACTGGAGTAAACTGAGATTTAGCACCTATTGCAACAACTCTGAGAAATCAGTTTCCCAGCTCACAGCTAAAATCCATTAAAATGGGTTTTAGCCTGCCTGCTAGTCTATTGAAGTAGACTTTTGCTATGAGTCGTAATTAAGTACCCTACGGGAACGCTGCGCGTACACGGCAGGTTTGGATACTAATTGCGAATGGTGCAAGCTCTCAGGTAAAACAACTGACAACTGACAATCAATAGACATCTCCGAAAATAAACTGAGAATCCTTGCCCTGCTTGAGTCGGTATGTAATTTCTGGAGATGTCTAATCAGGCAGAGCCAATCTGCCACTTGTATCGCCAGAACTTTTGCGATCGCGATTTGCGTCTACCAAAACTAATGAAAGCTGAAATCAACTCCCACTACTATCAGCCAGGAGGAAGTCTACCCCCTGATGCTCCTACCTATATCGTCCGAGAGGCAGATCGCGAGCTTTACAATGCTTTGTTAGCAGGGGAATATTGCTATGTTCTCAACTCCCGACAAATGGGCAAGTCTAGCCTGCGAATACAGACGATGTGCAAGCTCCAAGCAAGAGGGATCGTCTGTACCGAGATTGAATTGAGCGGGATTGGTAGTCAACAGATTACGGCACAGCAATGGTATGGGGGTATTATTCAAGAATTGATCGCTGGTTTTGAGTTGCGGGTGAATCGGCGTAGTTGGTTGCGCGAACAAGACGACTTGTCGCCAGTGCAGCGTTTAGGGGAGTTTATCGAAACAGTATTGCTCGTGCAGATTAGTAAAAAACTAGTTATCTTTATTGATGAAATCGACAGCGTTCTCAACTTAAGCTTCCCGACTGAGGAGTTTTTTGCTCTGATCCGCAACTGCTACGAGAAACGGGCAACCAAGCCAGAATATAGACGACTCACCTTTGCGCTTTTAGGAGTAGCGACACCCTCAGACTTGATTCAAAATGAATATGCTACCCCTTTCAATATTGGTCGGGCAATTGAACTAAAAGGCTTCCAACTGCATGAAAGTGCTGCCTTGGCAAAGGGATGGGTGAATAAGGTAGACAATCCCCAAGCTGTGTTAAAAGAGGTGTTGCATTGGACTGGGGGACAACCGTTTCTGACTCAAAAACTGTGTTGGTTGATTGCTCGGGAATCAGCAGTCCAAACACCCCAAACAGTTAAGCGGTTGGTGCAGCAGCGGATTGTTGAGAATTGGGAATCTCAGGATGAGCCAGAGCATCTGAGGACGATTCGCGATCGCATTCTCAGGAATGCTCGTTCTCGCAAGCGATTGCTGCGGCTGTATCAGCAAATTTTGCAGCAGGGAAAAATTGCTGCTAGAAACTGTCAGGAGCATTTAGAATTGCAGCTATCTGGGTTGGCGATCCAGCAACAGGGCAGTTTAGTCGTCAAAAATCTCGTTTATCAAACTGTTTTTAATCTCTATTGGGTAAGAAAACAACTCAACGCGCTCGATACCCGCACAATTTCACTCCCAGCTTCGAAGGTCATCTTTGCCAGTGTAGCGATCGCCAGTTTGATCGTTGGCGTGCGATCGCTTGGCTGGTTGCAGGCATGGGAACTCCAGGCTTTCGACCAACTGATGCGGTGGCGACCGAATGAAGCACCAGATAACCGACTGTTATTAGTCACGATTACGGAAGACGACGTGCAATCCCAACCCGTTGCCGAACGAGGCGCTGCTTCCTTATCCGATCGCTCTCTGTCTCAACTGTTGGCAAAACTGGAACAGTCTCAGCCGCGAGCCATTGGCTTAGATATCTACCGTGACTTTCCTGTGGGTAAAGAATATAAAGATTTAGTTACTCGGATGCAAAAGAGCGATCGCTTCTTTGCCATCTGCAACTATGGCAACCCTGGTGTTTTGCCACCTCCAGAAGTCCCACCTCAGCATCAAGGTTTTAATAATGTTTTGCTCGACTTTGATGATATTCTTCGTCGCCATCTGTTGGCTGTGAATGCAGCATCCCCATGTCAAAGCAAATACTCCTTTAGCTGGCAGCTAGCAACCCGTTACTTGGCTGACGAGGGAATTAAGAGCCAAACGACTCCAGACAAATATCTCCAGCTTGGCACAACTATATTTAAGACCTTGGAGAAAGATACGGGTGGTTATCACAATATCAATTCCAACGGTCATCAAGTCTTACTTAATTACCGCACCTCTAGTCAGATTGCTGAAACAGTTACCCTGCAAAAAGTGCTGAGCAATCGGTTTAGTCCCGATTTAGCTAAGAATCGTATCGTTCTCATTGGTGCTGTGGCTCCCAGTTTTAAAGACCATCGCTGGCACACACCTTACACTGGCAGTCAGGCATCTGTACAAACCATGACAGGCGTGGAAATTCAAGCGCACATGGTCAGTCAAATCCTCAGTGCGGTGCTAGATAATCGACCCTTGATTTGGTGGCTACCCAAGTTAGGTGAAACCTTCTGGATTTGGGGTTGGTCTTTGGTAGGAGGTTTGCTGACTTGGCGCTTACAGCTACCGCGCAGCATCCTACTAGGGGGAGTCGCTGTTGGAGTTTTATACGGCAGTTGTTGGGGTTTACTGGTACTACAGGGAGGGTGGCTGCCTCTAATTCCTTCAACCTTGGCATTAGTGACGACTGGAAGTAGTCTGGCGATCTACCGCGATCGGACATCTTCAAACTAATCCAGCAAATTATTGCCAATTGTCAAAGGTGACAAAAGGGAGCATCTGGTGTTTTGCAAATATATCTGACGAAAGCATCTGGAAAGCTATGGCTTCTGCGCGTAGATCTTAACATCATTGCAAAAGCGAGATGCATTCTGGCAGAAAGGTGAAAACCAATGCAGGTAAATTGGACAAAAGGGCTACCATTATGGCTCAAAAGTATATCCATAATTACTGGGATACTGGTTAGCTTAAGCGACTATTCAATCCCCTTGTTGGCACAGTCTAGTCAGATAACTAGTAATAGACCCTTTCAGTTACAAATTAGCTTTATTCCAGCTAATACAGAGCCTCCTGACAGAGGCACGCCTCCGGCAAGTGAGGGAACGGGAAGCCGAGGCGACTGTTTTTACAAACAGGATATGCCGCCACCAACGCGCTTGGTGGGTAGTCATCCCTTGAAGTTAACGTTCGAGAAGTATCCAACCTTTTGGGTTTACGTGCCTTATACACCCCAAGAAGCCACTGACGGAGAATTTTCCTTGCAGGATGGAGACTCGGAAGTTTATCTAACTCATTTCCAGCTACCTGCAACGCCAGGAATCGTCGGTATTAGTCTGCCGCCCACAGTCCCACCTTTAGCAGTTGGTAAAGAATATCGTTGGTATTTCGACATCAATTGTCCTCGTTCCCCATCCTCCGATGAGTCAGCCGCGCCTGCTTCGTTAACAGGACTGGTGCAACGGATATCCGTATCGGCTCAGCTTGAGAGGGAGTTAAATGCAGCAAAAACGCCCCTACAACGAATTGCCACTTATGCTAGGCATGGCATTTGGTACGAGGCTTTGGCGGAGTTAGCGCAATTGCGTTTGCATGAGCCAAAAAATCCCATGCTTCAGAAAACCTGGATTGAGCTGTTAAGCGATCGCACTGTTGACTTAGCAAAAATTGCTCAAGAGCCGATTGTTGGCAAGGTTATAAGCAAGTAAAGACGCAATTAATCGCGTCTGCTCAAAAGTCAAAATTACTGTTCAAAAGTCAAAACTACCAACCACCAATTACCAATCCAAAATCTAAAATCTAAAATCTAAAATCACTAGAGCCAATTCCCCACCAGAATAAAAGGTGCCCAATGATAAGGACGATTGTAGTCTGTGCCTGAAGAATCAATTAGAAAAGCAAGTTGAGCATTTCGTAGGGCTTCCGCTTTCGTTATCTGGGGATTATGGAGCTGTTGGTAGAATTGAATCATAAATTCAGCGGTGGAGGCATCGTTAACCTGCCACAAGGTAGCTAGCGTACTGCTTGCTCCTGCCCGAATGGCTATCCCTGCTAATCCCAAAGCGGCTCGCTTATCCCCCATAGCCGTTTCGCAAGCACTGAGAACAAGTAATTCAACAGGTTTTACGGCTGTTTGTTCGTCGGAGCGTAGTAAATTATCTAAATCCTTGACTTTGATGCGTTCTTCCCAGTCTAGAATAAAAGTCCGATCGGGATTGGAACTGAATTTTCCGTGAGTTGCAAGGTGAACGATGTTGAAGGAAGCTTTCTTAAGCTGGCTTTGGATGTTTTTTTTAAGAAATGCCCGATCTTCCATTGTCCGACTGCGATTTACCTTCTTCCTAATTCCCGACAATTCCACTGCCACGTTGTCTATGGGTGCGAATCCTTCTTTCTGAAAGCTGGGCGCGTTAGTTGCTCCGGCAATTAAGGCACTCAGAGGTTTCCGCAGTAACGGTTTGGGGTTGAGTAGCTGCAAACTAGAAGCCACAGTCACAGCATACCTTTCTACCAGATACCTTTGTCCGTCATAGAGAGCTGCCATCGGCACATTCTGCAATGCACCATCCAGTACAAACACCAGAGTTTTGATCTGGCTCTGCTCTCGCTCTACATCGCTCTCTAGGTCAGCTGCAAAAGGTTCAATCAACCAGCCATATAACTGTTGTGATTCTGTTTTGATCTGGCTCAAGCTGGTGCTGCGTTTTCTAAGGGACTGTCGCAGTTGTTCGACGGCTTCATTGACTTGACTCTCGGAAACACCACTATTCGCATAGTGACGCAGGTTATCTGAACTGGGTAATCTGAGGATAACTTCTAAGCGGTCTTCGAGGATAATTGGATAAATTACCGCTGCTGTCCGATCCAAATCGTCAATATTTACCTCCTTTGGCTTGGCGCAGGCATCTCGGAAGAAGTTGTCTAACTCGGCTAGCTGGAGTGCTTCGATCGCGTTGCGGGCTTGAATTAAGTTATCTTTACTAGGTTTAGGGGAGCGCAAAAGCAGATCGACTAACTGGCGATAGACTGGTTCTACGCTTTCTCGGAAAGAAAATTGGACTTCAGGATTGAGGGCAACTAGATCGCTACGTAATTCATTCAGGGTATTAAAGGCTTGGGTGTAATAGGCGATCGCCTCGGCATCAGCATCTCGGCTATGCAGTTTCTTCGCTGCCTGAGCCTGAAGAATTCGTCCCATTTGCCACTGCCACTGATAAGCGATATCCGGTGTATTAATTGCTTGCGCGATCTCCAGGGCAGACTGGGTGAACCTTTTAGCATTTGTCCAATCCTCGGTCTTTTCATACAATTCGCCAAAAGTTCCCAGGGCGTAGGATTCAGTCCTTTTGTCTGCCAAACTTCTAGCTTGCCTGACAGCAGTATCCAATATCTGAGCAATACTATTTATTATTTGTTTTTTGTCATTTGTTCTTTGTCCTTTGCCAATGACGAATGACATTTTCATCAGAGTTTGAGCAAAATTCACACGGGCGTAAATAGATGCTCGACTGGCAGGCAATTGGTTAAGAACTTCGGAGATGGACGGCAATAAAACCTGGGCAGATGTAGAGCGATCGGTTTCTATCAACAGACTCAGTTGATTTAGCTGTGCCTGAATCTTCGCGATCGGTGAGGTTGCAATGGCTGCTGCTGCTTGATAGCGTTCTAAAGCCTTTTGGATGTACTGCTGAGCGTTTTGTCTATCTTTGATGTCTGCTGCTCTTCTAGCTAGGGCGATCTCAGTATTGCCTAAACTGAGCAAGGCTCGACTTTCTTCCTGGGGCGATCTCACTCGTTGGGCTATTGCTAAACCGAGCTGTAAAATCTTCCTAGAATCGTCTAAATCGCCTCCCTGTCGGCGGACGTTACCAAGATTCTGTAAGCCAGTTGCCTTAAGTCGAGAGTCGGGTTGTTTGTAGAGCTGTTGTTCTACCTGGGCTAATAGCTTCTCTGCCCGCCGGTAAAGCCCCAAAGTTTGTAGTGCTTGGATTTGATTCATGTGGCTACCGATTACACCGACAGGATCGCCAGCTTGGGCATAAAGCGTTTCAGCATCTTGCCAACTTTCCAGGGCGGATTCGGCGTTTCCCCGTGCCAATTGCAAATGTCCCTGGCTGTTCAAAACTTGGGCGCGAACTTGACTTAGCTCATCTCCAGTTGGTAGGGTTGCAAGCATTGACAGGCTAGCGTTAATTGCTGTCTCAGCCTCCTGCCACTGCCCTAGTTGTTGTTGAGCTAAGGATTTCAAACTCAATGTCTGAGCTTGCTTCAGTACATCTCCTGTGGCTTGATAAATTTGTGCTGCCCGTTGTAATAGTTGTGTTGCTGCGGAAAACTGCTCAGTGTCGTAATGTTTTTTTCCTGACTGCACTAGAGCTAAAGCCGATCCTGAGTTGCTTTGTCCTTGCTGGTAAAGGGGGATTTGGGCGATCGCGGGAAACAGTACCTGAATGCTGAGACTGAATATTAGCCCCAAAGTAGCAACCAAGATAAACCGAACCAAGAGCTTCATAGGTTTTCTTTCAACCGCTGACAGTCTAGAGGATGCAACCAAGTTCCTTGAGGTGTCACCGTGACAGGTTCAGCCGTCAGTATCGGTTTGCCATTCGCCGCGACGATCCAGCCTTGGGCTTCGATCGGTCTCTCTGGTTTGTCGTCCTTTGTTGGCGATCGCTTGTGAGTCACCGCTGAAGGCTTTTCCCTTACTGGCTGCTTGTTTGCCCCTGCTATGCGCCAATCTTCCCAAGCAGTATCGGCATTGAGGGTTTCCTTGGGAGAAGCAGGTAAGCCACCTCGACCCGTCACGACAAATTCACTTCCCTGACCTGCCACACAGAGGTTCTGATTAATCAGCCCAGCGACATCGACAATATCTATTGGTAATTCTTCCAATCCTTGAGAAGGGTCTACCTCTGGAATGTCGATCTCCACGACTCCGGCAATGCCAAACTCAGAACTAGCAGTGATGTCGCTCAAGGAAGTCTCGCGTTTGCGAAACTGAAGTCCAAAAATGCCCTGAGCCGTAATTTTAATGTTGCCACCTCGACCCTGAAAAGCATTGGCGGTAATGTCGCTATTTTCGTTTGGGGAAGCGATGATAAAGCCTTTGGGTGCATTGATGGTAATGTTACCACCATTACCATTCTGTTGCGCGGTGCCTGCGGTAGCAGATATTAAGCTGTGATTTCGCAATAAGAGAAGATCTCGTGGGTTCAAGGTAATGTTGCCACCATCGGCTGTGGCAGATTCGGCACTAAGGATACCTTGTTTTAGGCGAATTTTGGGAGATGAAATTGTAATATTGCCTGCACCACCAGAGCCTTGAGAGCGGACAAACATACCACTATTAGCAATGTCTACCGTTCCAGCACTGACGGTTATGTTACCACTTTTACCATCTCCAAAGGTACGTGCGTCAAGAGCCGCGCCGTTTGCAAGCTTGAATATGGGGGCGTTGATTCTAATATCGCCGCCCTTATATTGAGAAGACGCGGATGTAAATGTAAACAATCCACTTTTACTTCCAGCAATATTGACTGCATTACTTGCATTGACAATGATATTACCTGCGTCCCCCTTACCTTGAGTAATAGATTGCAACTCTCCACCATTAAGTACCTCTAGGGTGTTAGCTGTAATTTGTATGTCACCTCCTTTACCCTTGGCAGTAGAAGCCGCGCTACTGTAAGCTACACTAGGAAGAAGTCCACTGGCAGATATACCACTAAAGATAACGCGGTCTGCCGAAATCACAATATTACCTGCATTCCCGATACCGCCGGTTCCTGTAAATAGTTGGGCACCATTAGTTACCTCCAATGTTTTCGTGGCGATTTGTATATTGCCTCCATTGCCACGAGCATTTGGTAAAAATACCTCACTAAATGCTCCAGCAGTAAATTTTCCATCTGCACTTTGACCGCTAAACAAAACGCGATCGCGTGCATTTATGATGACATTACCCGCATCCCCAATACCAAGAGTATTGACAATCAAGCTTCCACCGTTAATCGCTTCTAGAGTGTTGGCAGTAATTTGCACGTTACCACCTTTTCCCCTACCAGTTCGTCCCACACGGCTCAAGACATCGCTATCAATGATAGAAACGCGATTTGCCGTAATTATCACATTGCCTGCATCCCCAATACCAAGGGTAGAGGCACTAAGTTGCGAGAGATTAGTCACCTCCAAGGTGTTGGTAGCGATCTGAATATTGCCACTGTTTCCCCTACCAGTTGAGTTTACACGGCTAACAGCATCACTGTTGTTTAGAAAAACTCGTTCTCGTGCTGAAATCAATATATTGCCCGCATTTCCAATACCAGATGTAACGCTAGTCAGTTGTGCGCCATTGCTTATCTCTAGGTTATTGGTGAAGATTTCTAAGTTTCCCCCCTTACCTATAGCCTTTTCTTCAACTCCGGTTCCAATTGCACTGGCAAACTTTCCATCCCTACTTCTACCGCTCAAGAAAACGCGATTTGCCGTAATTGTCACATTGCCTGCATCCCCAACACCAAAAGTTACTGCACCCACTTGTGCGCCATCACTTATCTCCAGGGTATTAGCAGAGATTTGTATATTACTCAGCTTGCCCTTTGCATCTTGACCCACAGCACTGAAAATATGACTGCCAAACTGTCCATCTGCACTTCTGCCATTTAATGCAACGCGATCGCGAACTGCGATCGATATATTCCCTGTATCTCCAGTTCCCAAGGTATTAGCATTTAGTTGTCCACCATTGCTAAGTACTAAGGTATTAGCTGTAATCTTGACATTACCGCCTTTACCAATAGCATTTGGACTAACATTATTTTCGATTCGGCTCAATGGTGCCGTTATGCGAACTTCCCCCGTTGCATTTAACGTTATATCACCTGCTTGACTGTCCGCAGTTCCCAATCCAGCTTTGATTCCAGCCAACAAGCCACTTCCCTGCAACAAATCAATATTTCTTGCTGTAATCCCAATATCTCCAGCATTTGCGAGTGTGACATCTGTAAGTGCCCGATCGTTGAATACCACATCTGCTCGTTGAATCGTGTCTGGAAAACTCAAACTACCATTGGCATTCAGCCCCACATTTCCTGTTCCTGCTACCGCACCAATTTCTACCCGTCCTCCACGAGCAATTAAGTGTCCATCATCAACTGTGACATTTCCCCCCAGCAGCAAGAGCGTCTGACCGTTCGGCACTTGTAGCCCATCGGTTGGAATTCCCTGAAGCGTTTGGGTTGCCCGCGATTGGTTGATAATACTTCCTGGTTTCGTCCCCACGTTGAAAAAGAACGCTGAGGGATTAATTGTTAATAAAGAAGATGGCGATTGGGGATTACTTGCACTAAATTCCCCCAATTCGCCAAATTGAATTGCATTGGCTGTACTCGCCACAAACGAACCCCTCACGTCCAAGCTGGCATTCTGCCCAAAAATAATGCCGTTGGGATTGAGCAAAAACAAATTCGCATTGCCGTTAACCCCCAGCGTTCCTAAAATATCCGAGGGTTCCTTACCTGTCACTCTACCCAGAATATTTTTTATGCCGGAAGGATTTGAGAAATAAACTCGTTGTCCATCTTTGATATTGAATTCGCGGAGACTGTGAAAAAGATTACTTCCTCGGATTGCACCGCCATCAATTTGGTCAGCAGCAGAGCCTTGAATATTCACATTAGGAGTGACTGCTGAATTTTCAGCACCTAAAGTTCCATCAGGTGTTATCTGGGCAAAGACAGAATTCCCCCAGCAAGCGATCGCCAAGTATACTGTCAGCGCGATCGCTCTCTCTAACAACGAGGAACTAGCTACACTAACAAGTTGTTTTGACATTTCTCTTATAATTAATTTTTTAGCTAAACTTGTCTGAATTTATCTAAATTTACCTCAATTAGCTGAATTTAATTGAATTATAGCATTTCTGATTTTGACTCAACTATTCAGTTAGATCGTCAAATATCCTAACATTAGGAAGCAATAAACGAAACACTACTAGATTCGCTTCAATTTTTGTAACACAACCACACTATATGCCCCTTATAAATCATTTATGATTGCTATAGCATTGGGTCTAACTTTCACAGACTTAGCGTAAACTTTTTAGAATACTGCATAAAGTGATTAAATCGCGCCCGATCGGTCAACGAAGGGTTATAGTTTTTCTCTTAGCAACTAAACTCAAATCTTAAATAGTTACTTAAATCTGAAAACGTCAATAAATGGGAGACAACTAATATGAAAATTAACTACCACTGGCTCTCTTGTTATTCGGGTTACTCATTGAAGCTGAGACATTTTGGTTGGAGGCAGATATCAATTGAAAAATTCCGCATTTCAAAATTTGTTTGAGATTGGAGCAAGAGAATTACTAATGAGAGTGCAGTATGGTGAACACTTGTGTCCAAATGTCATTTCTTGTAAGTCAGCTCCTAGAGGGCATTTCGAGAAATTAGCGGATGTTAACCATACCCCGCTCCCAGTAGTAAAGGTTATATAAATATTACTAAAAAGCACGAAATTGAAATAGTTTTGGCATGCGTTAATATTTACAGATAGCTCGCTATTTGCATTGTTTTGATATATTTGTTTGCCTCAAATTAATGGAAGTAATGATCAAGATCGAAAAGGAATAACGCCATCAAAAGAAGCTATGTATCGGCATTATATAGATAGCAGTAGAACAAAATTAATCTGCAAATCTGTTAAGCTAATCGTTATTCAAATTGTAGATGAGTAGGGTGTGTTAGGCAAAGCCGTAACGCAACACCAGTGAGGTTTTCGATGCTATCTGATTTTTGCTGTAATTTTATTTACTCTTTTATAGCAATTCTATTTGATTTTTGAAAAAGCTCCGTACATTTGAAGAGTCATAAAATCAAAAACAGTGTTTTGAATAAACCACTCGAACATTCATGTTAAATGAGAGAACGTTGGAATCAAGGCACAAAAACGTCGCACCCAAGTTTTAGCCTGTAACCAAATATCCTCGATTGGGTTTTGTTCTGGGCAGTTAGGAGCAAGGCGAACGCAATGTATTTTCCATTGGTCAGAAGACATGCCTTGGTTAACCTCTTCCAAGAAACCCTGCATCTGTTTGGAGCGGTAATAAGTAGCACCATCCCAAATAATCAGCAGTCGCTGATTAGGAGACTCAGTTAGCAGATATCGCAGGTAATCAATCGTATTTTCTGAGTTTCCCCGATCGTAAGTTTTGAGCAGTAATTGTCGTTGGAGATAGTCAACAGCCCCGTAATAAGTCTGTTTCTGTTGCTGATTCACCACTGCAACTGGGATTTCCATGTCAGTTTTCCCCCAAACGTAGCCGCTCAAATCTCCCCACATCAAATGACATTCATCAATCAGTAATACTCTCAACAAACCTGTTTCGATTTCAAAGCGGTGTTCTGCCAACAGTGTTTCAATCTCTTTTTTTTTGCGGCAACGACTTCTGGGTTAGCTTTGGGATTTAACGAAGTCGTTTTCTTTCAACTAATTCCTGCTGCTTCAAACAGATCATAGTAACTTTGCTTTGACTCATAAACTACATCGTACTCAAACGCAAGCTGATACTCTAGCTCACCAAGTTCCCAGCTTTGTTTGGTTTGTAGCCAACTTAAGATTTCTGAACGCTGTTCACTGCGAAGCTTACTCTTCCTGCCTTTGTGGTTGAGGCGCAGCCCTTCAATTCCGTGCTCAAGGTCATTTGTCACAAGTTAAGGTTGTAAGGCAGTTGTCAAGGGGATTTTAGAAGACGCTTGAAAGAAAAATTCAGGGGTGCTTTGCTGCTTGTCAGGGAATGGTGCAACAATTAACTTAACAAGAGGTTTTCGTTGACGTTTGACAATACCTAAATCTTGATTTTCGGGAGCTGAAAAATACTTATTAACCCGGCAATAATTGAGAGTGCATTTACTTAAGCGGCATAAGCAATAAA